>ENA-ORSL01001545-ORSL01001545.1-human-gut-metagenome-genome-assembly--contig:-NODE-1545-length-19162-cov-3.949390_pt1 | contig 19162 bp, 18 predicted proteins | sample MGYA00242190_ERZ509157 | MGnify/ENA primary metagenome ERZ509157 (study PRJEB26280, sample SAMEA2338664) | human gut metagenome | biome: human gut; feature: human-associated habitat; material: faeces...
GCATATATTATTTTAAAAATAAATTTTTCGTATTTTATACTTTAAAATTCTTTATAAAATTGCTCTAAAACTTTTGCTAATATTTGTGGTTTTTCTTCATTTACAACGTGTCCTGTATTTTTAATAATTTTTAATTTTGCTTTTTTTATATTTTCGGATAAATAATATGCTGATTTAATATTGGCACTATCTTTCTCTCCACACACTATAAGAGTAGGACATTTAATTTTTTGTACTTTGTTACTAAAATCTAGTTTCTTCATTGATTTTCCTAAAATGAAAGTATCCTTTTTATTAAATGCCATATTATCAAAAATCGACTGAGGCAAGAATTTAAAAATAACATTTTGAATACTAAACATTATTTTTGGTACTTTATTAGGAGTGCCAATTAAAACTAATTAATCAGAATATGACGTTGTTTTAGGTTTAAAACTATGTCCAGTATTCAAATACTCATTGTATGCAATAATACCTGCTTATTTTGCTTCGCTTTTTGTTGCGAATCCTGACTTATTTTTAAATTTTCTTTTTCCATCGATTGAAGCAATTTCAAATTTATATTGATATACTTCTCCTCTTTTTTGAACTGTTACATCAGCCATAATAATCTCTCCTCCATTTACAATTGAGTAAATAAAAAAGTTGGCACGAATGCCAACTTTATATTATTTGCAAAAATGTTTGCATAGAGATTTCCTTATTTTATGGGCTATTTACCACAACATTGCTTATATTTTTTACCACTGCCACATGGACATGGATCATTTCTTCCAACCTTTTTGGTTGAGTTCACCTTTGGTTTGGCTTTATCGTCACCACCAGCATTTTGTGCTGCGTTTAAGTTTGTTATCATTGTTTTTACTAAATTCACTCTTTGCATATTTTCATTTCTTTTATGTACATGTAATAGTGTTCTTACTACTGTTTCTGCTATATCTGCTGTCATAGCATTGAAAACATCATAACTTTCATATTTAAATTCTACGACTGGATCTCTTTGTGCATAGGCTTCAAGTCTAACAGCTTCTTTTAATTGATCCATAGCATCTAAGTGATCCATCCATTTTGCATCAACTGTTCTCAAAAGAATTATTCTTTCAAGTTCTCTCAATTGTTCTGCACCAATTTCTTCCTCTTTTTGTTTGTATTTTTCTAATACTAAATCAGTTATCTCTTCTTTTATCTTTTCTGGTGATTTACCTTTTCCTAAATCGTACTCAACATCTAATGCTGTTCTTAAATAATTTAAGAACTCATCTACATTTTCAGTTTCATTATGAATTCCAAAATAAGAATCAACTGTACTATTTACTGTATTTTCAATCATCTTGATTATTTCGCTCTTTAAGTCCATTCCATCTAAAACTTGTCTTCTTTGTGAATATATAATCTTTCTTTGTTCATTCATAACATCATCATATTGTAATACATTTTTTCTTGCTGCAAAGTTCATAGATTCAACATTCTTTTGTGCTGTTTCTATTGCATTTGTAAGCATTTTCATTTCAAGTGGCATATCTTCTGGCATATTCATTGCTGCTGCCAATGCTTGAATCCTAGATGAACCGAATAATTTCATTAATTTATCTTCAAGAGATATATAAAATCTTGATTCACCAATATCTCCTTGACGTCCACTACGTCCACGAAGCTGGTTATCTATTCTTCTAGATTCGTGACGCTCTGTACCAATTATCTTTAATCCACCTGCTGCAATTACTTTTTCTCTGTCTTCTAATACTTTTTTATCTAGCTTATCATATATTTCTTTATATTCTTTTCTTACATTTAATATTTCTTCATCATCTGTATCATTTAAGCTAACTGCACTTAGTATTATAACTTCTGGATAACCACGTTTTTTTAGTTCATGTTTTGCAAGAGCTTCAGTATTACCACCAAGCATAATATCTGTTCCTCTACCTGCCATATTTGTAGCGATTGTAACAGCTCCATATTTACCCGCTTGTGCTATTATTTCAGCTTCTTTTTCGTGATATTTTGCATTCAAAACCTCATGCTTAATACCTTCCTTTTTTAGCATATCACTAACTAATTCTGATTTTTCAATTGTTGTAGTACCAACTAATACTGGTTGACCTTTCGCAACACTTTCTTTTATATCTTCTATAACTTGTCTTAATTTAGCTCTTTCTGTTGTATAAACCACATCATTGTGATCAACTCTAATCATTGGCTTATTTGTTGGTACTTCTACAACATCTAATCCATATATTTCTCTAAACTCATTTTCTTCTGTTTTTGCAGTACCAGTCATACCGGCAAGTTTATTAAACAATCTAAAATAGTTTTGGAATGTTATTGTTGCAAGAGTCTTGTTTTCATTTGCAATTTGAACATTTTCTTTTGCTTCAATTGCTTGATGTAGTCCATCACTGTATCTTCTTCCATACATTATTCTTCCTGTATGTTCATCAACAATTAAAACTTCACCATCTTTAACTATGTAATCTATATCTCTCTTCATTATTCCATTAGCATCCAATGCTTTATTTATATGATGAGATATTGTCATATTTTCTACATCTGATAAGTTGTCTATATTAAAATACTTTTCGGCTTTCTTTATACCAGTAGTTGTAAGTGATGCCCTACGCGATTTTAAATCTACAATATAATCATATTGCAAATCATCTTCTGATTCTTCTTGTTTATTATCGTCTTTTGTTATAACTTTTGCTTTCAATCCTTTTGCGAATCTATCAGCTATTTTATATAAATCATTTGCCTTATCTGAAGGTCCAGAAATTATAAGTGGAGTACGAGCCTCATCTATCAATATACTATCTATTTCGTCGACAATCGCATAATTCAAATCACGTTGAACCATTTGATTCTTGTATATAGCCATGTTATCTCTTAAATAATCAAATCCAAATTCATTGTTCGTTCCATATGTAATATCTGAATTATATGCTTCTCTTCTTTGATCATTATCCAAATCATGTATTATAACGCCACAAGTAAGTCCTAGAAAGTTATATAACTTGCCCATTTCTTCACCTTGTGATTTTGCCAAGTAATCATTTACAGTAACCAAATGTGCACCTTTTCCAGAAATAGCATTCAAATATAACGCTAGAGCAGCTGTTAAAGTTTTACCTTCACCTGTTTTCATTTCAGCTATTCTACCTTGATGCAAAATAATTGCACCTAATAATTGAACATCAAATGGTCTCTTTCCAAAAACTCTTTTTGACCCCTCTCTAACAACAGCATAAGCTTCAACAAGGATATCATCCAAAGTTTCACCATTTTTTACTCTTTCTTTAAATTCTGCTGTTTTGTTTTTTAATTCAGCATCTGTAAGCTTTTCCATTTCTGGTTCCAAAGCGTTTATCTCATTCACATAATGACTTATTTTCTTTATTTCCTTTTCACTATATGAAGCAAATAAATTTTTAAACAATCCCATTTCGTTAATTCTTCCTTTCGTATTTTAAGTAAAATTAAGGCACAGAAATTATAATGAGAAACAGACTTTTTATTAAATACACAAATGTATTCAATAAAAAATCATCTCAATTTATAAAATCTATGCCCCCATTTTAATTATTTCTCTATTTCTATTTTTCCTTCGTCAATCTCTATTGCCGCAGTTGTAACGTCTGATTCCATTTTTGCGTTAGTATATTTTGGGCTACCTTCAGCTATTTGTCTTGCTCTTTTTGCTGTACCTATTACTAGTGAATACTTTCCAGGTGCTTTCTTAAGTAAATCTGTAAGAGTTGGTTTAATTATCATTTTTCTCCTCCTAATTTAATAAAAAATTTATTCTTCATCATCAGGCTCGTCATCTTTATCTAACCTGCCTGCAACTGTTTCTGGTTGAACTGATGATAAAATTACATGTTCACTATCCATTATTATAACAGCTCTTGTTCTTCTACCGTATGTAGCATCTACAAGTTTTCCATTATCTCTGGCATCTTGTATTATTCTTTTAATTGGAGCTGATTCTGGACTAACAACAGCTATAAGTCTACTGCTTGAAACAATATTTCCAAATCCAATATTTATAAATTTCATAAGAACATACCTCCAAACATATTTTTGTTTTTACTCTATATTTTGCACTTGCTCTCTTATGTTTTCTATTTCATTTTTCATCTCTATAACATAATTTGTTATACCTATTGAATTTGCTTTCGAACCTATCGTATTTGTTTCTCTATTCATCTCTTGTATCAAGAAGTCTATCTTTTTGCCAATTGGTCCTTCACTTTTTAACATATTCTTAAAGCTCTCTATATGACTTTTTAGTCTTGTAACTTCTTCACAAATACTAGATTTATCTGCAAATAACACAATTTCTATCCCTATTCTGTTTTCATCAACTATGTTGTTTGCACCTAACTCATTTATTCTATTTTTTAACTTTACTTTATACTCTTCTAGTAACTTTTCAGAAGCCTTTTCAACAATATTAACATACTCCGAAATCTTATTCAAACGTGCTTCTATATCTTCCGCAAGTCTCTTGCCTTCAATACTTCTAGCTTCATCTATGTTTTTAATTGCAACGCTCATTGCCTCTTGTAGTTCTTGCCAATACAATTCTTCCTGTGCGTCGTTTTCTACTACAATAATATCTGACATCCTTGCAAGGGACATAACTGTTATATCATCTGGAATGCTGTACTCGCTAGACAAACTTCTTAGCTCATTAATATATGTTCCAGCCAAAACTTTATCTATTTTGATATTTCTTCCCTTGTCACTCATATTTTCAAGAGAAATATATACTTCAACTTTGCCCCTATTAATAGTCTTTGAAATGTACCTTCTAATATTGTCCTCTAAGAAATTTAAATATCTAGGTAGCTTTACAGATACATCATTATATCTATGATTTATGGTCTTTATCTCAACAGTATACATTCTGCCATCATTTTCATAATTACCACGACCATAGCCAGTCATACTTTTTATCATTATTATCTCCTCTTAGACTTTGTCTTATTTTTGGGAACATACTTCGTAAGTACAACAATGGTCTTTACTATATAATATACTAAAAATGCTATTGGAAACACTTTGTTTAATTTATTATACGGTGCTTGGAAACTTAAATATGTTCCTGGAAGTAAGGCTACTGTTATAGCCAATACTAATAGTTCTACTCCATATATCGCCATTGATCCTTTTTCTTTTTTATATGCAATTATTAATATAATTACAGAAATAGCTAAAATAATACCACCTAAAATGTATATCACATTTTTTACAGATTGCAAATTGTAGTTAAAAACTGTAAATGCACTATCTGTAAGCCCATAAAAAACCTCAATTAAGAGAGCCATCAAACCAGCTCCGCAAAGTTTATCTACTAATTTAGTTTTTTCTGTATAATTCATAAAAATTCCTTACCTTTCTTACTAAAAACGAAGGTATGCTATTACAATTCGTATTCGTATAATAGCATAGCTATTGTTGCAATCCCAGCAGTTTCAGTTCTCAAGATTCTCTTTCCCAAAGAAACTAACTTTATGTTATCTAATCCTTTCAAAATATTTATATCATTTTCAGAGAAACCGCCCTCTGGACCAATTACAACAGCAACATTTTTTACATTAGTATCTATATTTGTTAATAACGCCTTTATAGTATTTTCTCTTTCGCATTCATAAGGCACTATAACTATATCATATTTTGAAAGTTTTTCAACAATATTTTCTAAATTAACTATATTTTCTACTGTAGGTACCCTCGTTCTACCAGATTGCTTAGACGCTTCAAGTGCAATCTTGTTCCATCTATCAATCTTCTTTTTTTCATTAGACTCATCAATTTTAACAATCACTCTATCAGTTATAACAGGTATAACATCTGATACACCTAGTTCTGTAGATTTTTGTACTATAAAATCCATCTTATCAGATTTAGGCAAACCTTGTACAAGTGTAATATGAATATTAGATTCTGTAGAAGAATCAATCTGTTCCAAGATATCTAAAGTTATTTCATCATTTGTCATATCAACAATTCTAGCACAATATCTCTTTTCACCTTCTGTACAGATCGTAAGTTCATCGCCAATCTTGTGACGCAATGCACTTTTTATATGATTCACATCTTCTCCTGTTATATGAATTGTATCTTCTGATATTTGATTATCTTTAATATAAAATGTTGAAATATCGTTCAACTCCTTTTTAATATATTAAAAGAATTTTCTTTTTCTTCCAGTTTCAAAATTTTCTCCGCTTACTTCCGCAAGCTTCTTTATTAGTTCTCTTTGCTCTGTGTTTAAACGCTTTGGAGTATCTACAATGACGGTAAAATACAAATCACCAATGCCTCTACCATTAACATTCTTTATACCTTTTCCTTTAAGAGTAAATATAGAACCTGTTTGTGTGCCTTCAGCAAGGTCAAACTTTTCAACTCCACTTAATGTTGGAACATCAATTATAGCTCCAAGAGCTGCTTGTGGAAATGTTACATGCACGTCACAGAATATACTATCACCTTTTCTTGTAAATATAGCATGCTTTTTCACAGAAACTGTTATATAAAGATTACCTGGTCCACCGCCTCTTAAGCCTGGCTCTCCTTCACCATTCAAAGAGATTACTTGACCATTATCAATACCAGCAGGAATTGATACTTTAATTCTTCTTTGCTTTTTAACAGTTCCTCTACCTTTGCACTCTGTACATGGAGATGATATAACTTTACCTGTACCTCCACAATTATCACATGTTCTAGATGATTGGAATGAACCAAATATTGTATTCTGCATTGTTGCTATCGTTCCTCTACCACCACAAACTTTACATGTTTCTGCAGAAGTTCCAGGTTTTGAGCCTGTGCCCTTACATGTATCACATTGTTCATCTCTATTTATAACAATCTCTTTACTTACACCAAACGCAGCTTCTTCAAAAGTTATTTCTACATGTACTTTTAAATCTCTACCTCTTACTGGGCCGTTTCTATTCGTTCTTCTTCCACCACCGCCGAAAAAAGATGAGAAAATATCATTAAAATCAAAATCTACACCAGTACCGTTAAATCCACCAGAGAATCCATCAAATCCGCTGAATCCACTAAAATCGTTCGCATATCCATTAGGTCCACTATGTCCAAATTGGTCATACATACTTCTTTTTTGTTTATCAGATAGGACTTCATAAGCTTCATTTAATTCCTTAAATTTTGCTTCTGCTTCCTCCTTATTGTCAGGATTAGCATCAGGATGATATTTTTTAGCAAGTTTTCTATATGCTTTTTTTAATTCTTCATCAGTTGCTGTTTTTTCAACACCAAGTACTTCATAATAATCACGTTTTGCTTCAGCCATCTTTTTCTCCTTTTTGATGATTGTTAGTCACCTTTAGAATTCACTCATTTTATAAGCCAAACAGCTTCCCCCTCATGGAGGAAGCTAAGGCTTTTAAACATTTTTATGTGCTAGAAAAGTTGTGCATTTTCCTCACATAAAAACACGTTATTTATTTTTAGACTATTATTCAACTTTATAGTCTGCATCAACAACATTATCACCATTTGCATCCGTTGCTGTTCCTTGTCCAGCTGCACCTGTTGCACCAGCAGCATTAGCATTTGCACCAGCATTTGAATATAATTTTTCAGAAATCTTGTAGAATTCTTGAGTTAATTTATCTGTTGCAGCTTTGATTTCATCAACATTATTTCCTTCAAGAGTTTTCTTAACATTAGCAATTTCAGCTTCAACTTTAGCTTTCTCTTCGCTACTTACTTTATCTCCTAAATCTTTTAATGTTTTTTCTGTGTTGTATACAAGAGAATCTGCATTATTTCTAACTTCGATTGCTTCTTTATTCTTTCTATCTTCTTCAGCGTGTGCTTCAGCTTCTTTAACTGCTTGTTGTATTTCGTTTTCTGTTAAGTTTGTGCTTGCTGTGATAACAATCTTTTGTTCATTGCCTGTACCCATATCTTTAGCAGAAACATGAACAATACCATTAGCATCAATATCAAATGTAACTTCAATTTGTGGAACACCTCTTGGAGCTGCTGGAATTCCTGTTAATTGGAATCTTCCTAATGTCTTGTTATATGCAGCCATTTCTCTTTCACCTTGTAATACGTGTACTTCTACACTTGTTTGACCATCAGCAGCAGTTGAGAAAATTTGTGATTTCTTTGTTGGGATTGTTGTATTTCTCTCAATTAATTTTGTAAATACACCACCAAATGTTTCAATACCAAGTGATAATGGAGTTACATCAAGTAATACTAGGTCTTTTACATCACCAGATAATACACCAGCTTGAATTGCAGCACCAATAGCAACACATTCATCAGGGTTGATGCCTTTGTGAGGTTCTTTACCTGTTATTCTTTTAACTGTTTCTTGAACTAGAGGAACTCTTGAAGAACCACCAACTAGTAAAACTTTATCTAGTTTATCAGCTGTTAATCCAGCATCCTTCAAAGCTTGATTGATTGGTCCAACTGTTGAATCAACTAAGTCTCGAATTAATTCTTCAAATTTAGCTCTTGTCAATGTAATGTTCATATGTTTAGGTCCTGTGCTATCAGCTGTAATATATGGTAAATTAATATCTGTTTGTGACATACTAGATAATTCGATTTTAGCTTTTTCAGCAGCTTCCTTTAATCTTTGCATTGCTGAACTATCTGTAGATAAGTCAACGCCTTGATCTTTTTTGAATTCTTCAACTAAGTACTTAATAATTCTTTCATCAAAGTCATCACCACCAAGTCTGTTGTTACCACTTGTTGCTAAAACTTCAAATACACCATCACCAATTTCAAGAATTGATACATCGAATGTACCACCACCAAGGTCATAAACCATTATCTTTTGCTCATCATCTTTATCTAGACCATAAGCAAGAGAAGCTGCTGTTGGCTCGTTTATAATTCTTAGAACTTCAAGACCTGCTATTTTACCAGCATCTTTTGTTGCTTGTCTTTGTGAATCACTAAAGTATGCAGGAACAGTAATAACAGCTTGCGTTACCTTTTGTCCAAGATAGTTTTCAGCATCTGATTTTAATTTTTGAAGAATCATTGCTGAAATCTCTTGTGGAGTATATGTGTTATTATCTATTTTTACTTTTCTGTCTGTACCCATATCTCTTTTTATCGATGATATTGTTCTTTCGTGGTTTGTTACTGCTTGTCTTTTTGCTATTTGACCAACTAGTCTTTCACCATTCTTTGTAAAAGCAACAACAGATGGAGTTGTTCTGCTTCCTTCTGCGTTAGGAATTACTACTGGTTCGCCACCTTCCATAACTGCTACACATGAATTTGTTGTACCTAAATCAATACCTATAATTTTTGACATATAAATCATCCTTCCTTTTTATATCTTTTTTTATTATTAACTATTTTTATATAAACGATTATTATCGTTTGAATAAGCTTCATTAATTTGCTACTTTTACCATCGCATGTCTTAATACTCTGTCTCCCATTTTGTAACCACATCTTAATTCTTGAACAATTTCTTGTTCACCATAATTTTCATCTTCAACATGCATTACTGCATCATGAAATTCTGGATTAAACTTTTCTTTTTCTGTGGCAATATGCTCAACATTTAAGTTAGTTAAAACATCTTGCATTTGTTTATGAATCAATTCAAAGCCTTCTTTTGCTTTTGGATCTGTTGTTTCAGCTTCAACAGCCTTATCTAAATTATCTAAAACTGCAATAAACTTTGTAACAACATCTCCAACGGCTAAGTTATATATCTTTTCTTTTTCTTTTGAAACTCTTTTTTTGTAATTATCAAATTCAGCAGCTGTTCTTTGTAAATGTTCATAATATTTTTCATTTTCAGTTTTTAGCTTTTCAATTTCTGCATTTAAATCCTTAATAGAAACTTCTTGTACAGCTTCCTCAGTTTCTAATTCTTCATTCTTCTTTGTTTTCTTCTCCTCTGCCATCAAAATTTCCTCCTTGTTTTATTTTTTCTTGTATTACATCCCCAACATATTTAATAACCGGAATTACTTTCTTATAATCCATACGTTTTGGACCTATAAGTCCAATAGTTCCAAGTTCTTTGTCATTTATTTTTTGCTTGTATGTAATAATAGTGAAATCCTTCAAATCATCAAAAGCATTTTCTTGTCCAATGTAAACATTTATGTTTCCATCATAGCTGTTTTTAAGCATTTCCTTCAATGCATCTTGTGTTTCAATTATATTTAAGAAGTTTTTTAATGTTTCTTCTTTCTTTAATTCTGGCAAATTCAATAGATTTTTTGCACCATCCATATATATGTCAGCGTTATTGTTTACCAATAAATTATTCAATTCAACAACTAATGGAACAATATTATTGCTTATATTGTGAAGTTCGTTTTCTACATATTCATTTATATTTTCATATATATCATTGAAATTCATACCTTTTAATTTGTAGTTAAGATAATTATTAAAAATCTCAATGTTTTCTTCTGGAATTTGTCCAGTATATTTTATGATACTTTCTTTTATTATTCCATTATCAGCCAAAATAACAATCATAAGTCTATCCTGCCCAATTTTAACCAATTTTATTTCTTCAACTTGGCAACTGTCCATTGCTGGTCCAATTGCTATTGAAGCATAATTTGTAAGTCTTGCAATAATATTCGAAGCTTCTTTTATAAGTGTTTCGAATTTTGTTACATCTTCTTTTAGAATTTGGTCAATGACTTGCTTTTCACTAGGTGTTAATTTCTTTTCTTGCATTATAGAATCTACATAAAATCTATAACCCTGACTAGATGGAATTCTTCCAGCGGATACATGAGGTTGTTCCAAATATCCAAGCTCTTCAAGATTTGCCATCTCATTTCTTATTGTTGCAGGACTAAATCCCAATTTATAATCATTAGCAATTTTGTTAGAGCCAACTGGTTCTGCAGTAGCGTTGTATTCTTCAATAACAGCTTCCAATATACGTTTCTTACGCTCATCTAGTAACATCTTATCACCTTCCTTTTTAGCACTCATTATATACAAGTGCTAACAACAATTATTAAGATACCACTACGTTTAGCACTTGTCAATATAGATTGCTAAATTTTTCAAAAAATTCACACAATAAAGCTGAAAAGCTTCGATTCTCAGACTTTCGACCCTCGCAAGTTTTCGACTGGAAGAAAGAAATTTTCTCACATAGATTAAATTTTATTTGTACAACAAGAAAAAATAATACACAAAAGATTGTAAATTTATTACTTTACCATTGCATAAATAAAAGCCACTACATTTTTGTAGGGCTTTTAATCTTCATAATCTATATAAAAATATAAATCAGTATCTGAATTTAAAAATCTATTTATTGCTTCTTTGCATTCTGTGAATCGTTTTGATGTTCTTGTAACATTTGCATTTTTGTCTCTAATTAGTACATCTGCATACACTAAATTTGATTTCATTTTATTACATTTTTTGTCTTCAAGGACATTAAATTTAGTATAAACTTTCTTTAACTCTGGCAGATATCTCCATCTATCACTTATTCTTTTATCACTACAATTTAGTCCCATTTCCATTATAACTTTGTCGCCATAAGTGTATAAATCTTTTCTTGAAATAACCTCTCTTCTTAACATTGCTCCTAATGTATCAGAAATAAATTGCATTGATGCTTTTGATTCATAAGAACGATACGCTTCACCACATTCAACACTAAGTAAGCAAAACTTTTTTGCAATTTCAGGTGTGTTGAAACAAAATTCTGGCATATTTTCTTCATTTGGAATTATCAACAAATCATTATATATTTCACGAATTTCATCAGTTGTACACATATCATTAAAATACATTGTGTGTAAAAAATATTCTAATCTATGAGCACAAAGGTGTGGCACTACATTATAAGCAATAGGATATTTCGTATAATCACACATCTCATCTATTGATATTTCATTTTTCAAGAAATATTCAAACAACTTGTCAGAGCCAACAATAGCATCAAAAACTGTCAACTCATCCTCTTTTGAATCATAATTTTTCTTATCAACTTGCATCGTACTATATGCAAAAGCAGGTACATCTATGTCATGCAAAAGTGCTGCTATTACCTGCTTTTTATTAGACACAAAATTGTTTAATATAAGTGCAAAACCTAATGAGTGATCCAAAATTGAATAATTGTAATTAAAAATATTAAAACCAGACCTTTCAATGCCAGCATTTTGATCTATTGCTGAAAGTCTCTTTACTTCTGGTATTTCAATCAATTTCTTTATTACATCTGGTATTTCTTTTTCTTCACTATATATGCTGTGTAATTTTTGAACTTTTTTAGTTCTATCTTCTAAATAATTCAACTTGTATCACCTCACTTTCTTAATGCAAGTGAACTATTTTTTATTGGTCTATTCTTCGCTAGGAGAATTCAACCATTTCTCATAAGCCTCGATTATTTTATTATTAACTTCTTCTGGTGTCAACTCTGTTGTGTATAAGACAAAGTCGTAATTTGACATATCTTCTTTTCTAACTCCATACAAATTATAATAACGTTCATTTTCAAGATTAAATCTTTTTATCAAATCAGCTTTTTGTTCTTCAACTGTTGCAAAGCTTTCAGTTTCTTTTCTGTTTGGATCATTGAATGCTCTCTTAGCAGCTTCGTCCACATCAACTCTTAAATAAACTTTGAAAGAATCCGGAACTGCATACCATCCAAGTCTTGCATCAATTATCAAATTTTCGTGATTTTGTGCATACTCTTTTGCACTCTGTTCTATTTGTCTATCTATTTCTGGATGTTCTTTAACATAGATGTTGAAATCTGTAACGCTCATTCCCATATTAGCAGCCAATTTTCTGAAATATTCTCCATTTCTATATATTTCATAACCCAGTGACTCTTGCATAAGTTTTGTTACCGTCGTTTTTCCGCTACTTAAATCTCCTGCTATGCTAATTATTTTTCTTTTCATTCTAACGTTCTCCCCTCAAAGAAATTCTAAATACTAGCCTCTAATAATTACATATAAAGTATATACTACATATATTGCAAGTAAGCAGAAGCCTTCTCCTTTCCCCATCTCATACTTTTTACCGCCTTTAGCATGCAACACAAAAATTATTGTTACCAAAAAGAAAGTAAAAGCATCTATAACTAGTGAATCCATCTTAAGCTTTATCGGACTAATTGTAACAGCTGTTCCAAGCACAAACAATATATTAAACATATTACTTCCAATTAAATTACCAACTGCAATATCTTGTTTTCCCTTTTTCAATGCCGCTATTGATGTGAATATCTCAGGAAGAGATGTTCCAATTGCCACAACAAGAATTGCAATAAACGTTTCCGAAATACCTAATATAACAGCTATCTTTTCAACGGCATCAACCGAGGCGTTAGCACCTGCAAACACCATTACAATTCCAAGTATCATAAGTAATATGTTCTTAGTTAATGAATCTATATCTTTTAACTTCAGCTTTAATTCTTCATTTTTATTTTTTCTTTCTTTCCAAAGATCTGTAAGAGAATATAAAGTATAATGAATAAAAACTGCAAATAATGCCACCAATACCAAACCATCAGTTCTTGACAAGATATTAATGCTGTCTCCATCAATTATTTTGTCTGCCATTAAAATCATCAATATAAATGATGTTAAAACAGACATATACATATCTTTTCTTACTGTTTCTTTAGTAAATCTTATTGGTTTCACAATAGCAATAATTGCCAGTATTACACATGTGTTAAAAAGGTTTGTACCGAGTATATTTCCAAGTGCTATTTCTGTACTACCAGACTGTGCACTTGTTAATGCAACTATAAACTCTGGCAAACTCGTACCAAAAGAAACAATCGTAACTCCAAGTAAGAGCTCATTAATTTTCAAAGTGTTTCCTATCTCTGAACCTGCATCGACAAAGAAATCCGAGCCTTTTATCAAAAGTAAAATTCCAATCACAAGTAGCAAAATTTCCCCAAATAACATATTGTCCTCCTTGTTTATCTTTAGTCTTCCGCTATCATTATATAATATTTTTGTTTCATTTTACAACAATTTATTCATTTTTCATTTCTTCAAGTCTTTTTATTTCATCTCTTAAACTTGCAGCCTCTTCGAATTCCATTTTTTCAGCATGTTTAAGCATCTGTGTTGTAAGTTCATCAATAACATCATCAATAGATTTATTTTCACCAATGTCGTATTTTGCCTTCTCATCTTCAATAATAGTCGCTTTGATATCATCTCTAATTTTCTTCTTAATAGACTGTGGAGTGATTCCATGTTCCTTATTATATTCCATTTGAATTTTTCTTCTTCTATTTGTTTCGGAAATTGCTTTTTCCATTGCTTGTGTAAGGCTATCTGCATACATTATAACTCTACCCTCAACATTTCTTGCAGCACGGCCAATTGTTTGTATTAATGAACGTTCGCTTCTTAAGAATCCTTCTTTATCAGCATCAAGTATAGCAACAAGAGAAACTTCGGGAAGGTCAAGACCTTCTCTAAGAAGATTTATTCCAACTAACACATCATATTTGCCTTCTCTTAGTTCTTTCAAAATCTTTAATCTTTCCAAAGTATCAATATCAGAATGCATATATGTAACTTTAATATTAATATTCTTCAAATAAGCTGTTAAATCTTCAGCCATCTTCTTTGTAAGAGTTGTAACAAGTACTCTTTCACGCTTTTCAACTGTTATATTTATTTGCTCTATTAAATCATCAATTTGATTTTCAACAGGTTTAACATCAATCTTAGGATCCAAAAGACCAGTAGGTCTTATAATCTGTTCCACCACTCTACCTTTAGAATGCTCTAATTCATATTCAGCCGGAGTAGCACTAACAAACACAACTTGATTAATTCTCTGCTCCCATTCCTCAAATTTTAAAGGTCTATTATCAAAAGCAGAAGGAAGTCTAAATCCATATTCAACTAAACTTTCTTTTCTTGCTCTATCACCATTGTACATTGCTCTAACTTGTGGCACAGTAGCATGCGACTCATCTATCATAAGCAAAAAGTCCTTAGGAAAATAATCCATAAGTGTATATGGTGCACTACCTGGCGCTCTTCTACCACTTATATGTCTTGAATAATTTTCTATTCCTTGACAAAAGCCTGTTTCAAGCATCATCTCAATATCAAAGTTAGTTCTTTGTTCAATTCTTTGAGCCTCAACAAGTTTATTCTGCTCTTTAAGTTCTTTAACTCTTTCTGCGAGTTCTATTTCTATTGTCTTTACTGCTTTTTGCATCTTTTCTCTAGATGTAGCATAATGTGAATTTGGAAATATAAGAACGTGATTTCTAATTCCAATTCTATGACCAGTTAAAGGATTAATTTCAGAAATCTTTTCGATTTCGTCACCAAAGAATTCAATTCTTATCGCCTTTTCATTTTCATTAGACGGATAAACCTCAACTGTATCTCCTCTTACCCTAAACTTACCACGTTTAAAATCAATTTCATTTCTGTCATATTGACGTTCAATCAAAGTTTTAAGCAAAACATCTCTTTCAAGTTTCATTCCTGGACGAAGAGAAATTGTAAGTCCACTATAATCATCAGGGTCACCCAAGCCATAAATACACGAAACACTCGCAACAATTATAACATCCTTACGTTCAAAGAGAGCAGCTGTAGCAGAGTGACGAAGCTTATCTATCTCTTCATTTACAGCAGAATCTTTTTCAATATAAGTATCAGTTTGAGGTATATACGCTTCTGGTTGGTAATAATCATAATAAGAAACAAAATACTCCACCGCGTTCTCTGGAAAGAACTCCTTGAACTCCGAATAAAGTTGCCCTGCTAATGTTTTGTTGTGTGCTAATATAAGTGTTGGTTTATTAACTTTAGCAATAACATTTGCCATTGTAAAAGTTTTACCAGAACCAGTAACTCCTAGAAGTGTCTGATATTTCTTACCTTCTTCAATTCCTTTACTTAAATATTCTATAGCCTGTGGTTGGTCACCAGTAGGCTCAAAATTCGAATGCAATTTAAACATTTTTACACTTCCCTATATCTTTCATTATGATTACTTTCAACCAGTCATTCGTCCCTAAATTCGTCTCGAAGCAACCATTATTTGGAATCGAAATCAATTTTCGTAGCTCGGAACTAATAAAAGTCACAAATTCATTTTTCAAACTAGTTATATCAATCCCTTTAATATTGAGTATTCTAACACTATTTAAGCATAAAAACAAGAGGAGCTATAAAACTCCTCCTTAACTAAAATTCGTCCCAAAATTTTATATAATTTTTGCAACAAAATTATTTATTATATGTACTTCTTCATCATTCATTAATGAATCTTGTACCCCTCTATCTGTTATATCAATAACATCTTTATCCTCTCTACCAAAATTCAAACTTTGTACTACAAGGGTTTTATCATCTTGCAAATTTTCTGGATACATCAGTAAATATTGTAAATTTGTTTTTCCAATTACAATACGTCCTTTATAGTTTATATTTCCTTTTTGATAGCTTATTTGATTGCCACTAATCTGGAACATTCCAACCTCCTAAATTAATTTTCAGATTTCATCTCCAACATGTGAAATTTTATTTTCTCTTTTTAAATTAAAAGTATTTTCATCTAACCCATATTCATGATAATGAACAATACAATGTTTCATAAGTTCTGTAAAGTTCATATTTTGAACACCATTACTTTGTGCTATATTCATATATTTTGTGAATTCTTCATCTTTAGGAATTTCAAATTCTAATGCTCCACCACTTTTACTTAAAAAGGTTATCCATAAAGGCATTAATCTTTTTCTTATTCTTTCAGCACCATTATGTCCTTGTGAATAATTTTAATAGGAATAACATCTATTCCTATCATTAGTTCTTCCTTACTATCTAATATTTCACTTATTGATAACAATTTAGCTTCTTTATCAAAAAATACTGGTTCATCCTTACAAAGATTTAAAATTTCATTAAGTTCACTATTTTCAATTTTCTTTAAGCTTTTTACAATACAATTGTTTTCCTTATTAAAATTTTTAACAATCATTTTTTTCCGTTATAAATTATTTATATCTCTATTCATTAAACGCTTTTATAAATTCTTCTTCATTTATATCTTTATGTTCCATTAAATATTCAATCGCTTTTTCCATTTTAATTTTATTATTTTCTATTATTTCCTCTGCATCTTCAAATGCTTTTTTTAATATTTTATTTACTTCATCTAAAACGATTTTTTCCATTTCCCCACTTATTCTTTCGATATATACAAAACCTATATCAGACATTCCGTAACGAGTTACCATGTTTTTGGCAATCCATGTCGCTTTTTCTAGATCTGAAGTATTGCCATTTTCAAATGTTCCAATAAACACTTTTTCAGCAGCCATTCCTGCCATTGATATTTTTATATTATCTTCTAGTTCTTGTTTTGTACTAGTATAATCACCATTTGCATTAGAATATTTTACATATCCTAATGTTCCTCTTCCTTCTGGATTTATAGTAATGATTTTTATTCCTGGTGTTTTCTTTAAAATATATCTAACTGTTGCATGTCCAATTTCATGAATTGCTGTTTTTCTAAGGCTTTCATCATTAATTCTATCCATATCAATCATTTCTTTACCACCAAATAAATTGTTTGTAATTTCTTTTATTGTTGGAATATCATTTGGTGTTATTCTTCCAATATCTTCGTTTTTATTCTTAGCACATTTCAATAAAGTTTCTTGAAAAACTCTATCTACAAATCTACCATTTCCTATATTTTCAACATTGGCAAAATATTTCATAATATTAAGTATTAATTCTTCTGCTTGACTATCTATATTCATACCAGCTTTTTCAACTTTTTTATAATAAATATCTTTTAATTCTTCTGCTGAATAATCAGCAAAATCAAATGTATATCCTATTCTCGATGCAATACCAGAATTCATTTCTATAAATTCTTTCATTTCTTTCTTATACCCTGCAAAAATAACTACAAATTCACCTTTATGATCTTCCATTGCTTTTATCAATGTTGCTATTGCTTCACTTCCAAAATCATTTTTACTTCCAGAAGCTAGTGAATAGGCTTCATCTATAAATAATACTCCTCCCATTGCTCTTTCTATTACTTCCATTGTTTTAGGAGCAGTTTGCCCTATATATTCAGCAATTAAATCTTTTCTTTCTACTTCTACTAACTTATTTTCATGAATAACTTCCATATCAAATAACATCTTTGCTATTATTCTAGCCACAGTCGTTTTTCCTGTTCCTGGATTTCCTGTGAATATCATGTGCATGTTTTGATTTGGTAAATTTATATTACTGTTTTGTGCTTTTTTAGAAAAACTTACATAACTTGCAAAATCTTTAATTTTCTCTTTTAATTCTTTCATACCTATTATATCTTGTAGCATCTTTTCCGTATCATTAAATGTATCATTAACATTTGTATTGTTTAATTCTTCTATATTGGGAATATCTTTTAAAGTTATTTCGTTTATAACCGCTTCATCGTCAAGAGAATGCTTCATTAATACAGCTTGTATTAATCTATCTATAAATCTAGCATTTCCAAAATTCTTTTTGGTGTAAAAATACTTACATATATTATTAATTTGTATTTCTACATCTTCAGCTATATTAAATCCCATATTTTTCATTTTTAAATAAAACATCTTTTTTAATTCTTCAACTGTATAATCCGCAAAATCAAATTTATACCCTATTCTTGAAGCAATTCCAGGATTACTATCTATGAAGGTTTTCATTTCATCCTTATAACCTGTAAAGATTACAACTAGTTCATCTTTATGATCTTCCATAGCTTTTATTAAAGTTGCTATTGCCTCTGCTCCAAAATCATTATCTGAATGTGGCGTTAATGTATATGCTTCATCTATATATAAAACACCACCTTTAGCTTTTTCAATAACTTCTGCCGTCTTTATAGCAGTTTGTCCTATGTACCTTGCTACAAGATCTTTTCTTTCTACTTCAATAAGTTTGTTTTCTTTTATTATACCTAAATCAAACAACATTTTCGCCATAATTCTAGCAATCGTTGTTTTTCCTGTTCCTGGATTTCCAGTAAATATCATGTGCATATTGAAATCAGATAATTTCATATCATTTTGGATATTCCAAAATCCAACACAATAAGGATATTTCTGTCTAAATTCATTATTTCTAAATGT
>ENA-ORSL01001549-ORSL01001549.1-human-gut-metagenome-genome-assembly--contig:-NODE-1549-length-19095-cov-4.683508_pt1 | contig 19095 bp, 43 predicted proteins | sample MGYA00242190_ERZ509157 | MGnify/ENA primary metagenome ERZ509157 (study PRJEB26280, sample SAMEA2338664) | human gut metagenome | biome: human gut; feature: human-associated habitat; material: faeces...
CGCGGAACAGCATCTGCAGCTTCTGGTGGGGCAGCTCCTTGCGCAGGATGCGCAGACGCTCCCAGGGATCCTCATCGAGGAAGCGGATGCAGCTGTCGAAGGTCGCACCGCCCCAGCACTCGACGGAGAAGTAAGGGATCTTGTCCATCTCGGGCAGGATGGGACGCATCTCGTCCATCGTCATACGGGTGGCCAGCAGGGACTGGTGGGCATCGCGCAGGACGACTTCCGTGATCTTGATGGGCTTTTTAGCCATTGTTGTCACCTCTCTCTTAGTTCATGGAAACCAGAGTGTCACCGGAGTTGACGGTGTCGCCCTTATGGACATTGATGGAAGCAACGGTGCCGTCCTGAGGAGCAACGATCTCGTTTTCCATCTTCATGGCCTCGAGGATGACCAGCACGTCGCCAGCCTTGACGGAAGCGCCGGCGGCGACCTTCACGTCCAGGATGTTGCCGGGCATCGGAGCCTTGACCTCAACAGCGCCTGCGGAAGCAGGAGCAGCGGGTGCGGCAGGAGCAGCAGCGGCAGCGGGAGCCGGAGCGGCCTTGGGTGCGGGTGCAGCAGCAGGAGCCACGGGTGCAGCGCCGGCAGCGGTCTCCTCGACAGAGACGCTGTAAGCAACGCCATTGACGGAAATATTGTAGTACTTCATGGAAGAGTCCTCCTGAATCAATCTATATCGTTAGATGTACGTTTTCTTACAGAGCCATGTTGCCGTGCTTCTTGGGCAGACGGGCAGCACGCTTGGTGCTCAGCAGCTCGAAGGCGGCCACGACGCTTGCGCGGGCGTTGGCAGCCTCGCAGGTCATGTCGGCAGAACCGGCGGCCACAGCAGCGTCAGCGCTGCACACCTCGGCGACGTAGGCAGCAGCCTTGGCCTTGGTAGCGGCGACGATGTTGTCGGAAGCGTCGATCTCGTCCTTGTACAGCACGGAGACGGCAGCGGAAGGCTCGAGAGCGCTGATGGTGCAGCCCTTGACAGCGATCTTCAGGTCAGCAGCGGCCAGTGCGGTGTAGACGGGGCCGACAGCCTTACCGGCGATGAGAGCCACCTTGGCGGTGGTAGCGTCGGCATAGGTAGCAGCCAGACGGGCAGCCTCGCGGATGCCGCCGGCGATGTCATCGGAAGTGCTGGGAACGAAGCCCTCGGTGTTCACGATGGTCAGCACAGGGACGCTGAATGCGTCGCACAGGCGGACGAAGCGGGAAGCCTTCGCCACGCAGTTGTGGCACAGCTCCTTGCCAGTGGCCACGACGCCCACAGCGTTGCCGCCGATGGTAGCGAAAGCGGTGTAGACGTTCTTGCCGAAACCGGCGTACATCTCCACGGCGCTGTCCTTATCGATGAGGGCAGCAGCAGCCTTTGCGGGCTCGGCGTTTGCGCTCAGGACAGCGGTGGGCTGCTCGAACTCGAAGATGGCCGGGCCGGTCAGGTTGTTGGCAGGCAGCAGACCCACGATGTGGGCAGCCTTCTCAGCAGCCTCGGCAGCGTCAGCGGCCACGATGGCAGCCACGCCTGCCTTTGCGGCAGCAGCGGCAGAACCGGCGTCAGCGACCTTGTCGCCCTTAGCGGCAGCGGTGAAGGGAGCGGTAAAGAACAGCTCTGCGCCCTCAGCCATGATGCAGACATCTGCGTTGGCAGCGCTCAGAGCGCTGGTGCCGCCGCAGACGCCCAGAACGACGGCTACCTGAGGCACGACGCCGGACACCTTTGCGATGGTGGCGTTGAGCTTTGCAGCTGCATTCAGCACGTCCAGACCCTCAGCCAGCTTTGCGCCGACGGAGTCGTAGAAGGTGACGACCGGGCAGCCCGTCTGGGCAGCCAGCTCGAGGACCTTGATGTTCTTCTCAACGTCCTTGACGGAAACAGCCTCGCCGTTCTGGAAGACGGCGTAAGCCTGCTGACCGGCAGCATAGCCGCTGGCAGCGCTCACCGCACCGTCCGCAAACAGAGCGGTGTATTCCCCGTCATCAAAAAACTTGGCGAGGATTTCTCCTTTGGTACTCTTTGAAGCCATGGTAAGACCTCCTGCTTATCTGTGTGAGTTTCAAAATTAGGTATATTATACCTTACTTTCTACTTTTTTTCAAGATGGTCTATGCAAATCTCTATAAGTCTACATTTATCGATATTGCGACATTATTTCGAAGTCGTTTTTTGCCATTCCAAAATGGACTCTATGCAAATCTCTGTAAGTCTATATATCTTTTGAAGATTTGGTGTCAAAATTGGTGTCAAATAATTAGGAAACAATCCTATTAAACTGTTTGATTGCCTCTGCTTCGGTCTCTTCTTTTAAGATATGAGTATACACTTTCAAGGTTATATCGGGCGACGAATGTCCCATGAGGTATTGAACCGATTTAACATCCATCTTGGCTTTGACAAGTCGTGTACAATATTCGTGGCGCATACTATGGGCAGTGACTTCAGGCAATGGTTCATCATGGCAACTATTATAGGCTTTGATTAGTCCTTCAAAAATTCTAACAAGGTTTTTATTCGTATAGGGCCTTCCAGTTTTTGCTATAAACAAGAAGTCGGCTTGCCCATCTATTATTCTCTCTGCTTTTACAATCGGACGTTGTTTTACCGCTTCTTCAAAAGCAATGATGGCGTCTTTAGATAATGGGATAGTCCTTATCCCACTTTCTGTTTTTGTAGGTGCTAAATACAGCCCGCCGCTCTTTCCATCGTACACCATCTGATGAGATATAGTAACAGTGTTGTTATCAAAATCAAATGACTTTTTTGTTAGCCCGCATAATTCTCCTGCTCGAAGTCCTGTCTCGTGCAAAAGCATCACCATGCCAACATGCCTTTTATATACTCGACTAGATTTCATGAACTTGATCAGATTTTGATACTGCTCTTCTGTTAATATTTCTTTTTCTTTTGAGTCACATTTGACAACTGTATTTAATTTAAAAACGAATGGATTTCTAGGAATTATATTCTCATCAAACATTTCTTGAAATGCCGGTCTAGCTAAAGACATGACATCTCTGATTGTTGTATAACAATATCCTTCGTTATCCAATTCTCGTGCAAATTGTTTTACATCGCGCACTAAAATATCAGTTGCATTCATTTCCCCAATTAGGTGATTCTGAAAGATTTTCAAATTCTGCGATTTTGTTTTATAGCTGCTTGGCCTAATAGTAAGTTTTGTTTCTTCGAGATGTCTTTTTGCTAATTGGTACACTGTGATTTTTGAAGTAGACGTTATACCCAAATTAAGTTTTTCTTGGATTTCAGCTTCTTTTTCTCTCAATTCTTTAAGTGAAGTGGCGTATATTATTGAGCGTTTTCCAAGTTTGTTTGTCCATCTATATTGGTATCTCCCATCCTTTCTCTGGCTCTCGCCGTCTTTTAAAACTTTGCCATTATTATCTTTACGTCTTATCATGATGCGGAACTCCTTACGTTATATAAGAAGCTCTGGTGTGACACCATGAGTATACCACATCAGAGCCTATATTTCAAACAGAATACGTTTGATCTATATATTTTTCGAGAGCCTTACGTTTGATAAGACGTTTATTCCCCACCCAAAGTACCAATGGACAGTTTTCATCATCAGTAATCGCTCTTAGTCGGCAGACCCCAATCCCCGTGTAAGCAGCCGCTTCATCTAACGTCAGAGTCGTCTTTTCCCAAATTGGGACTTCTTTCATCCAATCACCTCTTCCAACTTGTGATCTCCATACTTTGCCACACATACATTATGAAGTAGCATGGCACGTGTCATAAGCCCAACACCGCCGATACGAGGTGTAACTTTGATATTCTCCATCTCATAAACAGCGTCAGCGCAATCACCGTGCTGCTTTCCGTTTTCGTCATAGTTGATGCCAACATCGATGCAGACCTCTACTCGATTTAATCCTCTTGGTGCAATAAAATTACGCTTACCCACAGCAGAGATGATGACATCGATCATTCCAAATTCGAGGGCAGTGGCTTTCATTGCGGAACCCGTGCTGTTCACAGAAATCACATTACAGTGCCGCTTAATCAGCATATCGACCAACGGACGACCAACAATATCAGATTGACCGCATACGAGTACATTCTTGCCATCCAGATCGTAATCGATGGAGTCAAAAATCTTCATAACGCCCAGTGGAGTGCAGGGCTGAAATGGAGATGTAGTATTAAAACCATCAACATCAACTGCGTCTGGGATGTAGATATTTTGGGGATTGATATGTTTTGGCAGCGGGAGCTGAACAATAATACCGTCCACATCTTCCCAATTATAATCTTCCAGTATCTTGTTATTTAATTCATCCTCCGTAATATCTTCTGGCAATTTGATAAGTTTTGCTTCGATTTCCACCTCTTCACAGTCACGCAACTTACCACGAATATAAGCGTTGGATGCGGGGTTATCCCCCACTTGATAAATATATAAAACAGGAGCGTAGTCGGCCTCTGCGATAATCTTCTTGATTTTATTTTTGATATCTTGTGCGATAGATTTGCAGTCAATAATCATTGTGAGCCTCCTTTATAAGAATCCAAGTTTTATAAGAATGTCTGAAATAGTTTCCTAAGCTTTGCGCTGAGAGCGTCATTTTCAAGATATGATGAAGAATTCAATCTGAATTTTCTATACGGAACGTTTTCAGATGATAGATAAACATCATAATTGATGTCGTCCATTATGAAGGATTCATTAGTGACAACTTTGGCAGTCGGTAAAAAACATTCAAGTAATGAAATGTCATAATTGAAATCTTGACAAAGAGATTTACCAAAATCATCAATATCAGGAATCTTCTCATTATCGATATAGTTCCAAATATATTTTATTCCAGTTAGACCATCTTTCATGAGACCATCCGTTTTTACCATTTTGTGTAGGTCTGTATCAATCAAAATAAATCTACTATAGAATCCAGAAAATCCTCCATTAGACTGTAAAAGCAGCTTCATATGTTTTCTCCTTTATACTCACTACTACTATACAGAATATTTCGTAGCTGATTGATAAAATTATCCACAACGCATTCACTGCAATCTAAATTAACAGTACACATGCCACAGCTATCAGTATAATGGTGCAGTAGATCTTCGATTGATCTTTTATAATATTCTGCTTGGTCTTTATAAAAACCTAATTCTTCAGTCATTGCGTTTTATTCCTTCACAATAGAATTTATGGAGCATATCTTCGTATTCGCGTCGGCACTGCGGGCATAAATCTGAGATAGCGTCTTCGCCTTTCAAGCTCCATTTTTTATCATTAGGAACGTAATAACTTGTTACATTGTTTGGGAATCCATTCTTTTTAACAAGCGTATCTTTGCCGCACCGATCACATATAATTTTTATACATTCTTCAATCATTTTTGAAATTCTCCGTAGTATCTTTATATCCACAGTCCTTTAATGCTTGACAATAAGTTTCAAGGCAATTCTTGTCTACAGGCAGCCTGCTCCACATACGGCCATATCCATCGATACGTTCATAGTCGTGTGCAACAACCATGAGATTATTTACCACATAAAATTCTCCGCGTTCAATCATAATTCACCACCTCATAAAAGTCTAGTTCTTAAATGTATTTTTCGTAATCGTAAGGAACTGCACCAAATCTATTAAGATATTTTTGCGCCCGATGATGATTCTTTTTACGAACCTTTTTAGAACGACCATGCTCTCGAAGATGATACATTCTGTTCATCTCTTTTAGTGACATTTTTCTCATCTCTTGCACCATCCTTCGATTTTCTCACATACTCTACAAATCACATCAAAGAAATCAACTCTCGTCTGCATCAGAAACAGCTTGAAGTACGCTCTCCGTTTCTTTGCGAGCCACCATTGATTGTCCATATAAATCAAGTCCTTTCAGCCAATAAGATGGAAACCCGATAGTTTTTTGTAATGTACTAGCATCCTTAAATGTTTCTTCATCTTTGAATTTAGTGTAATATCCTACAAATGGATAACCGATACGATCGAGCATAAATGTATCATCATACAAAGCTGGCCGCTCATCTTGAGTCTTAATCCAACCAAGAAAGTCTTCACAAGATTCGGCGCAACTATCTCTTGTTTGCTTCCTAAAAGCGCATACTTCTTTATGTAGACATTTATTACAAATAGCCATTTTTTCTCGCTTTCCAGCAGAAATTCTCCGCCCAATCATAAAATAGTTTTGGAATGTCTCGTACACGAGAAACAACTTCCTGAAGTAAGGTGTCATTAGACTTGTCTTCATGAGGTTCTTTATAAACACATTCCCATTTATACTCCCAGAGTTCAACTGTATTATCGTCTTGTGTGCTAATCTTCACTAAAATAGAATGAAGCTTGTCATTTACACTTACGGAAGCATAACAATTTTCTTGTTTGAGAGGCCATTCATTTATTTCTGCAAACAAATTAAATGCCCTATCAACCGCCATTTCGAATAGCGATTGCTCGTCAAAGCATATACATATTAGTTCTATATCCCCATCATGTAAAAGATTTAGCTCCCAAAACTCCATTGTTTTAACACCTTTCTAAAACATACATTCTTAAAAATAAGTTTGCTTTGGCATATTATTTTTCTTTATCGCAAATTCTGCAATACCGATGAAACGGAGATTCGATAATCTGCCAAAACACAGGTTCCCACTCGTGCTCACTAAAGATACGGCTGTTCTCCATAATATCAACCGGATAAGAACTAGAACCACATTCAGTGCAGTTATACTTTAAATCACAATAATTGGCTGGCTTGAACTCTCCAAGAGAATCTGCATCTACCCAAAATTCACAACCGCAGCTAAAACATTTAAACTCTACTGCGTATTTTGTTTTTGCTCTTTCTTTACCATGAGCTTCAATTCGTATAGCCATTCTTTATTCTCCAAAGATTTCTTCTCTCAAAACTGGCTTATCGTGGCTCTCTACACGACTGCCGCATTCTGGGCATTGTGTTTGATAAAATAAAATCACATTCAATGACTTCGCAACCAAAACACCTTCCGAATCAGACCAAAATTCGCAACCACAACCACATTTAAAATGATATGCAAGTTCTTTTGGAGTCTGCTTATGTTGAATAATTTTAATCGCCATCTGGCACCTCCACGGTAAAAATAGTTTTAGTTGCCTCTTTCCAAGAAATAAACTCAGACCCAGCAACTTCCGCTCTACATCTATAGCACGCAATCACATTATTCTCAGGAATGTCCAAATCAGGATTTTCAAAAGAAGCCACTCGAATCTTAGTTGTGCAACCGCAATTCTTACATGGAAATACGATTACCGGATTCTTCAAACTATCAGTCTTGTGCATATCTACACCTCAATCTGTAAACACAAACGATGTATTAAAAAAGTTCGATCCAACAATCATATTTTCTTCAGATAAAGCAACCTTTATAACTTCATCGTCTGTATGCGTATCGTCATATTCTACTGTGTCGCAAACCTTATACATTTTGCCGTCTTTGTCCTGAAGTAGTATTCCCTCACCAAGTTTTAATGGAGCTGTTTTCTTTTCGAATATGTGCTTTCATACTATCACCTACAATATGCGTGTAAAAAGGCGGATTCTCTTGCAAGCAATCTCATTCTAATTCCACAAGTGCATTTGCACTCAGGACATTGTATTTCTGCCGGACGTCCTGTATTATCATAGTTTTTTACCGTTTCACTAACAGGTCGCGCTGGTAAAGGCCATACATGAAATTCAGATCTTTTAGCTTCAAATACACACCCGCAAGAGTTACAAGTTACTTTATATAATTTTTCAGAATCTTTTGCCCGATGCGTTCCGTGTTTTACAACATTCATATTTTTATTCCTCCCACCCACCCATAAAATTTACCTTTTACCAGAATGAATATTTTGTTCTAATTGAAGGTGTTTCTACACTTTTTGCAGGATTTTCCAGCATCGCGGCCTTCGCTGTGATATTATCGATACTCTTCTGGAAATCCTGTAGCTTCTTCAATTCGTTTTCGATGTCCAGGTTCACTTCTACATTCTCGATAAATCCCATATCTTCAAGACACTTACAGTAGCCAGCAATCTCGTTATAGAAGATGTGATTGTACTCTTCCAAGAGAGTGTGCTCGTCAAACAGCTTTACTTGCCATGCAATTCCAAATGGAGCTTCTTTCTCGTAATGAGATTCAACAGTGTAATACTTCATACATACCTCAAATCAGCTTAATACCTTCTGGTTTAACATAATAAACAGAATTATTATACTTAACTACAAGATAACATCCATAAAGATTTTGAATCACCTTTTGAATATACACCTCAGCACATTTTGGGATATCTCCCTTGTGTAAGGCAAGTGCAGTTTTCCAGTCTTCGTCCATGAGATTTTCCAAAGCAACACCTTTGCGCCCAGTGTATCTATCGTACATTATGTATTCTCCTTACTTAATACCGTACTTGGCCTTGACCTTCTTCAGCGTTTCACTCTTGTTGTGATAGTCATCGCGAGCTGCCTGATAAGCGGTCATCTTCTCTGCAAGAACGCGCTTTGCTTCGGCCTCTGCAACGTCAGCCTCTGCCAGCTCCTTGTTCAAAACAAAGCCGCTCGTCTTGATACCATCAATAAAACCATCCATGCGATCCTTCTTAACACTCTTCTCGCCCATTGCATCAGTATCAGTGTTGAACATCTTTACAATAGAATCCTCAACACCGGCGATATTGTAAACATAAAAATATTTAGCCATAATCATTTTTCTCCTTTTATTTTTCTTACTGCTTTCCGGTACTTCCAAACCCACCGGCTCCACGCTCAGTTTCGTCCAATTCGGAAACTTCTTCAAAATTAGCCTGCCAGAACGGAACAACAGCCATCTGAGCAATGCGGTCACCGTGAACAATCATTTGAGGGATATTAGAATGATTATGTAGTGCTACGATGTACTCTCCACGATAATCCTGATCGCAAATCCCTGTTTTATTTGCAGGGGCTAAACCCTGCTTGGTTGCTAGACCGCTGCGAGCATAGATAGCGACATACCAACCTTCCGGCGGAGCCATCCGCAGACCAGTATGTACCTTAACGGTCTCATGCGGCTGAATCATAATACAACGATCGCCATTCTTGTTTACCATCGTTGCATCATCAAAACTAATGTAAGCATACAGATCTGCACAAGCAGCGTTTTTAGAGCCATAAGTCGGCAGATGAGCATCGTCGTGCATTTTATTGATTTCGATGTTTGGATGGTAAATAGTGGTAAAAGCATCGCTATCTGGGAACTTTTCGTAATTTCCTAAATCCATATTATTTTCCTTTCTTATCTTCTGGAGTCCACCAAAGGACTGGATTATCTTTTCCTGCACTCCTCCAAATATCAATCACCCTCTGATTTGAGCTTCCCATATATGGAAGAGAAGTATCTTTTTGCGCCTCAATAAAAGGACCATCAACGAGAACTGTTGTGTATGAAAAAATGTTGACAAGAATAATGCTATCCCATGATTCCATCCATTCTTGTCGCAGTTCTTCATATGTGTACCCCGTCCACAACCAGATATCTTTTTTTCGCCCAAACTCTTTGTAAACACATTTGCAGATACGAAAGATTGTAGTTCTATTCTCTGGCAGCAGTGGGTCTCCACCGGTGAGAGTCAGTCCCTGAATATAATCAGGTCGAAGTAAATCTACAATTTTATCAAGCGTTTCATCTGTGAATGGCTTACCACCATTCGGGTCCCATGTAGTAGGATTCTGACAGCCGGGACAATGATGATCACAACCCTGCACGAACAATGTGACGCGCACCCCTTCGCCATTTGCTATATCACAAGGAACGATTTTAGCGTAGTTCATTTTCCAACCTCGATTAAAAGGCCGCAGAACGGGCAACGATTATAGCCAAGGCTTTCTGGCGACTCTTGCCCTTTAATTCCGCCACCACAACAATCACATACCCATGCCGAGCTCTCACAATTATCTACGAACTCAAATACAGTTGTTGGCTGGCGATCTACTTGAAAATCAATAACTCGTTCAACATCTTTTAGAGTTTTGATATGTCCAAGATTCCCTTCCAGCAAAAGACAATCTTTTAATCTATCAGCATTAACCAGTTTCATGTAGTTCATTTAAAACACCACCGTCCACATACTTGCACATACGATTATAAAAACATTCAGCGCGACGCAGCCACACATTCCGTTCTTCTTGTCGCCTCGGAAAATATATGTAGAGGTGTCATACAAAATCTGCTCAGAGCGAATTACCGCAGCCGTAAGAACCAAAATGATATAAGCCTTAGTCATAAGCCAAGAAATCTCAGTCAACATCGATTAGCACCTCCTCGATTGGAACAACCTGACCATCAACGTAGTAACACATCTGACCGTGCTCATTATAATAAGGAGACATATAGCCGTAGCCTTGATTGCCTGTACATTTAGAGAATAAGTAATACATAATGCGTGTATCCTTGTCGTATACCATAGGGGTATCACTGATACGATAGAACCAGCCATTCTCTACAGCTACATTCCCTACTGAGTCTTTCACACTTGCACTGCATCCAGTCAGTATAATCGTTGCTAGAAGTACGCATACGGCAGTATTTTTGAAAGTCTTAAACATACCTTTCCTTTCTGTTAAAAGCGGAATTTTATTTATAAAACGTACTCGTATCGTCTTCCGGCCAATCAATCCGAGCGCCGCACTGACCACAAAAGTTGTTGTGGTTTCCATCTTCGTTATAAAGGTACTCACCGCTTCCGCAGTATTGACAAGCGATAATGCCTTCCTCTGCAAAAGGATCGTTAATCATCGTTGCCCTCCTGCGGAAAATCCGGCCACGGTTGCCAATGAGTCACGTTAAAAAGAATATTTCCATCCGAATCTGTCCAAAAATCCTGTTCTTTGTAATATGAGGCGACTGTTTTGTATCTGCATCCATCAGGGTCTTTATCAACCACTAAAACATCGTCGCTCCAACCAGATTTTGGGTCTACTTCTGGATTACCATCTTTGGTATTGCTCCACGCATCGCTACCAAAGGCTTCTGCTGGAAATGTCTTACAAAACACACCTCGTTCATTTTTTAGAAGAATCCGCTCGGCCTGATTAAATACGTCGTCTGGAACTGAAAGTTCAATTGTATTGCTACTTTTCTTCGCGACCACATTGATGATAATCATATCTGACTCCATGTTACTCACTGGTACAAGCCTCCTCGTTCTCTTTATCCTTAAAGAAAGATTCGTAGTCAAACCACTTATCCTCCAAGATATTGCCGATAATTTTTACTGTACTGCCCCAGCCTTTTGTTGCTACACGGATATACTTGCCTTTCATGTTCTCGTACTTATCGCAGCCAACAGTGTCCATGATTCGCATGATGGCTTCCATACCAGAAGCATATCCTTCGAAAGTTTTTGCTCCTACATATCCTTTTCCAAGAACATATCCTCCATAGCAAACGCCCCATCCATGACCATCCAACATCAAATCAGAAGTCAAAACTCCATGATCGGCCATGTTAAGGCTAACATTCTTGATTTGTGCATTTCGGATCTCGTATCCTTCAGCTTCAAGCAGCTTTTCTGTCCACTTCTTCATTTTATCCTCCCCCGTTATTTAACGTATCTACGTTATAAATTTGATAGAATTTCACGATAAAACGGCACTTTTATTAGAAACAGGCATTATACAAAAGCTCCTTAACGGAACTCCGTTCACCTGATTGATTTGATGGGATACCGTTCCATACGCTTCACCGTTTTTGCTTTCGGACCAGTGATATGTTACTGTTCTTTCTATTTCGTAATAAGTGTCGTCACCAATTATCTCGCAGGACGCCCATTTGTCTGTCTCTACAAGGAGCAAATATTTTCCCGGTAAATTGAATGGTGGTTTAATATGAGAGTAGTAATTATATGTATCTTTCATAGCGAGCCCCACTTCTCACGGCCACAAGTGTCACAGACAAAGTGCCATTTATCACACAAGCTGTGCTTTGCATCATAGAACATCACACCACCACATCGGCTGCATTCAGGAAGAAACCAACGGAGTAGACGTTTCAAGAACTTAATCATCTTTACTCCTTCTTCTCAATAATATCAGCTCTTTCCATAGTCTCGAAGAAATCTTCCATAATGGCATCAGCCATCTTACCATGTATTTCAGGAAGATCTAGACCAAAATCTCTAAAAGCACAGTGTAGGCAGCCCCAAGGAGTTAAGGCGAATTTTTCATAAAAATCATCATCAGGATTGTTTTCTTTCGAATCCAACATATTCGTCTCGTACTCAAACTGTTTCACTTCATTCTTGGTGAGCCATTTCTGCCACTTACCACAAGCAGAGCAATACAGACCAATCTGGCTACCTTTACTCTGGATAAAGAAGGATTCACTGCCACACTTACATTTGAAGTCCATCTCAGCCACCTGCCTTTTCAATGCTCTGAATCATACAGCTCATGTTAGGATGAGCCTTTTCAAAGCGATGATGCGCCTTGTTCATAGCATCATTCTGATCCTGCGCCTTTACCATATATGTATTGAATGCCTGATTCCCATCATCGTAGTACATTACTTCAACAGACCAATAATCCATAAGACTCCTTTCTTTATCGACCGTTATAAAAATCAAACTCAACATCAGAAATAATATCTTCCATTTCATTTTGACTAATATTGTTCGCTTGTTGTATGACTCGAATAATTTCGAGAATCAACTGACGTATACGTTCCACATCCATGTTTTCATGCCACCGCACCCACCCTGCTTGTTTATTTACTTACCTCGGCTACCCTTAATGAATCGTTCCAGAAAAACTAGAGCCAGCCAGATGCCTGTCGCCACTTTAACGGTAAAAGTGATATTCAGCAGCTTAAAAATCAGCCAAATAATACCAATCGTGATAATCCACGAGGTAAAATATGTAGCTGCCAGAATCAGAACGATTCCCAGAAAAGAACCAAGTGCCTTAAAGAAATTTTTCCATGCGTTCAATTTATCACCTCCATTTCTAACGATAACACGTTATATTTTATTAACGCATTTACGTTAAAATTTTCATTTTATAAAGCCTCGTTTACTTCTTTACCTCAATTTTTGCACTCTTGATTTTGTTGAGTTTATCTTCGTATTCTGTTTCGTAAACAATAACCGCAATATTAAATGTACGAACGGCGTCTTCGTAATCGTCAGAAAAAGAGTATCCACGGCTCTTACCATTTTGCATAACAGTAATATCTTTTTCGCCCATTACAGTAAAAACGCTATTACCATCATCCTTATCCTTGATTTTTCCATAACAAGGTTTACAGTTAATACCTGCCTTAGTTTCGTCGAAACGGTATCCAGTACACCACAGATACTTATCACGCGGAGCATCTTTAATTCCGTAAACCATATAATATTATTCAAATTTTACTTCATACTCTCTTCGAGTTCTTTGTAGCTGATTCCACTTGTCAGTCCCGGAGACTCTTCACTATCCGTTCCTTTGAAATGCGCTCCAACAACACTAGGATGCAAATATTCAATCATTGCAAAATTAGCAACATCAATGAGCCATTCTGTATTTCCTGTCTCTAAATACTTTTTGACTCTTGGATAAATTTCCTTTACAGCTTGAGCCAAATCTGGATATGTCTGATTCATCCAACCATATTTATAATGAGATACCAAAATACGATTCTGCATCTTTTTAACAAAACCATTATCCCAATCTCGCTCTAAAATCTGTTGTGTAGTATCCATATTTTATCCTTTGTTTAGTTATCGCTCAAATGAACCACACGATCCTTGATCTCCTGCGTGCGTCCCTGGTTCCAGAACTGAGTCCCAATAAAACCGCAGGTACGTCGTGCAACATTCAGTTTATTCTGGTCACGATTACCACAGTTCGGGCATTCCCAAATGAGCTTGCCGTTATCTTCAACAATCTTAATCTCGCCGTCATAGCCACAAACCTGACAATAATCAGACTTGATGTTCAGCTCTGCGTAGATAATAGTGTCGTAGATGTATTTGATGACACTCATCACAGCGGGGATGTTGTTGGTCATGTTCGGGCATTCAATATAAGAAATCGCTCCTCCGGGAGACAGCTGCTGAAACTCAGACTCAAACTTCAGCTTCTTGAATGCATCAATATGCTCACGAACCACGACATGATAGCTATTGGTGATGTAATCATGGTCGGTTACATCTGGAATGATGCCGAACCGCTTCTGCAGGCACTTGGCAAACTTGTAGGTGGTGGATTCCAGCGGGGTGCCGTAGAGACTGTAATCAATATTTTCTGCTGCCTTCCACTCACTGCACTTGTCGTTCATGTGTTGCATAATCTCAAGAGCAAAAGGTTTTGCTTCATCATCAGTATGGCTCTTACCGGTCATGTACTTTACACATTCATACAGACCCGCGTAACCTAAACTGATGGTTGCATATCCGTCAAACAGCAATTTATCAATCTTCTCGCCCTTCTTCAAACGTGCGATTGCACCATGCTGAAAATGAATTGGACTTACATCAGAAGGCGTACCCATCAATCGCTTGTACCGAATCTGAAGCGCTCGATGGCACAGCTCAAGACGCTCATCAAAAATTCTCCAAAACTCAGAAACATCCTTCTTAGAGCTACAAGCAACATCCACCAGATTGATGGTGACAACACCAGCATTAAAGCGACCATAATACTTGTGACCCTTTTCCCAATTCATGGCACCAGAAATATTCTCGGTGGTTCGATCAGGGGTCAGGAAGCTCCGGCAGCCCATGCAAGGATAGCAAGCACCCTTGTATTCCAACATCTTCTTCTCAGAAATGTAGTCGGGCACAAACCTCTTGGCAGTACATTTAGCTGCCAGTTCAGTCAGATAATAATACTTAGAATTATCTCGAATATTGTCTTCTTCTAGCACATAAATCAACTTTGGGAAAGCCGGAGTAATCCATGCACCAGTCTCGTTCTTCACGCCTTTAATGCGCTGACGAAGGACTTCTTCAATGATAATTGCAAGGTCATCACGGGTCTGGCCTTCAGGAACTTCATCCAGATACATAAAAATGGTAATAAAAGGAGCCTGCCCATTGGTGGTCATCAAAGTAATAACCTGATACTGAATAGTCTGAACGCCTGCAACGATTTCTTTATGTAAACGCTTCTCTACAATTCGATTGATGGTCTCCTGATTTGGCATCTTGTCAATCTCATTGTTTTGAATCATGTCGTAAAACTCATCATGAACTTCACACGCAATCTTCTTTCGAGAGACATCCACAAAGGGAGCCAGATGAGACAGAGTAATACTCTGCCCACCATACTGATTTGAAGCAACCTGTGCAATGATCTGTGTTGCAATATTGCACGCCGTAGAGAAACTATGTGGTTTGTCGATTCCTGTACCAGAAATCACAGTGCCATTTTGCAGCATATCTTCCAGATTGACTAACGAGCAGTTGAACATGTGCTGGGCAAAATAGTCGGAATCGTGGAAATGAATTCGGCCATCATAGTGAGCATCCACAATATCTTTCGGGAGAAGCAGATTAAAGCTCAGATCTTTGGAGACTTCGCCAGCCATATAGTCACGCTGCACGCTATTCACAACAGGATTTTTGTTGCTGTTTTCCTGCTTGACCTTCTCATTGTCTACATCACAGATGGAAAGAATTTCGCCATATGCTCGCTGTTTCTCACGAATCTCCTGCCGAAGAATACGCCAGTGACTATAAGCGTCAGCCACATCCGAAAGAGGGCTATTTTTCAACTGGTCAATAACCACATCCTGAATCTGCTCTACAGACATCGTATCATGGATGTCCGCGATGTAGTCTGCAATAGCGTTAGATACGCGAGAATCAACTCCTCCAGTCGTATTCGTCATTGCCTTCTCAATCGCATTCACAATCTTACTCTTATCAAAAGGAACTTTCGTTCCATCGCGTTTAATCACATATTCCATGCAATCACTCCTTAATCTTCCAACCAACGATTTTCTGCCACATAGAAAGCTCCAACCGCAGCTACCATCAATACGACCCAGAATACCCAAAACCAAATCACTCGTGTACCAGCTGCAGAAATCATATAATCTCGTGCTTCTTCGATGTTTTTATCCTTAATGAATTGTGCATTATGTATACTTTTATCGCTCAAATTCGCGTATAATGTACCACCATAACGAACATCTTTGACATAAAACTCGAACTTTACATGAGAACTGACTTGTACAGTGGTCAGGTACTTGCTGGATGGCATTTTGATGTCACCATACTTGAATTCTTTGCCCAGAAACATTACATTTTTGGAATTGTGTTCTTCTGAACTGTAATAATCCCAAGTCCAGTACGTTTCGACTCTTGTTCTTGTATGGCCTTTACCATCCGTAGTAGTGACAGTTCGTGTATGCATCGTGTAATGCTTTTCTTCACAATAGATATACATCCACTGGCCGTCGATACGTGGATCGCTTACGGTATCTACTGCTTCTAGTGCGCCTTGGCAAAACGCATTACCTACATTGGTTCTCATTCCATAATCGAACATATTTTCGGACTCAATCGAAATTGCTGTATTATATTCTTTTTTCTGCTCAAGTGAATCTCTGGTGATATTTCCAGCGATAACGCTGCCAAGTATCAGCATAATGAACACAATACCAACACTGACAATCAATTCACGATAAGTAATTTCGGCATTACCGATTTCCAAAAAGGTTACCGACTGCCGGTGCTGCCTCATTCCCCTCATAGGACAGATACTCATAATTCTGAACCTCATATCCAGTCAGACCCAGCAGAAAGGAGTTCGGAAACTTACGAACGCTCTGCTTATATTCCTTCACGACACGATTGTAATCGCCACGATAGTTTGCAATCAAATTTTCAGTGACGGATAGCTCATTCATAAGCTCCTTGTAGTTGTCGCTAGACTTCAGTTCAGGATATGCTTCCGCAATAGCTGCAATCTGAGTCGTAATTTCTTGAGCGGTCTGGCCGGAAGTGCCACGAGCATTCACAACATCCATCAAAGTCTGATACTCATGTTGGTCATAAGCCTTGACGGTTTCAACCAGATTTGGAATCAGATCAGCTCTGCGCTTCTCCTGAATCTCAATGCCAGACTTAGCTTCCTGAATCTGCTCTTCATAAGAGATGGCCGTGTTCTTAGGCCCCTGCACCATAAAGGTCATACCAAGAATGGAAATCAACACGACACAAATAACGATAATTGGGAACTTCCAGTTGTATCTCATATATGTAAACCTCTTAAAACTTGACCTCATCGGCATGGACTTTAGAGTTCAGCATTGAATGGTCAACCTTATTAACTCCTTTGTTGTTCGGAGACATAGTATCATTATGAACACTCGGAACCACGGCAGTCTCAATATTTGGAGTATGGATTTCTGGACGGAAAACCAAATCATCCGTATAGTCGGGCTTTGCAAGACGAGGAGTACAATCCGTCATCGTAGTCAGCTTATCATTAGCCTCATCAGGAATCTTCTTTAGCGTATCTACGACACTTTCAGTAATCTTCTGCTGTTCCTCTAAAAGCCGGATTTTATAGTCCAAATACCAACGTGCCTTCGTCAAATCTTGAAGCTGAGAATTGCCATCTTTGTGACCCGCCCGGCTTAAATACTTACCCACATTCCAAAGATAAGCATCCTTGTCTAACTGCCACTCCCGCAGCACTTTGATGGCCTCATAGGGATTGTCTGCACCGCCGTAATGGACTGGATGGTCTACGTTCTTTTTAATTTCGTCAAGTGTTTGCATCAATAACCTCCTTGTTTTTTTCAATAGGCTTATAAACATCTGCCAACATAGGATGACGGCCACAGCAACCACGACCCTCTGGACAGAACGGATACTTCGGATTAGCCTCGCAAGAAGGAACCATCCAGTTTGCTACTTCAGGACAAACCTGTGCAACTTCCTTCTTCATCTCTATAAACATCTCGCGGATTTCTTTTTGAGCCCTAGAACAAAGTCGAAGATGGCTCATTTCAATCAAAGCACGAGCGTTCATCGTAATGTAAAACTCTGTACAGCAAGCATTTGGCAGAACTGCACGGGCGTCTTCGTTTTTGGCGTTGTGATACTTCTTGAGAATCTGATAATCGGTATCAATGTCCGACATCATATTATCGAAAACATCAGCATCTTCACCGGTAAACGGGTTCACATACTTGAATCCATCCTCGCTGCAATAACGCTGGCTGCGGCAGCTCATGCTAATATGTCGATGACGACTAATCTGTGCCAGAAGTGCTCGACTCACATCTTTGACATAAAACGTAAAGTTGATATGCTCAAGCACAGAATAGTGACCACTGGCCTTGCATCCCTTAGCAATCTTATAATCGTCAGTCATTGAAGAATCGTAACAAATACTCGCAGCTTCCTCCACAATACCTAAAGGATTCTTATCACTTGTAGGAACAACTCGCTGTGTGTACGCGATCAAATCAACTACCATTCAACTCTCCTTAATATTCGTCCTGCCAGTTTTCAGGAACGTCGTTCTCACCAATTACGATGCAATTTTTAGGTGCGACATTTAAAGTGTACTGACCATCTTGAACTTTAATCATTACATTCATAATGGCGACAACTTTATGAATACTCCAAAGAATTCCTCGACTTTTTTGAGTTCTAGCTCTAAGCACCGTATCGCCAACATGAATCTCTCTATTAAGAATATCGGTTACCATTTAATCCTCCTTCACTTTAGAAGTGCAAACTTAAACCAATCTGGGAAGTTGGATACTGAAATCCCATACTTGATAAGGCAAGACAGCAGCCACAACGCAATCATGATTCCGACCGCAATAAAATAATCCTTGAAAATCTTAACGAAAGTGATCCACATCTTAATCGTATCTTTCACTTACCTCACCTCTTTCAATCAACTCATCAACAGTAACCTCTCCACAGAGAACCTGTTTAAGTTGCTCTTCTGACAACTGATATTTAATCGGTTCTCCACACTCGACAGGATATCGAGCTAAGGTTCTATAATACTCTGCAAGGGCTCGTTCCTTACGACCCTGCTCACGATGGTCAATACCAATCATATCGCCCCACCTCCTTCCTCAAATTCTTCACTCTTTC
>ENA-ORSL01001550-ORSL01001550.1-human-gut-metagenome-genome-assembly--contig:-NODE-1550-length-19091-cov-5.435333_pt1 | contig 19091 bp, 23 predicted proteins | sample MGYA00242190_ERZ509157 | MGnify/ENA primary metagenome ERZ509157 (study PRJEB26280, sample SAMEA2338664) | human gut metagenome | biome: human gut; feature: human-associated habitat; material: faeces...
GGAAAGCACAGCCTCCAAAACCAGGACGCCCGCGACATTCCGCACTGTCCCGACCGCGTGAACAGGCTCGCTGACGGGGTAAGCCCCACCGAATTCCAGCGCGGAAAGGTCCAGCTCCGTCTCAAACGGCAGCGAACTGTCCGGCGTCGCGATGATCTTAGACAATCCCAGCAGCATAGAAATCCCCTGTCTCATAGTCGTGCAGGAGATATTATAACGGTTTTGTCCCCCGTTGTCAAATGCTTTTTTGCTTTTTTCCTCGAAAATATGCTTGACTTTCGCTCTTTTTTCCCGCATAGTAAGGACGAAGGGAGGCGAACGCCGTGAAAGAGCTGAAAATCGGTCGGAATGACGCGGGGCAGCGCGTCGATCGCTTCCTTGCCAAGGCGGTCCCGCTGCTTCCGGCGTCGCTGGCGCAGAAATACCTTCGCCTCAAGCGCATCAAGCGCAACGGTCAGCGCATCGAACGCGACACGCGGCTGTGTGAGGGCGACGTGCTGCAATTATACATCAACGACGAATTTTTCGACACGCCCTCTGCGGACAACGCCTATCTGACGGTCACCACGCCGCAGCTTCGCATCGTCTACGAGGACGAAAACATCCTTTTGGTGGACAAGGCGGCAGGCGTTCCCGTCCATCCGCATGACGGCGCAGCCCTCGGCAAGACCCTCATCGACCACATTCAGGCGTATTTGTATCAGAAGAAGGACTGGAAGCCGCATGAGGAAAACGCGTTCACGCCCGCCCTGTGCAATCGGATCGACCGCAACACCGGCGGCATCGTCATTGCGGCAAAGACCGCCGAGGCATTGCGCGTCATGAATCAGAAGATCAAGGACCGCGAGCTGGAAAAGCGGTATCTTGCCATCGTCGAGGGCTGCCCGAAGCCGAAAAACGGCGTTTTGAAGGGCTATCTGTTCAAGGACGCCGCCAAAAACCGCGTCTACGTCACCGACACACCGCAGAAGGGTGCGCGCTCGTGCGAAACGCGCTACACCACCCTCGCCGTAAAAAACGGGCTGGCGCTGGTCGAATGTGAGCTGATTACCGGTCGGACGCACCAAATCCGCGCCCAGTTTGCCCACGCGGGACACCCCTTGCTCGGCGACGGCAAATACGGCAAGACCGGTCGGCACGCCGATCGAACGCATCAGGCGCTCTATTCCTACCGTCTGACCTTCCGCTTCACGACCGACGCGGGCAGCCTGAACGATCTGAACGGAAAAACCTTCCGCGTCCCCCACGTGGACTTCGCGGAGGAATACTTTCCGGAAGTAAAACTATAAAAATAAGACTGCCGAACGGCAGTCTTATTTGCGAGACTGTCAAAAAAGTCCGATTTTGTCATTGCGAGGGTGCTTGCACCCGTGGCAATCTCGCAGAATTGTTTTGATTTTCATGGAGTTTTCGGCGAATTCGAAACTGCCTACACGAGATTGCCACGTCGCTTCGCTCCTCGCAATGACATGCAGAATAGTTTTTTGACAAGCTCACCGCAGTCGGAGCAGAAGCCCCGACTGCGGTGCTTTATTCAATCATCGCGCTGCTTCGGAGGTCGTGCCGCGCTTCTCAATCAGCCGCCGTATGCGACACGACGAGCCAGCGGTCGCCGTTGTTTTTCAGCGTCAGGACGTGACCGATCGGCTTGTCATAGCCGCTCGGATACTCCCACAGCGTCACAATGTCGCCGTCCTTCTCCCCGTAGCAGGGCGTGAAGCGCCCGGGATCGAAGTCGCTGGAAAAGGAATAGAAGCAATCCGTTTCCGGAATGTAGAATGCCTCCGTAAACCAATCGGTATGCATATCCTCCACCGTGATCCCCGCATATTCCGTCAGCAGCTCGTTGACATACGAATGCGGCAGACGACGGCAGGGTATTCCACTGACGGGCAGCAGCTCTCCGTTGCCGTCGCGCCAATCCAGCTTTTCCTGCACATATTTGAATTCTTCCTCGTCCGCCGCCCCCAGCAAGCCCGTACCCGGGCAGTAGCAGAGGAACGCCTCCGCATCCATATCCCGCGGGTCGCTGTAGTCCGATGTAAAGAAGCAGGAGATCGGCTCGGCGCTCACGCAAACAGTGCCGCTTTCCTCATCCAAATGAGCGGATTGATTTGCCGTGAAGTCCGTGAACATATCCAGCTCCTCCGCGGTGATCGGCATCCCCTCACCCGTGTGCAGGTCGGCAAGCTCCGCCTCGTGATACCAGCTCTCAAATGTGTCGTAAAGCATCCACGGACTTTGCTCCTTCTGTCCGGACGCGTCCGCTCGGATCGCGGTCAGCTGAAACCAGCCCTCCGCATCGTCCGTCGTTACGCGGAACGGATAAGAGCCGTCATAATAGCTTTGATAGGCAGTCATGGTGATGCCGCCGCCGCTGAAGATGTAGCGATCGGGGATGCCCCCGTCGTCCTTCGTATACGGCTGATAAAGCTCCCATGTATAGTTTTTCAGCGCGTTCACATAGCCTTGCGCCCGAATTGCCGCATCCGCAGGGCTGACGTGTGTCTCCTTTTCCAGATGGGTCAGCGTTGCGCCGGTGAGCTTCAGGGCGGAAAGGATGCTTTGCAGGTCCTCCACGTCCATGGGCGCGAGCTTCCGCTCGGTCGGCAGCGGCTCAGCGGAGGTTGGCTCCGTCACAGCAGTCTCGGTCTGCGGCTCTGTCGTCTCGTCGGCTGTACCGCACCCGACTGCCGCAATCAGCAGCGCCGCAGCGAGCAATAGAAGCAAAAATTTCTTCATTGTTTTTCCCTCCCTGTTTTTCGTCTCGGTTGTGTTCTACCGTATAGACGACAGGGAGGGAAAAAAGTTCCTTTTTTATGAAATTTCTTTAATTCGCAGTGTTTTTGACCTGTTCGCGAACGGTGCCGCCCTCAACGGTCAGGTCCTCGGTGTATTCCACGCGACCGATGTTGCAGCCCGCGCCGATACGGACAAACCGCCCGCGCACGACCTCAGCATTGGTCAGCTCCAGCTCCACGGTGTCGCCCTCAATGCTCTTGACGTCCAAATGCGGCTTGCCGAAGCTGATACCGAAGCTGCAGTCCCTCCGCACTTTGATCTTGCTGCCGCCGATGTCGTCGACGCTGCTGTTCGTGCAGAGGCTGATGTCAACCTCCTCCGCGTTCAGAAGCCCCTTGATTTCTAACTTTCCGCTGCTGCGGAAGCGCTCCGCCTCCACACCGTTCGCCGCCTCGAAGCGTCCCGAGGTCACCAGCTCGCGGACGTGGACATCACCCCCGCAGCGACAGGCGCCCGAGGCTTTCACCTCGTCTGCGGTGAGCTTGCCGCCGCAGGAGAGGCTGCCGCTGTTATGCAGCGCGCCCCTGCAGCTCAGCTCTCCGCCCGCCTCCAACGCGCCGGAGGTGCCGATGTTGCCGCTCTGTAGGCTGCCCGCGACACGCACCGCGCCCGAAGCCGCAAGTTTGCCGTCGCAGCGGAGGTCGCCCCCCACCTTTACCGCACCGCTGGCGTGCATTTCCTCGCAGTCCAGCGTTCCTTCGACCTTTAACGCGCCGCTGACGCGTACCATTCCGTATTCGCCGCCGACGATCTTCATACCGCCGGAGCTTTTCAAATCCTGTCGTCCGTTCATAATTCGGCTCCTTTCAATTCCTCTAAAAAGTCCTTTTGTCGCTCGCCCTCAACGAGCTTGACCTCTCGCAGCTCCTCAACGCGGAAGCGCACCGTCCGAAAGCCGTCGGAAACCGCCAGCCAGCGGATCGGTCGTTCCGGTTCCGTCTGTGTCAGTTCCCGCGCCAGCGCGTCCAACGAAACGGCATCCGGTCGGGACAGGATCAGCTCCACGCGCGGGCAAATCTGCCCCTCGTGGAAAAAAGTCTCCTGTCCGCTCGGCGTCGAACGGCGCAGAAACCACTCCTCCGGAATCAGCCCCATCCGCTTCCAGCGGTAGAGCGCACCGTAGGAAATGCCGTAGCGCCGCAGCAGCTCCTTTTTGGAGATCAGTTGTTCCTCCATGGTTTTCCTCCTTTCGTAACACTGTTACGATAATAGCATAACAGTGTTACGCTGTCAATAGGGTTTTGAAAAAATTTTTACGCTGGTCGGTATTATTTTAATGTATGCGCCATGTATGCGCCGCGCGGCGCGTCCCCCCTTGCAATACTGCGCCGTTTCTGTTAAAATGGCGGAAAAGGGGCTGTTTTTATGATTGACGTTTGCGATATTCGGCAGATCAAGGCGCTGCTGGCGGAATACGGGTTTCACTTTTCCAAGTCCAAGGGGCAGAATTTTCTCACGCAGCGGTGGGTGCCCGAGCGCATCGTGCAAAGCAGCGGTGTGGACGAGCGTTGCGGCGTGCTGGAGATCGGCCCCGGGTTCGGACCGCTGACGCAGGAGCTGTGTCTCCACGCAGGAAGGGTCGTCGCGCTGGAGGTCGATACCACGCTCGCCCCCGTGCTCAAAAAAACGGTCGGCGAATTTAAAAATCTCGAAATCCTCTACCTCGACGCTCTGAAAGCGGACCTTTCGGCACTGGTCGCGGAAAAATTCGACGGAATGAAGCCGCTCGCCTGTGCAAATCTGCCGTATTATATTACTTCTCCGATTTTGACCAAGCTGCTGGAAAGCCGCTGCTTCTCCGCGATCACCGTCATGGTGCAGAGGGAGGTCGCGCAGCGCATCTGTGCGAGGGCGGGCGCGTCGGATTACTCCTCGTTCAGCATTCTCTGCCAATACTATGCCGCGCCGGAGCTGCTGTTTGACGTGCCGCCGAGCTGCTTTATCCCGCAGCCGAAGGTCACCAGTGCCGTCGTCCGTCTGCAAACGCACGAGCCGCCCGCAGAGATCAAAAGCGAGGCGCTCTTCTTCCGCACCGTCCGCGCCGCCTTTGCCATGCGCCGCAAGACGCTTCTGAACGGGCTGTCCGCAGGCTTCGGAGAGCTGAGCCGCACCGAGCTGACGCAGCTTTTAACGGATTGCGGCGTTGCTCCCACCGTTCGCGGCGAAACGCTGGACATCCCCGCCTTCGCCCGCATCGCCGACGCGCTGCACGAGCGCCTGCAAAAATAACGAATTGGGTGAACACGATGTTTCAAACGATTTTTCTCGATCTTGACGATACTTTACTGGACTTTGGTGCGGCGGAACGCGTCGCCATCGGCAAAACCTTCCGCGACATCGGCTTGGAGCCGACCGAGGCGCTGCTGGCACGCTATCGCGAGCTGAACGAGGCGCAGTGGGAGGCGTTTGAGCGCGGGGAGCTGACGCGGGAGCAGGTGCTCCTTCGCCGCTTTGAGCTGCTGTTTGCCGAGCTGGGCTTGTCCCTCAGCCCCGCCGCCACGGAGGACCGTTACCGCGGCTATTTGGGGCAGGGGCACTATTTCGTGGACGGTGCGCAGGCGCTGCTGAACTACCTCGCGCCGAAATATGACCTTTATCTTGCCTCCAACGGCGTAGCGGAGACGCAGTATTCCCGTCTGAAAAGCGCCGGAATCTCCCACTGCTTCAAGGCGATCTTTATTTCCGAAACTACGGGGCACCACAAACCGGAGCGGGCATATTTTGACTACTGCTTTGCGCATATCCCCGACTTTGATCCGAAGCGGGCGCTCATGATCGGCGACAGCCTGACGAGCGATATTCTCGGCGGCATCAACGCGGGCATCCAAACCTGCTGGTTCAACCCTCGCCGTAAGCCGCACAACTCCGACATCGTTCCGAATTTTGAGGTGCATCGGCTCGCAGAGCTGCGTGATATTCTTTGAGCGGGAAAACCGCGATTCCCGCGCCGTGAAAATCCGCTGCATTTTTGCGTTTTTTTGAAAATTTTGCTTGACTTTTCCGCAAAACTGCATATAATTAAATATGCGTTTTGTGACGCCAACCGAATAGGGGATTTGTGTAACGGTAGCACACCGGACTCTGACTCCGTTTGCGGGGGTTCGAATCCCTCATCCCCTGCCATCAAACGGGTACGAAAAAGATGTACCCGGCAAAAAGCCCGATTTTATCGGGCTTTTTTGCTGCCCAAACACCGTTTTTCAAAGTTTCAAATTCGTAGATGTAAAAACGGCTTTTTCCCTTTGAAGATAGATACGAACCCAAGTAACAACTGAATACAGTACAAGGACGGCAGACAGTAACAGATACTACCTGCCGTTTTTTGTTGCCATCGGAGCCAATCGTTTTGAAAAGAAACGGTTGGCTCTTTTTTTATTTCACAGAAAAAGGAGCAAGACGATGATCTTTTCAGATTCACCGAGTCAGAAAGCCCTCGAGCGAATGATGACGCAAGTAAAGGGCTTTCCCCCACGAGGCAGCGGCGTGATGGTTCTGCGCCGTTTTGAATACACGGCAGAAATGTGCGACTGCCGTCTGTGCCTCTATTACAACAGAAAGAAAAAATGCACAGTCAGCCAATGCCCATGCATCGAGGAACGAATTGTTGCCGGAGCAGCAGGTCGATCAGAGGTCATGACTGAAACTATGAAGGACATCCACAACGCCGCCTTTCGCAAACGGCTCATTCAATTCATCAGAGAAAGTGAGGAACTACCCATGAACTTCAGAAACGAAAAACACCGCTTGGCTTTCGACGAGGCCATCCGCAAACTCAACAAGAAAAACTTTGCCTTGATGTCTGCACTCTACCTCCTGACCGCCGAGCACAAGCTCTGGATGCAGATCAGAAACTTCGTGGAGCGCAACGAGATCAAGTTCGACCGCTTCAAGCCGAAGGACAGCACCGAGAACGGATATACTCTCCTCTGCTGTACCAAAGACCTCTACCTCGGCACGAAACACATCACGATCAGCGATCTCGCCGATACAGAGCTGGTCGCACCCAGGATGTTCGCTCTGATCTGCAACGCTATGGCGATCCGCAGATTCGGTTTGGGCACCATTCAGTATAAGGAAAGGAACGCTCAGAAATGATCAAAATCAGAATCAGAAACGCCAGTCACGAGATCGATGTCCGTTTCCCAATCAGCGAGAGCGAGCTGTTCGCAAAACTCGCTGAAATCCACGCAGTTGAAGGCAGGAATGCAGCGCAGTCAGCCTATGTAACAGAGGTTTACTGGCCGGAGGAATTCTCGGCTCTGAAAAACTGGTACGTCAATCTGGATGAGCTGAACTACCTTGCCAGAAGAATGGAGAGCTTTGATACCCTCGAATACGACCAATTCCTCATTGGCATTTCCAAGCTGGACAGCAAGGAAGTGAAGGATCTCATCAATCTGACCTTCAATCTCCACCACTTCACGCTGTGCCAAGATGTCAGCAGATACGGAAAGATCGGCAGAGCGTATGTGTTAAACACGGAAGGCTCTGTCCCCGCCTATGACGAAGATGATCCGAAATACGCCGCAATCGGCAAAGAACTCATCGACCGAGGTCTGGTGCAGATCACTGCAAAAGGGCTGCTCATCTACAATCCCTTTGAGAAATTGACCGAGGTATACGACGGACAGACCTTCCCCGAGTATTACTACAGAAGCACCCTCGCCAGCGCGGAGGTCGGCTACAACGACCGTACCGAACTGATCCTGCTCCCCGGCGAAGAACTTGCAATCAAAAAGGCGCTTGCAAGACTCGGTGCTCCGTCTGACCAAGATTGTGAAATCAAATTCTCACTCCAAAACGGAGATGATCGCGCATGGGAGGAACGTATCGAAGGAATCATTCGCAGTGAAGGACTATATGCGGCAAACAAGATGCTTCACTCGCTGGATACCGGCGATATGGATTGGGATAAGCTGACCGCCGCTGTTGAGCTTGCCGATGTAAAGAGTGCCGCCAACATTGCCGCCATCGCAGAGCATCTCGGAGAGTTTGGATTTCTCCCCGATGCAAAGGATGAGTCCGACATCGGGCACTTTCTCGTGGATAACGTGGATGAGTACGGGATGAACATCGAGATGGAGGACTACTTCGACTTCTCAGGTTTCGGTGAGCACTTTGCCGAAAAACACGACGGTAAGTTCGTGAACGGCGGCTTCGTCTATTTCGACAGCGACAGAACCTTAGATGAATTCCTCGAAGAATTGGAATCTGAGGACGAGGGTATGGACATGGGAGGAATGTGATATATGGCTGTGCTCTTTTCTGCGGTAACGCTTAGCGCAGACAATAATCAGGTGGAATTTCTCACCGCCGGTATTCCGAGAGATGCAGATGATCTTGAAGGCTGGGTTGCCTTTGAAGACTTCATGGATGAGTTGGCTTCTGAGCAGGAAGTCGGCGTTCATGTGGAGGCTTATCTCTACGGCGAGGGCGAATCCGTCAAAGCAACGCCCGAGGAAGTTGCGTACTTCACCATGCGCGCAGATGCAGACAAAGAATTCCTGCATGATCACTGCGACAACATCGAAGACGCGGATTTCACGATTCGCTGGTCGCCGGATGAGCTGTACGGGGTGAAGTTGGAGTTATGATGGCAGAAAAGAAAGACCGCAAACCGCTTCAGATCAAGAGCCTTGCCGACCTCAAGCGGCATATAAAGCTCGGAACCGAACTTGTGGCGACGAAACACCGATACCACCCCGATATCGTCGGTCTCACCCGTGTGGTGACCAAGGTGCAGACCAACGGCTTTTACTCCAAGATCAAGGATCAGCCGGATCACAAATGGTCGATCTGCAATCACGGAGCAGGCTTTTGGTCGCCTTACAATAAAGCCAGTGCTTATCTTTTCAAAGGTTCCAAGATTCAAGTGCTGAATCCCCGTAAGAATGACGGAAGCATCCTATATGAAATGGAACTCTACGACGGTGAGCAAAGCATGTCAGAACAGAACAAGGAGGTACCCGACATGAACGATTGGGATCGCCTGCACAGACAGGCACAGCGATACAAGGAAGCCTATCCCCCCGGAACACGGATCATGCTCCTCAGTATGGGCAACGATCCGAACCCCGTGGAGGGCGGCACAAGAGGAACGGTCAGAGCCGTGGATGATATCGGCACTCTGCACTGCGATTTCGACAATGCCAGGAGCCTCGGCGTTGTCCCCGGTGAGGATTCCTTCCGTATACTGACGGATGAGGAACTGGCCGAAGAACAGACCGCAGACATGGACGAGGACGAGTGCGGCCCCGTCATGAGAGTGTGAGGCGCCTATGGGAACGAAATGCGAGATCGAAATCCCGTCCCAGCTTACAGAGCCGCTTCTTCGGCTGGCTTCGGAAACGAGGCAGCCGCTCGAGGACATTGTAGAAGCCGCTCTCAAAAACTATTTGGAAAGGAGCCAGGACAATGCCTAACGGCGAAAAGAAAGGGATTACCGTTCGGATTGACGCAGACCTTCACGCACAGGTCAGTCAGTACCTGCGGGATCACAGCATGACTATGGCAGAGTTCGTCTCCCTGGCATTGGATGACGAGCTTCACCCGAAATATCAGATGAAAGAAGGAAACAGTATGGCAAACATGAAAACCATTGCCGTGCAGGTGCCGGAGGATCTGTTTCAGCGGATCAAGGACTACCTGCAGCGCAACAACATGACACAGAAGCAGTTCCTCATCGGTCTCATCGAGGACGAGCTGGAACGGGAGCAGACGGAGCGTGAGAGCCAGAACGAGGCTGTGAGCGGCGATCCGGAGCAGGACGAAGATGATCCCGAGCAGGACGAAAACGCCGCCGTGGACGATTCTGAAGCCGAATTCGACGAGGACGAAGACGAGTCCGAGAATGAGGAACAGGGATTCACGATGAGAATGTGAGGTGACTAAGAAAAAATAGGAACCGGTTGGATGCCGTATGGCAATCCGATATTTTGATATGTTCGCCGGTATTGGTGGCTTCCGTTCCGGCTTGGAGGCTGTCGGCGGGTTTGAATGTGTTGGATACTGTGAAATAGACAAATACGCAAAACAGGCGTATGAGGCCATGTACGATACGGAAGGTGAGGTGTATTACCGTGATGCAAGAAGCATTGATCCCGCAGAACTGCCGGATATCGACTGTATTTGCGGAGGATTTCCCTGCCAGAGCTTTTCAATCGCGGGAAAGCGCGGAGGCTTTGAAGATGCAAGAGGAACACTTTTCTTTGAAATTGCTCGGATCGCTGCCGTTAAAAGACCTGTGTTTCTTTTTCTTGAAAATGTTCCCGGACTGCTATCGCATGACGGCGGCAGGACGTTTGCGACCATCCTCGGCACGCTTTCTGAATTGGGGTACGATGTCGCGTGGCAGGTGCTTAACAGCAAGGATTTCGGAGTTCCCCAATCCCGAAAGAGAGTGTATATTATCGGATATCTTAGAGAGCGATGTGCCGGAGAAATACTGGCTTTCACACAGGCAAATGCAAAGTCTCTTGTTCAAGTCCTCCCCGGCAGAGAAGGCGAACGAATCTACTCTCCCGAGGGAACAGCCATCACGCTGACCGGCGGCGTGGGCGGCTTCGGAGGCAGGACGGGGCTGTATGATATGAGCATCGACGTAAAGGTCAAAACCAAATGCGGATATCAGACGGCATACAATGGTGACAGCATTGACCTTGCCTATCCCAATCAGAATACCAGACGCGGCCGGGTAGGTTCGCAGGTAGCGCACACTGTAACACCGAGTGCATCGCAGGGCTGTTTCTTTGTGGATTTGAATCCGAACCCGCATATTACGGATATTGCCAGATGTGTGACGGCAAGACAGGATTCGGGCATCAGTCACCGACGCGGAGAACATTCCGGTATATTGGTTGAGAATGCACCGAGAGCCGTTCTGACACCGGAGAAAGAAAGCGTCCGTCAGCATGGCAGACGGATCAAGGAGCCGGATGAGGAAATGTTCACGCTGACTGCGCAGGACAGACACGGCATTATTCATCGCGGACGTGTGCGCAGACTCACGCCGCTTGAATGTTGGCGCTTGCAAGGATTTACCGACGAGCAGTTCTACAAGGCACAGGCGACGGGATTGTCGGATGGCAGACTTTATAAAATGGCGGGTAACGCGGTTAGCGTTCCCGTCATTACTGCTATCGGGCAGAAAATCAAAGCGATCAACGACAAGTACGAAATTGTGAGGTGAAAAGTAAATGAAAGATAAACTCAGAATTGAACTTGCTTCCGAGAACAGGCTCGGTCGGGATACCTTCTATGCCGAGTTGGATCTTCCGGCAACAGCAGAGCAGATCAAGGATGCCAAGCAGCGTGCAAGATTTATGGATGACGGCGATATGATCTATGTTGATCGACAGCTCCGGCAATCAGCACTATGTGTATTGTATTGAAAGCGGCGCGATCTTCAATTACAGCGACACCTACAATTCCACCAGCGGAAAGAACAGCAAGTATTTTCAGAATCTGCCCATTACCGCACAGTACGGGATCATGATGGCGCTAATGTACGGCTAGAAATACCGCCTGCGGTTTGAATGTCCGCAGGCGGCTTGATTACACTTTGATATATTTCTGATTGGTGCTCTTTGGTTTGTCTGGAATCGTCATTTTCAGTTTTCCGGCATCCAGCAGAGGCTTCAATATACTGCTTCTGAAATAGCCTCGGTTTGTTATACCGATGAATGCCTGAATCTCTTCCCTTGTGCGGGCGACAGAGCAGAACTCTATGATAGATGCTTCTCGATCACTGACAACATGGACGGTATCATGGTCGGCAGCATGGATGGTTGTACCGTTCATGTTGTAATTCACATTCTTGATCACTACGGTAAAAGACGATGGAGTGGAATAAAAGACCGGCTTGCAATCTTCCGCATATCCGGGAAGCTTTGCAGTTTCATTGATGATCTTTCGAAGTCCGCTTCCGCGCCGCTCCATATATCTCATGCGGTGAAACAGATCGGCAATGATGGGATTCCGACGCTCGGATTTGATGTTGTTGATGTCTTGATCCTGGACGTTGATCCCGCCCAACATTCCGCCGGGAGATGTAATCTCAAGCCGATCATCAAACATATCCACATGAACTTCGCTCCCCATCACCAAGTAGTCTCGGTGGATCAGGGCGTTCACCAGCGCCTCGGTAATGGCTCGTTCGGCGTAATCAGGCTTATCAATTCGTTCAGTTGCCGCCTTTGCAAAACGAACCTTTGAATTTGTGCGGATGAAGTCACTTGCGTTCTGAAGCAAATAGATCAGATTGCCCTCAAACTCTTTATCGTCAATGGCGTCGTCGTAAATGGAACCTTTTTCAAGTCCGTTCCATCGGGTGCAGAACACTCTCGAATTATATACGATGTGTTGATCGGTAAGTAAGGAGCCTGCCCGAGTCAACATATTCTCGTTTGTAACGAGCGAGAATGAGGCGTAGTCCTTGGACTCGAAATGAAGCTTCGTGCGCTGAAGATAGGTCGCTTCCAGCAGAGTGAAGCTATAGTCATTTTTACTGAAATGCGTAGGAACAGCATCATAGGTCTGATGCGTACCACGAAGAATCAATTCGTTAAGGATGTGATCCGGCGCAGGTACACTTTCATTTCCGAGGCGCACAAACGCCTGCTTCAATCCATCCGCAACATAGTAATACGGAGTGGAGCTTCCCGGTTTAACGACCAATGCAATGTAGTCCTTGCCATTCTCATGATAAGGAGTCAGAACAACATTTGGCATGGGAGAAATTCGATCTTTTATTTTTTCGCTGATGACTTCCGCATCGTGCTGGGCATTGGAAAGTCCGACGATAGTTTTTTCGTCGGCGACGCCAAACAGCAATGTACCGCCGATACCATTGGCAAAAGCACTTACGCTTTTAAGCCAGCTCTTAGGTTTTTTGACTTCGACAGCCTCTTTGAAATCGCATTCCGTTGCTTCGGCGATTAACTGAAACAGCATGGCTACTTGTCCTCCTCCGAGTAACTGAATTGGATGTTATGCTCTTTGCACAACGCTTCAATTGCCTTAATGGTAATTTTGTTGGGAACATGGCGTCCCTGTTCCCAGCGGTTTACCGTTGAAAAACTGACGCCGAGCTGGTCAGCAAAAGACTGCTGAGACAGTCCGATTTGTTCTCGGGCTTTTTTTAATGCAATACAGAATTCCAATTCAGCACCCTCCAATTATCAGTATAACCATTATAGCAGGTGCTATAACAAAAAATCAACCGATCACGAAAAAGTTCATGATAAAGTAACACTCGGAAAGGAGTCCCTATGCCCACGAAATATGTTCATTTTACCGACGAGCAGAAGGAACAGGCACGGCAAACAGATATCTGTGAGCTGCTTCGCTCACAGGGAGAAACGCTCAAGCGATCCGGCACAGAATATGAATGGAAGGACGGATCGCAGAAGGTCACCATCCGTGGAAACCTGTGGTTTCATCAATATGACCGACAGGGCGGCGATGCCATTGACTTCGTCCGAAGATTCTATCACAAAGATTACCCAGAAGCAGTTTCCTATCTGCTCGGCGGCCACAATGGAGCGCTTTCAGTATCTCCGCCGATAGAGCGCAAACCGCCCAAACCGTTTGAGCTTCCACCTCGCAACGAGAATATGCGCAGAGTATATGCCTATCTGCTGTCAAAGCGAGGGCTTGACCGCGACGTAGTAAATACCTTTGCCTACAAGCAGATGATCTATGAATCGGCACAATACCACAACGCTGTGTTCGTAGGCTTCGATCAGGAAGGCATCCCTCGCCATGCCAATCTGCGAGGCACAGGAAGCGAGAGCACCTTCAAGGGTAACGCAGACGGCAGCGTACCGGAATACAGCTTTCACTGGACTGGAAAAAGCAAGTATCTCTGCCTCTTCGAAGCTCCGATCGATATGCTCTCTTTTATCTCCATGCATAAAAAGAATTGGCAGCAGCATAGCTATGCCGCTGCCTGCTCGGTATCTGACAGAGTCCTGTTCCAAATGCTGAAGGATAATCCCAACATCACCGAGGTGTTTCTCTGCATGGACAGCGACGAGCCAGGGCAGGCGGCGGCAAAACGAATCAGCGATAAGCTGTTTACACAAGGAATCAATGCAAAAATCCTCGTTCCCGAACACAAAGACTGGAACGAGGATCTTTTAGCTCTAAACCAAGAAGAAAGCGAGGCGGAAGAACCGTGTCAAGTATTACAACTCTGATCATCGTCGGCGCCGTCATGTTCAGCGTCCTCGGCGGGATCACACTGCTGGCGTATGTGTACAGCCTCAACAATATCAAATCTAAAACGGTCGGCGACGGCCAGCACGGAACCGCCCGCTGGATGACCAAAGGCGAACAGCGTAAGATCTATAAGCATATTCCATTCACGCCGAAGAAATGGCGGGAGCAGGCCAAGAACGGTAAAACTCCCACAGGCGAAGATGGCAAATCTCTTCCGCAGGGCATCGTCGTCGGATGCACAGGAAACACCACGGCGATGGTAGACACCGGAGACGTCCATGTGCTGATGATCGGCGCGGCCGGTGTCGGCAAAACTGCCTTCTGGCTATACCCTTGCATCGAGTACGCCTGTGCCAGCGGGATGAGCTTTCTCTCCACGGACACGAAGGGTGACGTCATGCGCAACTACGGCAATATTGCAAAGGGCTACGGCTACCATGTATCCGTAATTGACCTGCGTAACCCAACTCGTTCCAACGGCAACAACCTTCTCCACCTAGTCAACAAGTATATGGATCTGCATCAATCAAATCCCGATATGCTCGTCTACAAGGCGAAGGCCGAGAAGTATGCAAAGATCATTTCGAAGACTATCATCCTTTCCGGTATGGATGCAGCAAGCTTCGGACAGAACGCCTACTTCTACGATGCCGCAGAAGGACTTCTGACTGCGACGATCCTGCTTGTGGCAGAGTTCTGCAAGCCGGAAGAACGGCACATCGTGTCTGTCTTCAAAATCATTCAGGAGCTGTTGGCCCCCTCTGGAAAGAAAGGTAAGAATCAGTTCCAGCAGCTCATGGAGATGCTTCCCAACGACCACAAGGCCAAGTGGTTCGCCGGAGCCGCATTGAACACTGCCGAGCAAAGCATGGCTTCCGTCATGTCCACGGCGTTGTCCCGACTCAATTCCTTCCTGGATTCCGAGTTGGAACAGCTTCTATGCTTTGATACAGAAATCGACGCTGAGAAGTTCTGCCGTGAGAAGTCGGCCATCTTTATCATCATGCCGGAGGAAAACCCCAACACCTTCTTCATGATATCCCTTATTATCCAGCAGCTCTATCGTGAAATCTTGGCTGTGGCAGACGAAAACGGCGGACAGCTCAAAAACCGCTGCGTGTTCTTCTGTGACGAGTTCGGTACGCTGCCGAAAATCGAATCTGCGGAGATGATGTTCAGTGCGTCCCGATCCCGACGCTTGCAGATCGTCCCAATCATCCAGTCCTTTGCCCAGCTCGAAAAGAATTATGGCAAGGAGGGTGGCGAGATCATCGTTGACAATACGCAGATTACGCTGTTCGGTGGATTCGCACCAAACAGTTCCTCCGCTGATACCCTGTCTAAAGCGCTTGGTAGCCGTACCGTTATGTCCGGCTCGGTATCCAGAAGTAAGAACGACCCATCTGAATCCCTGCAGATGATGGAGCGGCCGCTCCTCACGCCCGATGAGTTGAAATCCTTGCCCAAGGGTGATTTCGTCGTAATGAAAACAGGAGTCCATCCCATGCGCGTCCACCTAAAACTGTTCTTCAAATGGGGGATCGAATTTGATAAAAACCATCCCTATACTGTTGCCGAGAACGGAAACCGCAAGGTGCAATATGCCAACAAAGCAGAGCTGATGGACGGGATCATCAAGAAGTATCACCCAGAAGCCCTACTCGAGGGTGATGTTGCCGGTGATGGCAGCGGGATGACAGAGTCGAAGCAGACGGAGGCGAAAAATCACCAGCCGCCAAAGCGGAACACGAGCCGAAGCAGACAGCCGAAGCCGCTTCCTGAGCCAACCGGAAAGAGCGACAAGAAAGGTGGTTCACAGCCTACCTCAAAACAGGTAGCTACCGAGGTGGAACCAGATCCTGTATTGCAGGAGGTGAATTCCGATGGGCAGACTTGATTTCCTATATCGAATGGATCTCCCGCATCGTGCGAAATTCGTTTATATCTACCTTGCAGATCGAGCCAATAAAAATAACGAATGCTACCCTGCTATTCCCACCATCGCAAAAGAGTTGGAATTGTCGCAGTCGACTGTGCGTCGAGCCTTGCAGGACCTTCGCAAGGCCGGACTGTTGGAAACAGAACAGCGATACCGCAAACATGGGGGCAAAAGCAGTTTGCTCTATACGCTGAAAACTTGATCATATTTTGTTACACCTTTCACCAAGGGAGTACTATGCCCTCTTGGTGGAAGGTGCCTCCTACCATCATGGAAGGAGAAAGCGAACCTCCCATCTGAAAAACTACTACAGCAGAAAGAAAAACATTTACACAGATAACGGCACTGCCGAACAAGGCGTGAAGTTGGCGAAAATCTGAGGAGAAATTCCGCATGGTATCGTTGCACTTCGGCGTTGCCTTGTGTATTAAGAACCGCTGCATCACTGTACTAACACTAACGGCATTGCCGCTTACGATATTAGCGTGAAAAGGAGGTGGGCATGTGCAGAAGAATAACAGTGTAGAACCGATTATCAGGAAACGCATCCAAGAGATTCGTCGGGCAAAGGGCTATACACAGCAACAGTTTTCAGAGATGGCCGGCCTCTCAACGAATTATCTCTCTGATGTAGAGCGCGGGAAAAGCTCCGTCAGATTAGGAAAGCTTGCAGCAATCATCAATGCCCTCAAATGCTCTGCGGACGAGGTGTTTATTGATGTAATTGATCACGGGTACAAAGTCAAGAGCTCCCGATTAGCTGAACGAAGCGAAGCGCTTCCACTCGACGAACAGGAAAAAGTATTCTCTGTGTTGGATGCCCTTATCAGTCAATCGAAAACCACTTTAACAGTATAACACACGGCTTAACAAAACTCAATATTTTCTGTTCAGTTCACAAGCACTTCAGTTTTCCATATCAAAAACCTTTCACGAAGCACTTAAACATCGTGCTCGAAATCCGTATAGAGATAGATATGATTGCGGACAAAAAATATTTTTATTTCCGTTGCCATTTGTGAAGTATCCGTAGTTCTTTTAATAAGGCAGTAACTCGGCTGGTTTCTTTGACAAAAGTAAGCAAATCGCCGCCGCAGCGACTTTTTATATTGAAACCTATTGAAAAGGCAGGCGCCCACATTTTTCGGTGAGTGCCTACCTTTGTTTCGAATGAAGTTCCAAATCTCGGTGTGCGGTGACTATTTGCTTTGCTGCACGCGGCTTGTGAAAATCAGGGCCATATAAACCATTATGGATTCAGCTCACATTGCCGTTTTTGTCGCATGTCAGGGTGAGGTTGTAGGTTTTGTCAGAAACGGTCACGCCGAGGTATTTGCGGAGGATTCTGGCCGTTCCGTAAGCGGTATTGCCGCTCTTGCTTGCCGACTTCGACGCGACAGACCAATTGCTTTGATAAATCGTGACATTGCAGCTTGCTGCGGTGCAGGTAGACGTGGTTCCCGTGTAAGTAAATGAGCCGGTGAGGCTGATCTTCCATTCAGTCGTACCTTCTGTGCTCACCTTGGTGTAGTTCTTTGTTTTTGTCAACGAACCGGAAGCTCTGGTCTGCGATGCAGATTCCAATGTAATTTCAAGATAACTGCCATCTTCAAATCGAATAATCTCTAAAAGCTCCGGCCCTTGACTCGCATACGCAATCTGGATAGGAAGCATCGATAGAATTAAAACAAAAACGACAAACATTGCAATTACTTTCTTCATAAATCCCTCCATATAAAAGTTATTCAATGTCAACTACGATATATGTGTCATTAGCTGCGCTCTCGCGAATCGTCGCTCTGGCAACGAGGCAAGTCCACGATACCAGTATTACTAAAACCGCAACAAAGACCGCCGTTAAAACTCTTCTTCGGACCCGCAGTCCCTTTAGAACCTCGGCGGCTCCCATATTTTCTACAAATGCTGTGGCGATCTCCTGCGGCGAACCCAGTTGGGCTTGGATCGCTTCATCATCTGCGTCAGGATCGTGTTGAACAAATTCATTCACCGTGTCCTTGATCTGCGCCATGATCGTTCGCCGCATTTTGCCGCTCGGCAGCCAAGAGCGCACACTGCGGCAATAGCGCCTTGCCGCCCGGTTAGTTGCATCCATTCTTCTCTTTTCCTCTCTGAATGATCTGAAAAACACCTTGTGTCACATCTTGATATTCCTGTATCAGTTCACGCAAACGAATCCGTCCATTTTCCTCCAAGTGGTAGTAAACCCGCGTCATTCGCTTGCCTACCAGGACCTTTTTGTCAGAAATAAGACCTTGTTCTTGCAATTTGTAAAGCACCGGGTAAAGGGAACCCTCCTGGGTCACGATTTTTCCGGAGCTATAATCCGAAATTGCCTGCACGATCTGATAACCATACATGTCTTCGCCTTCCAGCAAGGCCAGTATCAGCAGTGACATGACGCCTCTCTGATAACTGCTTTGTGCACTCTCTCTAGCCATCACATCCTCCTAAATTTCTGGTAAATCCTCCATCGCGACGGGACTACTAAATACATAATACAAAATAGTCTCAATAAATCAATACCTATTTTACGAAAATATTTATTGACTTTTGCTTTTGTGTGGTATATGCTGTTTTTGGAGAGGGGTGATCATGCATTGATCCTGCATACTTATTCGATACAAAACCGTAACCCACAGGTGTAAGCCCAAACGATCAGAAAAGAAAGAGAGGAACGCAATGAAAGCAATGTACAAATCACTGTTGTCCCTACTATTGGTTCTTGCAATTGTTCTCCAGATTATCCCCGCGACGGTTTTTGCAACTGAAGATGATAACAACACTGTGAGTATTGACGAGCTGATGCTGACAGATGAGGCAAGCCTTGTTCCGGATGAGCCGGTTTGTGATGAAATTTTATTCGAGGATATTTCACTTCGAGAAGAAAATGTGAAACATTTCCGTATGAAGGACGGCAGCTATCGGGCGGTCGTCTATGATACTCCTGTGCATTATCTGGATGATGAGGGGAACTGGCAGGAGTATGACAATACGTTACATACAATCGACCGCAGCGGCGAGGCGACGAGCTATCGCGTGGAAAACGGCGACAGCGTGCGGCTCTTTGCGGCGGAGGCGGACAGCGAGGCACTTCTGTCTGTTTCAAAGG
>ENA-ORSL01001555-ORSL01001555.1-human-gut-metagenome-genome-assembly--contig:-NODE-1555-length-19054-cov-7.531396_pt1 | contig 19054 bp, 17 predicted proteins | sample MGYA00242190_ERZ509157 | MGnify/ENA primary metagenome ERZ509157 (study PRJEB26280, sample SAMEA2338664) | human gut metagenome | biome: human gut; feature: human-associated habitat; material: faeces...
ATTTTCCAAACCTTGCCTGAGAACAAAATCTCTCGCTACCAGCTCTTGCCGATTTCATCAGAGCTTCCTTAGCATCCCAAGAATCCCAGAAAGGATAGATGTTATGTTAACACCTAAAGAGATCGCGCTGGAAGTGACCAAGGCTCTGGATGCCAAGAAGGGCATGGATATTAAGCTTCTGAAAATTGATTCCGTCAGCTCTCTGGCAGATTATTTCCTGATCTGCACCGGCACTTCCAACACCCACGTCAAAACCCTGTGCGACTACGCCGAGTACACCCTGGAGCAGCTGGGCGAGCCTATGCTGGGCCGGGAGGGTCATCGGGGCAGCGCCTGGGAGCTGCTGGACTATGGCACCATCGTGGTGCATGTATTTACCGAGGAAGCCCGGAAGTTCTATGCTCTGGAGCGGCTGTGGGCGGATGCGGAAACGGTTGACCTGAAAGATATTATTATCGCGGAATAAAGCGGTATTTAGGAAGGAATGTTCACAATGAACTACGATTTTGCTGCTATTGAAGGAAAATGGCACAAGTACTGGGAGGAAAACGATACCTTCCACACGGACGTCTGGGATTTCTCCAAGCCCAAGTATTATGTGCTGGATATGTTCCCTTACCCTTCCGGCGTAGGTCTGCACGCAGGCCATCCCGAGGGCTATACGGCCACGGATATCATGTCCCGGATGAAGCGGATGCAGGGCTACAACGTGCTGCACCCCATGGGCTATGACTCCTTCGGCCTGCCCGCCGAGCAGTACGCCGTTACCACCGGCCACCATCCCGACGGCTTCACCCAGGAGAACATCAAGACCTTCTCCAAGCAGCTGCGGGAGCTGGGCTTCGACTATGACTGGTCGAAAATGATTGCCACCTCCGACCCCAGCTTCTACAAGTGGACGCAGTGGATTTTCAAGAGGCTCTACGAGGCCGGCTATGCCAAGCGCATTGAGATGCCCGTCAACTGGTGCGAGGAGCTGGGCACGGTGCTCAGCAACGATGAGGTCATCGACGGCAAGTCCGAGCGTGGCGGCTATCCCGTTGTGAAGAAGAACATGATGCAGTGGGTCATCGACCAGCCTGCCTTCGCCGAGAAGCTCCTGGACGGCCTGAACGAGATCGACTGGCCCGAATCCACCAAGGAAATTCAGCGCAACTGGATCGGCAAATCCACCGGCGTGGAGGTGGACTTCCAGCTGGTGGGCGGCGGGGATTTCTCCATTTACACCACCTGTATCGAAACCATTTACGGTATCACCTTCATGGTGCTGGCTCCCGACGGCAAGATCGTGGAGAGCCTTATGGATCGGGTGCGCAATAAGCAGGAGGTTCAGGCCTACATTGACGAGACCGTCAAGAAGAGCGACATGGACAGAACCGAGCTGAACAAGGGCAAAACCGGCTGCCGGCTGGAGGGCGTTTACGCCATCAACCCCGTCAACGGCAAACAGGTTCCCGTGTTCATCGGCGATTTCGTCCTGGCCAACTACGGCACCGGCGCGGTGATGGCCGTGCCCAGCCACGACCAGCGTGACTTCGAGTACGCCGTTGCCCACAGCATTCCCATGATTCAGGTTATCGAGGGCAGAGATGTGTCCGAGCGGGCCTTTGAGAAGCAGGACTACCTGGGCAAGGGCTGCCGTCTTATGAATTCCGAGGAGTTCGACGGCCTGACCGTGGAGGAGGCCAAAGAGGCCATTACCCGGAAGCTGGAGGCCATGGGCGTTGCCCGTCGGAAGGTCAACTATCACTTCCGGGAGTGGATTTTCGCCCGTCAGCGGTACTGGGGCGAGCCCGTTCCCTGCGTGTACACCGACGACGGCAAGATTTACTTCGTTCCCGATGAGGAGCTGCCCGTAATTCTGCCGGAGCTGGCCGACTATAAGGGCAAGAACGGTCAGGCACCCCTGGAGAACGCCACCGAGTGGAAGAAGTATGACCGCAACGGCATCCACGGCACCCGGGAGACTTCCACCATGCCCGGCTCCGCCGGTTCCTCCTGGTACTACATGCGCTATATCGATCCCAAGAACGACAAGCAGCTGTGCGACCCGGAGCTACTGAAGCACTGGCTTCCTGTGGATCTGTATGTAGGCGGCCCGGAGCACGCGGTGGGTCATCTGATGTACTCCCGGATCTGGAACCGGTTCCTGTATGACGAGGGCATTTCTCCCGTGAAGGAGCCCTTCCAGAAGCTGGTGCACCAGGGTATGATCCTGGGCGAGAACGGCATCAAGATGGGCAAGCGGTTCCCGGAGTTTGTGGTGAACCCCAGCGATGTGGTTCGGGATTACGGTGCGGACACCCTGCGGCTGTATGAGATGTTCATGGGCCCCCTGGAGGTTTCCAAGCCCTGGAGCACCACCGGCGTGGTGGGTGCCAAGAAGTTCATCAACCGGGTGTGGAACTTCTTCACCGAGCCTGCCAATATCACCGAGGACAACGACGGCAAGCTGACCAAGATCTATCACCAGACCGTGAAGAAGGTCACAAGTGACTTCGAGTCCCTGGGCTTCAACACCGCCATTGCCCAGATGATGGTCTTTGTCAACGAGGTCTACAAGAACGGATCCTGCCCCAGAGAGTACGCCGAGGGCTTTATCAAGATGCTCTCCTGCATCACTCCCCATGTGGGCGAGGAAATGTGGCAGCTTCTGGGTCACGACAAGACCATTGCCTATGAGCCCTGGCCTTCCTATGACGAAGCCAAGTGCAAGGATGCCGAGGTGAACATCGCGGTGCAGGTCAACGGCAAGATGCGCGGAACCGTGCTCATGGATGCCGATCTTCCCGACGAGCAGGTCATCGCCAACGCCACCGCCGATGAGAAAATTGCCAAGTTCCTGGCCAAGCAGGGCGGCAGCATCGTCAAGACCATCGTGGTGAGAAACAAGCTGGTCAACCTGATTGTCAAATAATTTGTAAAAAAACAAAAATCTTTATTGACAATTGGGGAAACAGCGTATATAATACTCTAGCCTAGTATTGAGGCCCTGAACGCATCCTGGACTTAGCCGGATGCCATCGGAGGGAGGGAAAACAATGTCTGAAATTCGCGTTAAGGAGAACGAGTCTCTGGAGAGCGCCCTGCGCCGTTTTAAGCGGAGCTGCGCCAAGGAGGGCGTTATTGCCGAAGTGAAGAAGCGCGAGCATTACGTCAGCCCCAGCCTGAAGCGTAAGCAGAAGTCCGAGGCCGCTCGTAAGAACAAGAGAAAGTTCTACTGATATCCCTCTTGATTAACGCTCAGAACCCCCTTGCGGAAACGCAAGGGGGTTTTTGCATAGTGAATAGAATAGTGAAGAGCGGAACCCAAAGCCTTCCCCTGGGAGGGTGGTGCTCCGCACAGCTAATACTGAACTCCAATTAATTGGAGTTCAGTATGAATTGCGCTATTTCCCCTTCCGGCTGGAGGCTGCCTTCACGGGCGGCTTTTTTGCGGCCGGTTTACCCGCGGGCTTTCCCACAGGTTTGCTTACCGGCTTGCCCCCGGACTTTCTGACGCCGGATTTCCGGGGCGGCGGGGCGGAGCCGCCGGATTTGGGCGGAACTGCCCGAATCAGACACTTGGCTCCGGAACCGATCAAATCCTCCCGGTGAGCCTTCAGAAGCGCCTCCCGCACCAGGTAGTAGTTCTTCGGGTCACGGTACTGGATCAGTGCCCGCTGCATGGCCTTCTCGTGGGGGTCGGTGGGCACATAGACCCGCTCCATGGTTCGGGGGTCAAGCCCCGTGTAGTACATCACCGTGGACAAGGTGGATGGGGTGGGGTAGAAGTCCTGTACCTGCTCCGGGTTGTAGCCCATGTCCCGGATGTATTCCGCCAGCTCCACCGCTTCTTTCATGGTGGAGCCCGGGTGACTGGACATGAGGTAGGGCACCAGGAACTGATTCATGCCATACTGCCGGTTCAGGGCAAAATACTTTTCCACAAATCGGTTGTATACCGCGTTTTTCGGCTTTCCCATCCGGCACAGCACTGCATCGGCCACATGCTCCGGGGCTACCTTCAGCTGACCGGAAATGTGATATTGCACCAGCTCCCGGAGGAAGGTGTCCTTTTTGTCTGCCAGCAGATAGTCAAAGCGAATGCCGCTGCGGACAAAGACCTTTTTTACTCCGGGAATTTTCCGGAGCTTGCGAAGCAGCGCCACATAGTCCGAATGGTCGGCGTTCACATTTTTGCAGGGGGAGGGGTAGAGACACTGCCGCCCGCCGCAGCAGCCCTTCGTCATCTGCTTTTGGCAGGCCGGGTGCCGGAAGTTGGCGGTGGGGCCGCCTACGTCGTGAATGTAGCCCTTGAAATCCGGATCCTTTACCATTTTCTCCGCTTCCCGGACAATGGAGTCGTGGCTTCGCACCTGGACGATCCGTCCCTGGTGGAAGGTCAGGGCGCAGAAGGAGCAGGCTCCGAAGCAGCCCCGGTTGGAAACCAGGCTGAATTTGACTTCCTCGATGGCGGGCACGCCGCCGAGCTTTGTGTAGCTGGGGTGCCAGGCCCGCTCAAAGGGCAGGTCGTAAACCGCATCCATTTCCGCCATGGTCAGGGGCTTCTGAGGGGGATTCTGCACCACGAATTCCCGGCCGTAGGGTTCGGCCAGCCGCTTGGCGGTGAAGGGATCGCAGTTGCCGTACTGGATTTTGAAAGACTCAGCGTATTTTCTCCGGTCGGCCTTCAGCTCCTCATAGCCGGGCAGGAAAACCGTAGGCAGGCTCTCATCGGGCTGGGTCGTGCGGAACACGGTGCCGTCAACGTAGGTGATATCCCGGACATCCATACCGGAATTCAGGGCATCCGCAATTTCCACAATGCTTTTTTCTCCCATGCCGTACATGAGAAGATCCGCCTGGCTGTCTAAGAGGATGGAACGCTTCAGGCTCTCCGACCAGTAGTCATAATGGGCAAGCCGGCGAAGGCTTGCCTCAATGCCGCCGATGAGAATGGGCACATCCTTGTAGGTCTGGCGGATGAGATTGCAGTAGACGATGGTGGCGTAGTCCGGCCGCTTCCCCATAACCCCGCCGGGGGTAAAGGCATCGGTTTTCCGGCGGCGTTTGGCCACGGAATAGTGGTTGACCATGGAGTCCATGTTGCCCCCGGAGACCAGAAAGCCAAGCCGGGGCCGTCCGAACAGGTCGATGGACTTGGGATTCTTCCAGTCCGGCTGGGAGATGATGCCCACGTTGTAGCCGTTGGCCTCCAGAATGCGGCTGACGATGGCGTGACCGAAGGAGGGGTGATCCACATAGGCATCGCCGATGACGTAGACAAAGTCGCAGCTTTCCCAGCCCCGCTCTTCCATTTCCTCCCTGGTAATGGGCAGAAATGCCATGAAATCCCTCCTTATTTCCGTTCCAGCTTCTTTTTCGTGCCGTCGGGCTGGAGAACATAGGTGTTATCCAGCTGCCCTACCAGATTAGCCTTGACAGAATCGATGTAAATTCTTCGCAGCTTGTCCCGCTCGGCGGTTTCCTCGGCTGTCAGACCCTCGGTTTTTGCTTTTTTTGCCAGAACGTTGATTCTGGTAATGACTTCGCTCATATTCATAGGAATTTCCTCACACATACCGGTGGATTATCACCGAAATTCGATCTTTTTTGGTTTTTCCGTTTATCTGTGTCAGGCGGATTTTGCCCAGACCCCGGACGGAGATTTTTGCCCCCTCGGGAACAGGCCGATCGGGCTTTTCCGCGGGCAGGCCGTCCACTGCGGCTTTCCCTGTGGTGATGTACTGGGCGGCCAGGCTCCTGCCAATGCGAAAGCCGGAAGAGATGACGCTGTCCAGGCGCAAGGATGCCACCGTGTCCCGGATTTCCTTCACTTCCGGCTCCGGGATTTGGGCTTCCCGCAGGGGAACCTGCTCCAAGCGGAGCTTCGTCCGCCCGGCGGAGGTGAAATTCTGCAATAAATAGGGGGCGATTTCCGCCGTGACGAAAAAATCGCAGCTGCCGCTGCCCACGCAGATGTCCCCAACCGTTTCCCGGGCAATGCCCGCACCCATCAGGGCTCCCAGAAAGTCCCGGTGATTGGGGCTGTCCCCCTGAAAAAAGTGGGCTCGCAGGCACACGCAGGGAGAATCCTCCTCCCACAGGCTGTCTTCCTCCAGATATTCCGGCAGATAGATCAGCATTTTCCGCTCGGCATCCTCGTAGCCGCCGAAGGCATGAAGCCCCTCCGGTGTGCCGAAGAGGTATCCGGCAAGGGCTTGCTCCCGTTGGGAAAGGAAGCAGGTGCTGGCCGGAATGTTCCGGTTGATTCCGGCATTTATTTTGTCCCAGAGCTTGGCCAGGAGCAGCCTGTCCTCGGCACTTTGGGCGATTTTTTCGATTTTGCTTCGATCCATGTTATCACCACGGATAAGTATAACACATTTTCGACCGGGTGAAAAGGTTTTTCTTGTGCAAAGGCGGAATGTCGAGTATAATGTAAGGAAAATAAGGGGAACTCTGATTAAATCGGCAAGAGCTGGTAGCGAGAGATTTTGTTCTCAGGCAAGGTTTGGAAAATGGAGGAATACTGTATGTATTTCCCATTTTTCAAACCGCAGACTGGGGGCAAAAGATCCGCTATCCAGCCGCAGACGATTTATTCAGAGTTTCCTAAAGGAAGGAACTGGAAATATGGTGATCGGGATTATCGGCGGCGGCGCCTCGGGTATGGCGGCGGCCTTGGCCGCGGCGGAAAACGAGAACGTCCAGGTGGTGCTTTTGGAGCGGCAGGCGAGGGTTGGGCGGAAATTACTTGCCACCGGCAACGGCCGGTGCAATCTGACGAACCTTTCCGCCGGGGAGGGAGGCTATCACGGAAACGCCTCGGAATTTGCCCGGTACGCAATAGATGCGTTCCCGCCGGAGAAGACCCTGGAATGGTTCCGCTCCCTGGGGCTTCTGACCGTGGCGGAGGATTCCGGGCGGGTGTACCCCTATTCCGATCAGGCCAATTCCGTGGTGGATGTGCTGCGCTTTGCCCTGGAAAAGCCGAATATTTGGGTAAAACTGGGATTTGAAGTGGAAAAAGTGAAGAAAACCGCTGAAGGCTTCCGGGTGGAGAGCCGGGAGGAAACGGTGGAATGCGACCGGCTGATCGTTGCCTGCGGAGGTCTGGCGGGAACGAAATTGGGCGGCTCCATGTCCGGCTACAAGCTGCTGCGTTCCCTGGGTCACAGCTGTACCCGGCTGCGGCCTGCCCTGGTGCAGCTGAAATCCGATTGGAAGGGCGCGGCGGCACTGAAGGGCGTCCGCGCCAACTGCCGGGCGGCCATCGTTCACAATGGGGAAGTCACCGCCGAAAGCGAAGGCCAGCTTCAGTTTACGGAATACGGTCTGTCCGGCCCGGTGATTTTCGAGATTTCCCGGGACGTGTGTCAGGGCGGGGGAGATTGGCTGTGCCGGTTGGATTTCCTGCCGGAAATGGATGAGGAAACCCTGATTTCCGAGCTGAAAAAACGAAGAAATACCGCCCTTCCGGTATCCGAGCTGCTGACGGGCATTCTCCACAACCGGCTTGGTCGGGTACTGACGCAGACTGCGGGTCTGACTGCCAACGCTCCCGCAAGCAGCCTTTCCGACCGGGAGTTTTCCCAGGCGGCTCAGGCGGTGAAGCGTTTGGAGGTAAGCCTGACGGAGCCTATGGGCATGGACAGTGCCCAGGTCACCGCCGGGGGCATTTTAACCTCGGAATTTGAGAGCAAAACCATGGAAAGCCGGCTGGTTCCCGGCCTGTACGCCTGCGGCGAGGTGCTGGACATCGACGGCGCCTGCGGCGGCTATAATCTGCAATGGGCGTGGAGCTCCGGCCGGCTTGCCGGACTTCACGCGGGAGGAAGCTTATGATTCGACTGCGGGATATTCCCATGCCCCCGGAGCACAATGCCCATCAGCTCCAATTTGAGGCGGCTCGGCTGCTCCGGGGATCCAATTCTAAAATCCGGAAACTAATGATTGTCCGCCGGAGCGTGGACGCCCGGAAAAAACCGGACGTGAAAATTATCTACACCGTGGATGTGGCGGTGGAGGGCAACGAGAATAAAATTCTCCGGATGAGCGGCTGCAAGAAGGCGGTCATTGCCCCGACTTCCCATTATCGGCCGCCGAAGGCGGTGAGCGCCCCGGAATTCCGGCCGGTGGTCATCGGCTTCGGCCCGGCGGGGATGTTTGCCGCCCTGATTTTGGCTCAGGCGGGCTGGAAGCCCCTGGTTCTGGAGCGGGGAGAGGACGCCCAAAGCCGTCATGCCAAGGTGGAGGCCTTCTTTGTGGGAGGGAGCCTGGATGCGCGCAGCAACGTCCAGTTCGGCGAGGGGGGCGCGGGCACCTTCTCCGACGGCAAGCTGAACACCGGCGTCAACAACCCCAGAATCGGCTGGGTGCTGGAGCAGATGGTGAAGGCAGGAGCCCGGGAGGACATTCTCTATGACGCCAAGCCCCATGTGGGCACGGACGTGCTGTTGACCGTGGTGCAGAATCTGCGAAAGCGGATTGTGGAGCTGGGGGGCGAGGTGCGCTTTTCTGCCCAGGTTACAGGCCTGGAAACCGAAAACGGCCAGCTCACCGGCGTACAGACCGATTCCGGGGAAGTGATTCCCTGCCGGGCGGCGGTACTGGCCATCGGCCACAGTGCTCGGGATACCTTCGAGATGCTGGAAAAGACGGGAATTCCCATGGAGCCAAAGCCCTTTGCCATGGGAGCCCGTATTGAGCAGAAGCAGGCCGTCATCAACCGGGCCCAATACGGCATGGAGAATCCGGCTTTGCCCCCGGCGGATTACAAGCTGGTGGAGCATTTGGAGGACGCCACGGTGTACACTTTCTGCATGTGCCCCGGAGGCCATGTGGTGGCGGCGGCCAGCGAGGAAGGGCGGATCGTCACCAACGGCATGAGCAACGCCGACCGGGAGGGAGAGAACGCCAACGCGGCCTTACTCGTAACGGTGAACCCGGCGGATTTTCCCTATGCGGGAGCCTTGGGGGGTATGCGCTGGCAGCGGGAAATCGAGGAAAGAGCCTATCGGGTCAGCGGAAGCTACCGGGCCCCTGCTCAGCAGGTGGGAGACTTCTTGGCTCACCGCCCAAGCGCGGGGCAGGGAAGGGTGGAGCCTACCTATCGGCCGGGGGTTATCTGGTGTGATCTCCATGAGGTACTCCCGGAGAAGCTGACCGATGCCATGGAGCAGGCTTTGCCAAGGCTCGACCGGAAGCTTACCGGTTTTGCCGCCCCGGACGCGGTGCTCACCGCCCCGGAGACCAGAAGCTCTTCTCCCGTGCGGATTGTCCGGGATGACAGCCGCCAGTCCGCCTTGCGGGGGCTGTACCCCACCGGTGAGGGCGCGGGCTACGCCGGAGGCATTATGTCCGCCGCCATCGATGGGATTCTCACCGCAGAGGCCATTCTGGGTTGTTGAGTGGTATATGAAAAAACCGGGTGTGCGCAAGCATGCCCGGTTTTTGTATGTATCAAAGGTGTCCAATGATTCTGGTGGCTACCATGTTATGCGTGTCATTGCGAGCCATCAGCCACCACCGACATTGTCGATGGTGGCTTTTTTGCGTTTCGGGAATTTGTTTTGCCGTTTCACTCTGGTGCCGGTTTTGCTTTGGTGATTCATGGCATCCTCATACAGCTCAATAAATTCCTTTTCCCGGAGTTCAGTATGAAAGCCCAAATCGTCAAACAGCACCTCCTTGATGGAGTCCCAGCATTGGAATTCCCAGAGACTCCGAAATCCTGACGGCGATGGTGCTCTTGCCGCTGGCGGGCATACCGGCAACCAGAATGCAGTACATGGCGTTTCCTCCTAAAAACGAAATGAAAGACTGTCCTGATACTCCGAGGGTGTTTTCCCGGTGATTTTCTTGAAGGTGTTGGAAAAATAGCCAATGTCCCGGTAGCCCACCTGTTCCGCCACCTCGTAGACCTTCACCCGGCAGTCCTTCAGCAGCTCCGCCGCCTTGTGGATGCGGTAGCGGGTCAGATATCCCAGAAGCGTGCTGCCGGTTTCCTTCCTGAAGGTGTGGCTCAGGTGACCCTCGCTGATGTTCAGGCTCTGGGCCACGGAGCTGACGCTGATATCCGGCTCCTGATAGTGGTTCTTGATGTACTGGATTGCTTCGGAGACATAGCGGTTGCCGCTGCCGGTTTTCGGCTCCGGCAGCACTGTCTGCTTCGGTGCCAGCTTTGCCTGCACCCGCTGCACCGCCTTTTCCAGATCACCGTCATGGAAGGGCTTGAGCAGATAGTCCACCGCTTCCAGACGCAGGGCGGTCTGAACGTAGGAAAAGCTGTCGTAGGCGGTCAAGATGATGACATAAGTGGTTTTTCCTGCCTGTCGGAGCCGTTCCAGCATTTCGATGCCGTCCATCTGGGGCATTTTCAGGTCGGTGATGATGAGGTCCGGGTCGCATTTTTCTGCCTTCTCCAACCCCTCCGCGCCGTTGGCGGCTTCGCCCACCACCACGCAGTCCAGCGTCGCCCAGTCCACGGTCAGCGCGATGCCCTTGCGGATGAGTTCTTCGTCCTCCACGATGAGTACTTTCAGCATTCTTCTTCCTCCCTTCGGCGCAGGGGCAGCCGCGCCCGGACTCTCGCGCCGCTGCCGGCGGGGTTGTTGTCCAGATACAGGCCGTAGCGCTCCCCGTAGTGCTTTTTCAGAATGGTGTCCACGTTGAATAGTCCCAGATGGTGTCCGCTGGGCGCGGACTCCCGGCGGTAAGGATGGCCGATCATATCCGGCGGCAGGCCGTGACCGTTGTCCGTGACGGTAATGAGCAGGTCTTCCCCCTCCTGAGCCGCCTCCACCCGGATGACGCTGTCGGAAATCCCTTCCAGGCCGTGGAGAATGGCGTTCTCCACAATGGGCTGCAAAATCATTTTGGGAACCATGCAAGTTTCCAGCTTCTCCGGCAGGCTGACCAGAAAGCTGAACTGGTCGGACAGCCGGATTTTTTGTATTTCCACATACCGGTTCAGCACCTCCACCTCCCGGCGCAGAGGCACAAATTCCTCGGCAGAGATACAAAACCGCAGAATATCCGCCAGATTCGTGGACATCAGCGCCACCTGCGGCACATGGTTGATTTTGCTGATCCACTTCATGGTGTCCAGCGTGTTGCACAGGAAATGGGGATTCAGCTGAGCCTGCAGCATCCGTACCTGGGCCTGATTCAGCTCCCGTTGATTTTCCACCAGCTCCTGCCGGTTGGCCTTCAGGGCCAGAACCATGTGATTAAAGCCTGATGCCAGCTGACCCAGCTCATCCTCTGCGTCCCGGGAGACGTGGACGTCCAGATCGTCCTGCTCCAGCCGGGAGAAGGCTTCCAGCAGCCGCCCGATGGGCTGGGAGATCCGGCGGCTCAGAGGCAGGCAGAGCACCGCGGAAATCACAATGCCCATCAGAACACAGAAAAAGCTGGCGGCGTGGAGCAGCTTCATGGTGCTCTGCGTAAACACCTGGGGCTGACGCAGTACCAGATACAGACCGGTGGGCGGATGCTCCTGAATTAGCAGGCGGTATTCCTCCGTCTCCGCGCCGGGATTGCCGTTGCGCAGCAGTTGGCCACGCAGGGAATCCGCCAGCTCCTCCTTCATGCCGCTCTGGCTGGCGTAGACCGGGTGCCAGTACCGATTTAGAATCAGAACCTCGTTGGAACTGCCGTATTTGCCGGCGAAGAGCTTTTGAAAATTCTCCTCGGACAGTTCCATCACCAGATAGCCCAGCGGTTCTCCCTGAGGATTTTTCAGAAGCACCGCGCCTTGCAGCAGGGTTTTGCCGCCGTCCATGGGCGCCTGATACACCGCCTGCCTGCCGGCATTTTTCGCCGCGAACAGGACGCCCCACCGGGTGGAAAGGGTGGTGCCTGCTGTAACGCTGCCGGTGGAATAGCGCAGACTACCCCGCAGATCATACAAAGAGTAATCCGCCAGATCCCGGCTGCCCTCAGTGGCCAGGAACAGGGCGGTATTGATTTGGGTGTCCTCCCGGCTGGTAAAAGCCCGGGGCAGCAGGCGGCTTTCTTCCAACGCTCGGGCTGCCCCCGGCAGGGCGTCGCTGATCCGATCCAGGGCGGTCATCAGGTGGGCGGTCTGGGTCTGGGCGTCGGTGTCCAGCTGCTTCGTCATCTGAATCCGGGAAATTTGGGACAGCATGGCGGAGCAGATGATCATGGGTGCCAGAGAGGCGATCAGGAAGGATAGCAGCAGCCGGTTTCGGAAGGAACGGCTCTGAGGTCGGGTCATGACGGCACCTCCCCAAGCAGGAAGGACCATTCCGACAGCAGCCGGTCCCGGTTCTGGCTGGCCCATTCCACATCGTAGGACACCATGTTCAGGGTGGACAGCGGCGGCAGGGAGGGGTCCGCGGGAATGTCCGCCCGGACCGTCCGGCGGCAGAACCGCTGACCCACCATGGACTGTACATCGGTGCTGACGGTGAAATCCAGAAACAGTCTGGCGTTGTCCCCGTGGGGCGCGCCCTTCACCAGCGCACTGCCGTCGGGGACACAGGAAGTGCCGTCGGACGGGTAGACCAAAGCGATGTCCTCCCCGGCGGCGATATGCTGGAGGGCAGTCTCCTCCAGCGTGATGCCCACCAGGTCGCTTCCGTCAGCGACTGCGGTCAGCACCGCGCCGGAGCTGTCCAGCTGCTTTCCATCCAGCGCAGTGCACAGCCGAGTCAGGCTATCCTCCATCCCGCCGCCCGTCTGAAGCCAGGTCACCAGCGCCGTATAGGAGGAACCGGATATCTGGGGGTCGGCAAAGGCGATTTTTCCCCGAAAAGCCGGGGATTCCAGATCCTTCCAGCTCGTTAAGGACTCCGGGGCCACCAGTTTGGTATTGTACACCAGCACCACGGGCAGGGCGGAAAAAGGCGTCCAGTAGCCGGACTCCGCCTGAAACTGCTCGGAGATACCGGCGGCCTCCCGACAGATATAGGGGCTGAAGCAGTCCTGATAGGACTCGAGGCTCTCCACACCGCCGCCGAACATCACGTCCGCCTTTGGCGCGTCCGCTTCCTGCTGGATGCGCTGGAGCAGCTCATTGGTGCCGCCGCTGACCACGTCCACCCAGATGCCTGTGCGCTCCTCAAATTCCCGGATAATGGGAGTGTAGACCTCCTCTTTATGGGAGGTGTAGACCACCAGCCGCTGAGCCTCTCCGGGGGTACAGGGAAGCGGCTCCGGCTGCTTTGCGGTGCAGCCTGCCAGCAGGGGAAGGAGCAGGGACAGAATCAGAATTTGTTTTTTCATAGGCATATCTCCGCTATGCTTTGAATGAAGTGACTAAATTATAGCACATAGGTCTTGCAATTTCATCATGTTTTACACAGAAATCAGAAATATGCAAAAAATATCAGTTTTGACCGGTTTATTTTTGTTTGTTTTGCCATTAGACTATAAGCACAGCAGGGAACAAGACCTGCCGCCGAATAAATCTTTTGAGGAGGAACTGAAATGAAACGTATCGTCGCAATGCTTCTGGTTCTGTGCATGGCGCTGGGCCTGGCCGCCTGCGGACAGAAGGCCCCCGCTCCCACGGAAGCTCCCGCTGCTTCCGCCGAGGCCGCTCCCGCCGCTACGGAAGCCCCCGTCGAGGAGAATCTGACGGAAACCCAGAAAATCATCAAGGAAGCTCAGACCATGACCCTCGAGGAGTTGGCCAAAAAGGCCATCGAGGAGTCCAACGGCAAGATGTTCTACGGCGTGGGCAACTCCAGCCGCGGCAAGAGCGCCCTGCCTCTGTTCATCGCCTACTTACAGACCATCGACCCCAGCTACAACATGGATTTCGAGTGGCAGCAGCCCAAGAACAACAAGATCTTCGATCAGCTCACCGCTGACTCCCTGAAGGACACCGGCACCTTCGCCATGACCCTGATTCAGGACGGCAACCAGATCGAGAGCAAGATGGTTCAGACCGGTGTTCTGGACACCTTCATCCCCAAGGACTGGGCCGAAGCCAACGGCACCACTGCCGAAGAGTACAAGGGTTTCCTGGCTCTGCAGACCCTGAACAAGGTCTTCATGTACAACAACACCGGCAGCAAGACTTATGACAACTGCTGGGACTTCGTCGCCGAGGGCGAGCATGGTCTGTACATGGACATCGACTCCGAGATCGTCGGCAAGAACTTCCTGTATATGCTCACCGAGGACACCTACGCCGGCTGGCTGAAAGAAGCCTACAACGCCCTGCCCGCCGAGGAGCAGGCCTACTTCCAGCCCACTATCAAGGCCATGGAGTCCGAGGCCGCTGATCTGGGCCTTGGCCCCGACGGTGCCTACGCGCTGGCTTGGATCAAGCTGTGGGTAGAGAGCTACAACGCCCAGACCGATGACGGCCCCATCTGCAACACTCTGGTCGATAAGAGTGCTACCGATCAGTTTGGCCTGCTGGTTTACTCCAAGCTCCGCTCCGTTGAGGAATCCAACTCCGTCTCCGTGAACAACGTCAACGTTGCCGCTTACACCGACGGCTATCAGGGCATCGGCGGCTACTGCCACTACCTGTTCGTCACCGACAACAGCCCCCTGCCCTGGACTGCCTGTGCCTTCATCGCCTACATGACCTGCACCGAGGACGGCTTCTCCGCCTGGGGCAAGGACATGGGCGGCTACTCCTCCAACCCCAAGGTTGCTGAGGCTACCGAAAACACCCGTCACCATCAGACCGGCGGTTACGTGGACGGCGTCAGCGTCTACGAGGCCAAGAACGACCGGGGCTACGACTGGTGGACCACCGACGGCAAGCTGGTTCTGGAAGATCCCGAGTACTGCGCTTCCGTTGCCTTCACCGTAGGCAGCTGGATCGAAATGCTGACCAAGTACAGCGCAGGCTAAATTCCAGAAAAATTTCAGTCAAGTAACAAAGACGGCGCCTCTGGATCTGCCCAACAATCGATCCGGAGGCGCTTCCCTTTCCGGAAGGAGGTTCCATGAAAACAACCGTCAATCCCCCCGCCAGCCGCCTCACCATCGGGCTGAACAAGACGAAAACCTTCTTTTCCAAGCCCTATAACGTGATCCTGCTGCTGATGGGCATTGTCTTTACCGTTACCACCGTCGCCCCCATTTTGGCCATCATTCAGGACACCCTGAAAATTCACCCCGGCACCATCGATGCCCACCTGACCGGGCAGGTGTCCGGCTATACCCTCGTCAACTACATCGACCTCTTTACCAGCCGGATGGCAAAAACCAACCTGTGGACGCCCCTGCTGAACACCCTCCTGCTGGCAGTGGGCACCTGCATCGTGTCCATTCTGTTCGGTGGCATTGTGGCCTTCCTCGTCACCCGCACCAACATGGCATGGCGCAAGTACATCAGTTCCATCTTTATTTTCCCCTATATCATGCCACAGTGGACGCTGGCCGTGGTGTGGCAGAACCTTTTTAACTCCAACGCCGTCACCGGCACCTCCAACGGTCTTCTCGCAGCCCTGTTCGGCATCGAGATGCCCATATGGTGGTGCAAGGGTCTGTTCCCCAGTATGGTGGTGCTGGGCCTGCACTACGCCCCCTTTGCCTACATTCTGATCGGCGGCATTTTCCGCAACATGGACGCGAACCTTGAGGAAGCCGCCACCATTCTGGACACCCCCAGGTGGAAGATCATGACCCGCATCACCCTGCCCATGGTCAAGCCCGCCATTCTGTCCACCATTCTGCTGGTCTTCGGCAGCGCCATGGGTTCCTACCCCGTGCCCCATTATCTGGGCCTCAGCACCCTGTCCACCAAGTACGTCTCCATGAACTCCAAGTATACCGGCGAAGCCAGCATCCTTGCCATCATCATGATGATCTTCGGCGTGGCCATCATGATGCTCAATCAGCTGTCTCTCACCAGCCGGAAGAACTACACCACCGTCACCGGCAAATCCGGTCAGATCTCCAAGATCAATCTGGGTAAATCCGGCAAGTACATCATCGCCCTGATTTTGGTGATCCTGACCTTCTTCACCAGCATTTTCCCCATCGTCTCCTTCGCCTTCGAGACGTTCCTGCCCAACCCCGGCGACTACTCCTTCCTGTACACCGGCGATACCAGCAACCTGACCACCAAGTGGTGGGTCACCAGCGAAAACGTCACCGAGAACGGCATGTACGGCCAGAAGGGCATCCTGCACAACGAGACCATCTGGCACGCCTTCCGGGGTACCATCTTTGTCAGCGTGTGCTGCGCACTGCTGGCGGGCACCATCGGCACGCTGGTTGGCTACGCGGTGTCCAAGAACCGGCGAAGTAAATGGGCGAATTATGTCAACTCAATGGCCTTCCTGCCATACCTGATGCCCTCGCTGGCAGTCGGCGCGGCCTTCTTCATTCTGTTCTCCACGGAGAAGCTGAACCTGTTTAACACCTACACCCTGCTGATCATCGTGGGCACCATCAAGTACATCCCCTTCGCCAGCCGCAGTTCCCTGAACTCCATGCTGCAGCTGTCCGGCGAGATCGAGGAAGCCGCCATCATTCAGGACATCCCATGGATCAAGCGCATGACCCGCATCATCATCCCCATCCAGAAATCCTCCATCATCAGCGGCTACCTGCTGCCCTTCATGACCTGCCTGCGGGAGCTGAGCCTGTTCATGCTGCTGTGCGTACAGGGCTTCATCCTGTCCACCACGCTGGATTACTTCGACGAAATGGGCCTGTATGCCTTCTCCAGCGGCATCAACCTGATCCTCATCATCACCATTCTGGTGTGCAACACCCTTGTCAACAAAGTCACCGGCGCAAGCCTGGATAAAGGAATCGGAGGTTAAATCATGCCTGAAATCAGATTAGAGCATATCACCAAGCGCTGGGGCAAGTTCTATGGTGTGGACGACCTGAATCTGGTCATTGAAAATAACGCGTTTGTCACCCTGCTGGGCCCCTCCGGCTGCGGCAAGACCACCACCCTGCGGATGATCGCGGGACTGGAGACCCCCACTAGCGGACGCATCACCATCGGCGACACGGTGGTATTCGACAGTGAGCTGGGCATCAACATCCCCGCAAACAAGCGGAAGGTGGGCTTCCTCTTCCAGAACTATGCCCTGTGGCCCAACATGACCGTCTACCAGAATATTTCCTTCGGCCTGTCAAACATCAAGGAGGAAATGCCGAAGATCAGCTTTGAGGCGAAAAACGCCGCCCGTCTGGCACAGATCCTCAAAAATCCTCAGGATGTGGTAAAGACTCTTGAGGAATGCCGGGATAAAAACGGCAAGCTGGACGAAAAGAAGGCCATCATCAAGCTGATCGATACCTACACCATCTCCCAGTACACTGCCCAAAAGCTGTTCGGCTATCATTTGGAGCAGGGTAAGGACGTGTCCGCCGAGGTAAAGGCTCTGGAAGAAAAGGTGGAGGCCGCTCGAAAGGCTCAGCCCTTCAACGAGAACTTTGAGCTTCTCAAGGACGGCAAGGTGGAAACTGCTGTGCGCAAGCTGACCAAAGAAGAGGTCGACCTGTCCGTGCGCCGGGTGTCCCGCATCGTCAAAATCAGTATGTTCATGGACCGCTATCCCGCGGAGCTGTCCGGCGGTCAGCAGCAGCGTGTGGCCATCGCCCGGACGCTGGCTCCCGAGCCCAGCGTGCTGTTCATGGACGAGCCGCTTTCCAATCTGGATGCCAAACTGCGTCTGGAAATGCGCTATGAATTGCAGCGGCTCCATGTGGAGACCGGCTCCACCTTCGTATACGTCACCCACGACCAAATGGAGGCCATGACGCTGGCAACGCAGATCTGCCTGATGAACAACGGTGTCCTTCAGCAGTATGCCGCGCCGCTGGAAGTTTACAATCACCCTGCCAATCTTTTTGCGGCAGACTTCGTGGGCAACCCCTCCATCAACTTTGTGGAGGCCAAGGGCTGGCAGGGGCCTGAGGGCAGCATTGAGCTGACGCTGCTGGACGGACACAAGGCAGTTTTCACCCCCGAGCAGCCATTGCAGCTGCCCCAGTGGTTCCACCGGCGGGACGAGGAGCTGGAAGCCCAGGCGCAGGCTCTGAAGGCCCGTGCGGGAGAGAGCGGCTACGTGGAAAAGAGCAACAAAGACGAGGCCTTCCGCTACCACATCGCCAGAGTCAACGACGAGGACGACGGCATCCACGAGGAGCCGGTGCTCACCAACGAGGATCTGGTGCTGGGCATCCGCCCGGAGTTCCTGTCCATCACCGGCGGTGGAAATGTGGAGTGCGAGATTTACGGTGCCATGCCCACCGGCATGGAATCCACCGTCAAGGTGCGCATCGGAGAGTATTTGCTCACCGGCGTGGTCTTCGGCAGCACCCTGTTTACCATCGGAAGCAAACACCTGCTGGATATCACCGGCAGCAGCGTGATGCTCTTTGACCGGTCAAGCGGTCGGCGCATCACCTCCGGCACCCTGAAGCTGCTGTGATCCGGGGACTGTTATTCGATCTGGACGGAGTCCTGGTGAACACGAACCCCCTCCACGCCCGGGCGTGGCAGGAGCTTGCCGAAGAATTGGGAATTCCCTTCACTCCGGCAGACCAGGAGGCCTTTCTGGGCATCAGCCGGGCACAGTGCCTGGAAATTCTGCTGAAAAAGGGAAACCGCTCCCTTTCGGAATCCGAAAAAGAGAGGCTGTGCACCCGGAAAAATGACCGCTACCGGGAGATGATCGGCACTTTGACCCCGGCGGCGCTGCTGCCGGGCGTGTCGGAATTCTTACGCGCTGCCCGGGCCGAGGGATACCGGACAGCTCTTGGCAGTGTCAGCAAAAATGCGGAGTTTGTCCTGAAAAAGCTGGAAATTACGGCGTTTTTTGACGCCGTCATCGACGGCAGGAAAATTGTAAACGGCAAGCCCAACCCGGAGGTGTTCCTCAAAGGAGCGGAGGCTCTGGGACTCCCACCTGAGCAGTGCCTGGTTTTCGAGGACTCAGCCGCAGGTATCGAGGCCGCCCACCGGGGCGGAATGAAAGCCATCGGCATCGGAACGGCCCGGCTGCTCCCGTCGGCAGAGCTGACCATCCCAGGCTTCTCCGGCGTAATGCCGGACGCGCTTCTGGCGCAGTTGCTATAACACTTTTATCAGATTGATACCGTGTATCGG
>ENA-ORSL01001561-ORSL01001561.1-human-gut-metagenome-genome-assembly--contig:-NODE-1561-length-18987-cov-3.033858_pt1 | contig 18987 bp, 21 predicted proteins | sample MGYA00242190_ERZ509157 | MGnify/ENA primary metagenome ERZ509157 (study PRJEB26280, sample SAMEA2338664) | human gut metagenome | biome: human gut; feature: human-associated habitat; material: faeces...
TTGCCTGTCCTCTCAACGAGTGGTAAAATGTCAATAGGGAGGAGGTGAGTAAAGCATGTTTGAATTTTTTACAATATCAGATTGGATTCAGTTTATAGGGGTTATGGTGTCGTTTGCAGTTGGCATAGCTTCAATTATCATTGCAGTTATTACATTAAGACAAAATTCAAAAATGATTGCTGAGAGTACAAGGCCATATATAGTAGTACAATTTGAAAGGGCATATACTTCAACTTTACGCTGCTATTTTGTTGTGAAAAATTATGGCCAAACGGGTGCTAAAATTACAGATTTTAAATGTGTTACAGAAATCTCTGCAAAGTTTGCAGACCGAGAAATCAATGATCAAATAAAAGCTGTTAAAAATACCTTTTTGGCTCCGGGCCAAAAACTAAATTTAACTTTTAATGAAACGCCAAATGCTAAAGATGTAACTTTTTTGATTAAGTATGAAGCGAATAGAAAAGCATATAGTGATACGATTTTGCTACACATACCCGATAAAATTCCAATAGTACGTGGTTATAGTACTCAGGGTAACGAACGTAACTATTTGGGGGATATTTCTAACAGCATTCAAGAAATTGTTGAACGTACATTTTAAATCTTTGCTGTTTGGTAAATTTCCTTTTTGCACTCTTCCAATAGAAACTCCGCAGTTGTAACATTCAGCCCTTTAAGGGATTCCATGATTTTAGAAATTATGGAGTTCCCTTTTTCTTTTTCCAAAACCGTGTTCTTTAATTGATAATTGCAGTCTAACATTTCCTCACCCCGCTTCCTTTTCGTTCTGCTTTGCCCAACCCCTTGACTGATGGGGAATAGGCGTAGTATTCTTTGCTTGTACTTATCAACCTGATAGATGGAGGTAAATATGACACAGGAACAAATAGAAATGTTGAAACGTTCGTTAAGTGGCGTAGATTTGCTTTTGTGCAACCAGGAAGAAAAGGCAATCGTCCGCTTTCTGATTTCGCAAGGTCTCTGCGAAAAGCCTGTTGCGCTGAATCAGACCGTCATATATACCAGCGAAGCAGGAAAGGCGTATCTGCATTCACAAGAACAAATACTCGAACAACAGGCCAAGAACGAGCGCCAGCAAAGATTTGATAATAAGATTTCTGTACTGTCTGTGCTTATACCTCTTATAACTTTCATCATCGGCGTACTGATTGAACATTGGGTAGGTCTTATAGATTCTTTTCTTTCTCTTTTTCAATGAATCCATTCTCCTTTTATCCCACTTCCTTTTCGTCGCCTGGCAACTCTAAAATATCCCTGATAGCTGAGACGATTTTTGGCGTTGCTAACTGTCCGGTTTGAATCTTATATAAATAAGAATCATCAAAATAGAGCCCAGTTGTTTGTCTTACTTGTTCAATTAGCCACACTTGTGTATGCTCTAAATCGATTAGCCTCTTTTTTATATCTTTACCAAATACAGTAAATTGTGCCATCTTGTCGATCACCTCCCATATAATGCGATTGACATTTACGGGAAATAGTAATATAATCTAATTGCAGATAAGATAAATTACTTCATTCCGTCCGTCTGATGTTATTATATTACTTCAAACAGTAAAAATCAAGCGTATTTTGCACTGTTTTTAAGGAATAAAGTAATTTTGTCATTATACCTAAAACGGGGTGGCAAATTTGAACGAAATGTATAACAGAATTGAAGATTTATGTAAGAGTCAGGGGATAAATATGACACAAATGTGCAAGGAAGCCGGTATTCCTAGAGGCAACCTGACCGATTTAAAAAATGGGAGAACCGCAATTTTATCCACAAAAAATTTAGGCAAAATTTCGAATTATTTTCAGGTATCTATGGACTACCTTCTTGGAAATGAGCAAAAAAAAGAGCCCACCACTAAAAGCGATGAGTTTGATTTGCAGCTAGAAGGAATAGACTTCGCCTTATTCGGTGAGGTCAAAGAAATGACGGACGAACAAAAACAAGACGTGTTAGACTATATTAAATTTAAGAAGTCGCAACAGAAGAGGGAGTAAGAATGACACTTTTTCGTCTTTGCCAGCTTGCTGAGCAATTCGGAATAGAGATAGATTACTTTACTATGCGTGATACAAAATCTCTGGCTCTGCCTCAAGGGTGGATTGCATTAGATACAGATCATATCGAGAGCACTACAGAAGCAAAGGTGTGCTTAGCTCACGAAATGGGGCATATAGAAACTAATTCATTCTATAATGTACATAGTCCTTTAGATGTGAGACAGAAGCACGAGAACAGAGCGAATAAATGGGCCATTAAGCAGTTGATTACAGAGGAGGAACTTGATGAAGCTGTTGCAAATGGGCATACAGAGATATGGGATTTAGCGGATTACTTTGACGTGACAGAAGAATTTATGAGAAAAGCCGTTTGCTTGTATACTTATGGAAATTTAGCAACGGAATTGTATTTTTAGAGGGGTACAACATTATGAAAAAGATTAGATTAAGTTATAGCATTTTCTTAGTTTCGTTTTTTTGTATATCCTTATTTGGTTGTAGTAATGATACTACCAGTATAAAATCTTCTGATTCACAGGATATAGTTTCATCTTCAAAAATTAATTCATCTGCTTTTTCAAGTCCATCGTCTGAACTAAATGTTTCGATCCCAAGTAGTAACAATCTAAATAGCACGTCTCACGAGGCAGAGAATATTGTAAGTAATATAACAGATGTAGAAACACAGGAAAAAAATCAATCTATGTCGTCAGACCAATATACTCAACCGATAAAGCCTATATCACCAGATCCTCCAAAAATTCCCAGCCAAAATCCAAGTGCTTACACTTCGGAAATATCTTCAAATAATAAGTTGTCAGAACCGACTTACTTGTATATTGATCATGACAAAAGACTTATGCCTGGGGAGAGTAATCAATTAGTATTACATTATGATTATGATTTTACGCCAACGACAATAACCTGGGTTTCTTATGATGAAAATATAGTTACAGTAGATCAATCTGGAATAACAACAGGCATATCTCCTGGCTATGTAACCGTACAAGCCACGGTAGATGGAAAGTTTGTTGCAAAAATTTCCATAGAGGTATTGGAGCATTATTGCACTATGGTAGATGATCAGATTTTGATTGAGGCGACTTGTTGCAGTGTAGGAAAAAAAGTGATTAAGTGTACAGGGTGCGGAAAAATAAGTGAGGTTTCATATTCTCTCACAGCGGAAGAATTACAGAATTATAATTCTCATGGGGGAAATATAGACCCTAAAACAGGAACTTGTCTAAAATGCGGAATTCATAACGATAGTTGGGTATCATAAAAATCCCCCGTCTCAGATAAACCGGGGGAGCTTATTGACAAATAGAAGGAGTGCTTAAATGGATAAGGAACCATTAACCCCCAGTAATATTGTTTTATATCAAACAGAAAACGGGAATGTTGCTGTATCTGTTATATTTGAAGATGAAACGTTCTGGCTGACACAGAAAGCAATGGCGGAATTATTCAATACTACACCGCAGAATATAACAATTCATTTAAAAAATATTTTTGAAAGCGGAGAGCTAGAAGAAAGAGCAACTTGTAAGGATTTTTTACAAGTTCAAAAAGAAGGTTCCCGCACAGTACAAAGGAATACGGCTTTTTATAACTTAGACGCTATTATTGCTGTGGGTTACCGAGTTAATTCCAAACAAGCCACTGCCTTTCGTAAATGGGCAACACAAACGCTAAAAGAATACATAATTAAAGGGTTTGTCTTAAATGATGATATGCTGAAAAACGGCAGGCCTTTCGGTAAGGATTATTTCAGGGAACTGCTTGAGCGCGTTCGTTCTATCCGTGCAAGCGAACGGCGTATCTGGCAGCAGATCACCGATATTTTTGCAGAGTGCAGTATTGATTATGATAAAAATTCGTCCATAACGCAAGATTTTTACGCAATGGTACAAAACAAGTTCCATTATGCTATCACGGGGCAGACCGCAGCCGAAATCGTTTATTCAAATGCAGACCGCCATAAAGAAAATATGGGGTTGACCACATGGAAAAACGCGCCCGATGGCCGTATTTTGAAATCAGATGTTTTGATTGCGAAAAACTATCTGAACGAGAAGCAAATTAAACAGCTCGAACGGACTGTTACCGGATATTTTGATTATATAGAAGATTTGATTGAACGGGAAAACACGTTTACAATGGAAGAATTTTCTGCCAGTATTAATGAATTTTTGGCATTTCGAAGATATGATATTTTGCCAGATAAGGGACGAATCTCAGCCCGAGCCGCTAAATCAAAGGCAGAGGCAGAATATAAAGAGTTTAACAAAACCCAAAAAATCATTTCTGATTTTGATAAGGAAATAAAAAAATTCACGAAGAAAAAATAAAAAATCCCCCACCGGTTGCAGCCGATGGGGGGATAAAATAGAACAGCTTACCCAAAGTGGATAATGCGTCCGAACAACGAAATTATACCACTTTCTGGGTAGGCTTGGCAAGTCTTACTTTGGAGGTGGTTTTTATTATGGCGGGACGCAAAAGAAAAACGACACATACATCAGGGTTATATAGAAAAAGAATCACTTTAGGACGAGACGAAAATGGAAAAGCTATTGTAAAATCTGTTTATGGACATTCCAAGGAAGAACTTGAAGAAAAAATAGCCCAGCTAAGGATCCAGAAAGGCATGGGATTGGCTGTAACCGATGAAAAAAGCACATGGAAATACTGGGCTGATGTGTGGAAAACTTTAAAGTATCCTTCCATCGGGAAGTCGGCGCAAGGTGTATACAATGGAGCATTAAAGCACCTAGCTGTACTAAATCCTATTAAGATAACTAAGCTGACATCTATTGACTTGGTTCAAATTGTTACTAAAATGGCTGAAGACGGTCTATCCAGAAGAACAATAAATTTAGTCATTCAAACGGCTTCACAAATATGCCGTTTAGCTCGAAAAAATCACGCCATGATGATCAATATTGCTGATGATGTCAACGCGCCTCAAAATGCCCCCAAAACGCAAAGAGAGGCTATATCACCGGACGAAGAAAGACTTTTATGGAATGTTAAACCCATTGATGCAAATAATAAACTGGATAAAAATCGGGCAGAGCGGCTTCCATTAGCGCGAATGTTTGCTTTGATGCAGCTAAATTGTGGCTTGCGGAGGGAAGAAGCGGCGGCACTGCGCTGGAAAAATGTTGATTTAGACAATCTCGTTTTGACGGTGATGGAAGCTTATGATTTTAAAGGAAAACGAGTAAAAGAACCCAAAACGGTTTCCGGTATTCGCCAGGTGCCAATTCCAATCAAATATGCGTCTGAATTAACTGCTTGGAAAGAGCAAAATAAAAATTCAATTACAGGAAGGATATATGTGTTCCCTGGAGCTAAAGGTATCTTAACCGAAGGAGAGTTTATTCATTTGTGGGAATGTCTTTTAGATGCAGTAAATGGGATATCTGTTGCAGCAAAAGTATCGGCGGGGCGGATGCGAAAAGGAGTGAAACCAGATGTGACTAGGCAATATAATTTTACTAGCCATCAGCTTCGGCACACTTATGCTACTAACGCTATCGCCGCAGGAGTAGATGTTAGAACTGTTCAATACTTAATGGGGCACGCAACGCCTGAAATGACTATGCGATACACTCATTTATCCCCTTCCGCATTAGAAAGCGCAAGGGAAAAATTAGGTGCAAAAGTACCGAAACAAAAAGCGGAACAAGCGTTTTAAAATGTCCACTCTATGTCCACTGTTGCACAATTTTCGAGCGGTTTTCAGCCGGTTTAGACGGTTTCGTTTCGGGTTTATTAAATACGTATAAAACGGAAAACCCGCATGAACACTGAGTTTTTCAGCAGTCATGCGGGTTCCAATTTGGTCGGAGTGAAGGGATTCGAACCCCCGGCATCCTGCTCCCAAAGCAGGCGCGCTACCAACTGCGCTACACCCCGATTTTATTATATTTTTTATCAGGTTGATTTCTTTTGCTTTCTGCGTAACGTCCGCTGCGCTGCTTTTCGGTTTAATGCTTTCACAGCGAAAATCATTATAAATTATTGCACCCGTTTTGTCAAGCAAAAAAGCGGGTCTGCATATCGGTGCAGACCCAAAATTCAATTAAAACAAGCTGCACTTTACTATCAATGCCGCGAACACGATAGAAACCATTGAAAGCAGTTTGATAAGAATATTGATTGATGGACCCGATGTATCTTTAAAAGGATCGCCGACCGTATCGCCTACGACTGCCGCCTTGTGGCAATTTGAGCCTTTGCCGCCGTGTGCGCCGCCCTCAATATACTTTTTAGCATTATCCCATGCTCCGCCGGAGTTTGACATAAACACTGCGAGCAGGAAGCCCGAAGCAGTTGCGCCCGCAAGCATACCTACAACACCCGTGCAGCCGAGAAGCAAGCCGACCGCTATGGGAACTATAACCGCTACGATAGTGGGCAATACCATCTCTTTAAGGCTTGATTTTGTGCAAAGGTCAACACACTTTGCATAATCGGGGTCTGCCTTGCCTTGCATAAGACCCGTAATCTCTTTGAACTGGCGGCGTACCTCTTTAACAACGCTCTGTGCCGCACGGCCTACGGATTCCATTGTAAGAGCCGCAAATACGAACGGGAGACATGCGCCGATGAAAAGACCGATAAGCACTGTCGGATTCATAAGGCTGAGGTTTGAAATAGCCTCTTTGCCGCCCTCTATCCCCTGCACCTTTTCGATATAAGACGCCATGAGCGCGAGTGCAGTAAGCGCAGCCGAACCGATTGCAAAGCCTTTGCCTGTTGCGGCTGTTGTGTTACCGAGGGAATCAAGTGCGTCCGTTCTCTGTCTGACTTCTTCTTCAAGCCCTGCCATTTCGGCAATGCCGCCTGCGTTATCCGCTACGGGGCCGTATGCGTCTGTGGCAAGAGTTATGCCGAGTGTCGAAAGCATACCGACTGCGGCAAGAGCTATGCCGTAAAGACCCATTGACGCGCTCTCTTTACCGCCGGAAACAAAGTAAGCAACAAGTATGCAAGCCGCTACAATTATAATCGGCAAAGCTGTTGAAAGCATACCGAGCGAAAGACCGCTGATAATGATTGTTGCGGAGCCTGTCTCGGAAGAATCCGAAAGTTTTTTGGTGGGTTTATATGTATCGGATGTGAAATATTCTGTGGACTGACCGATAAGAACACCGGCAACAAGACCCGCGAGAATTGCAAAATAAATCGTCCAATGCTCTTTGCCGAGTATGTAATATACGAGCGGAAGCGCCGCTATCGCAATAAGAATCGCAGAGAAGTTTGTGCCCTTGCTCAAAGCCTTGAGCAAAGTTTTTTGACTTGCATTCTCTTTGGTGCGGATAAGGAATGTTCCTATAATAGAGCAAAGAACACCTACCGCAGCAAGAAGAAGCGGAAGAGCCATTGCCTTAATATTGCCGCTGAAAGCCGCAACGCCGAGAGCCGAAGCAGAAAGAATCGAGCCGACATATGACTCATAAAGGTCTGCGCCCATGCCTGCAACGTCGCCTACGTTGTCGCCTACATTATCGGCTATAACTGCGGGGTTTCTCGGGTCGTCCTCGGGGATACCCGCTTCAACCTTACCGACAAGGTCGGCACCTACATCGGCAGCTTTTGTGAATATGCCGCCGCCGACACGCGCAAACAGTGCCATTGACGACGCGCCCATGCCGAATGTGAGCATTGCGCTTGTAATTTCGGCAGGTTCAAGACAGAACACATATCTTAAAAGCAAAAACCAAATTGAAATATCAAGCATACCGAGTCCTACAACGGTGAAGCCCATAACAGAGCCTGCCGAAAATGCTACGCGCAGTCCCCTGTTAAGTCCCTCGCGGCAAGCGTTGGCTGTGCGCGCATTTGAGAGTGTGGCTATCTTCATGCCGATAAAGCCCGAAAGAGCCGAGAAAAATCCGCCGGTGATAAACGCAAACGGAACATACGGTGTGAGGAGCTTGCAGAATGACATTATGCCGAGCACAACAAACATAACCGCAAAAAACACCGCTACTATAACATACTGTCTCTTAAGGTATGCGTTAGCACCGGTTCTGATTGACTTGGAGATTTTTTTCATCGTTTCTGTGCCCTCTGAGAATTTGAGCACTTTTTTTGCAGTGAGGAATGCAAACAAAAGGGCTATGAGAGAGCCGACGAAGGTGGATAAAATAAGATATTTTTCCAAGAAAAGCACTTCCTTCAATTTATTAGATAAATATTATATTCCTTTTTTTGTCGGCAGTCAATGTAAAATCAGTATAATAAATAAATAAATTTATTGTAAAAAGCGTACATACAGCACAGAAATTTTAAAAGAAAAAATCGAATTATCGGTTTTTGCCGTATTAACTATTGATAAATTACGTACGTTTGGTATATAATACCATGGTATAGAAATTTTTTGGAGTGATATTATGGACAAGGGCAAATTTTATATTACCACAGCCATTGCATATACCTCGCGCAAGCCGCACATCGGCAACAGCTACGAGATAGTTCTCACCGACACTCTTGCAAGGTATAAAAGGCTTCAGGGCTACGACGTTTTCTTTTTGACCGGCACGGACGAGCACGGTCAGAAAATAGAAGAATATGCCGAGGCGGCAGGCGTTACACCCAAGGAGTATGTCGATAAGGTATCGGGCGAAATCAAAGCAATATGCGATCTTTTAAACACGACATACGATAAATTCATCAGAACAACGGATGACTACCACGAAAAGGCAGTTCAAAAGATATTCAGAAAGCTTTATGACAAAGGCGACATATACAAAAGCGAGTACGAGGGACTTTACTGCACGCCGTGCGAATCTTTTTGGACGGAGGCTCAGCTTGTAGACGGCAAGTGCCCGGACTGCGGCAGAGAGGTTAAGCCCGCAAAAGAAGAAGCATATTTCTTTAAGCTCTCAAAATATCAAAAGCAGCTCGAAGAATATATTGAAAGCAACCCGAATTTCATCTACCCCGAGAGCCGCAAAAAAGAGATGCTCAACAACTTCATAAAGCCCGGTCTTCAGGATTTATGCGTATCGAGATCGTCTTTTAAATGGGGTATTCCCGTTGACTTTGACGACAAGCACGTTATTTATGTTTGGATTGACGCACTCTCAAACTATATAACCGCGCTCGGATACGACCCGGACGGCTCGGGTGAGCTTTATAAAAAATACTGGCCTGCCGATGTTCACATCATAGGTAAGGATATTGTAAGATTCCACACAATCTACTGGCCGATTATGCTCATGGCTCTCGGCGAGCCGCTGCCGAAGCAGGTGTTCGGTCACCCGTGGCTTCTTTTCGGCACAGATAAAATGTCTAAATCAAGAGGCAACGTTATATATGCGGACGATTTGGTTGAGCTTTTCGGCGTTGACGCGGTAAGATACTACCTCCTCTCCGAAATGCCCTACACTTCGGACGGCTCTATAACATACGAAACAATGATTGAGCGTTTTAACTCGGATCTTGCGAACACACTCGGTAACCTTGTAAACCGCACAATCGCCATGACAAACAAATATTTCGGCGGCGTTATTCAGGCTCCGTCCGAAGCAGAGGATGTTGACGGCGAGCTTAAAGATACGGCAATAAACACCGTCAAAAAGGTTGACGAGCTTCTCTCAACATACAGAGTGAGCGACGCGCTGGAGGCTATATTCTCACTCGCCAAGAGAAGCAACAAATATATTGACGAGACAATGCCCTGGGCACTCGCCAAGGACGAGAGCAAAAAGGAGCGTCTCGGAACTGTTCTTTATAATCTTCTTGAAAGCATCAGATTTATCTCGGTGCTCATCTCCCCCTTTATGCCCGAGACTGCCGAAAAAATCATGCAGCAGATGAACTGCTCTGTAAATTCTTATGACAGCCTTTCATCTTTCGGCGCACTCGAAGCAGGTACATCCGTCGGTGAAGCGAAGCCCCTCTTTGGCAGAATTGACGCAGAGAAAATGTTTGCCGAGATTGAAAAACGCCACATTGCAAAAGAAGAGGCAGAGAAAAAAGAAGAAAAGAAAGAAATTGCAGGTCTTGCCAAAATTGGCATTGACGACTTTGCAAAGGTAGAAATCAGGGTCGGCAAGGTTCTTGACTGCGAGAATGTTAAGCGTTCAAACAAGCTTCTTAAATTCACAATAGACGACGGAAGCAAGGAACCGAGGACGATAGTCAGCGGCATTGCAAAATGGTATAAGCCCGAAGAGCTCAAGGGCAAGAACATTGTTTTTGTCGCAAACCTCAAGCCCGTTAAGCTTTGCGGCGTTGAGAGCAACGGAATGATTCTTTCGGCAGAATGTTCCGAAGACGATGTTAAGGTGCTCACGGTGGATGAGAGCATACCCGCCGGCTCGGTGATAGGCTGATATGTGCAAAAATATTTTTGACTCACACGCGCACTACGACGACGAGCGTTTTAACGAAGACCGCTATAACGTACTCGAAAGACTTTTTAAAAGCGGAGTCTGCGGCATAGTCAACTGCGGCAGCGACCTCAAGACAAGCATAACCTCTATAAATCTTTCGGCAAAGTACCCTCTTGTTTTTGCCGCGGCAGGAGTGCATCCGCACGAGGCAGAGAGCATGGGTGCAAAAGACCTTGAGATTATCCGCGACCTTTTGGACGAAGAAAAATGCGTTGCCGTGGGCGAAATCGGGCTCGATTACCACTATGACTTTTCGCCGAGAGAAGTTCAGCTTGACACTTTTGAAAAACAGCTGATAATGGCAAACGAGCTTCAAAAGCCCGTAATAATACATGACCGTGAAGCGCATGAAGACACTATGCGTCTTTTGAAAAAGCACAGACCGAGAGGCGTTGTTCACTGCTTCTCCGGCAGTGCCGAAATGGCAAAAGAAGTGCTTAAAATCGGCATGTATATAGGAATAGGCGGTGCGGTAACATTTAAAAATGCCAAAAAGCCCGTTGCGGTTGTGAGCGAAGTACCGTGGGACAGACTTTTGATTGAAACAGACTGCCCTTACATGACCCCCGTCCCCCACAGGGGCGAGAGGAATGATTCGTCTTTTATCCCGTTCACGGCGCAAAAAATCGCCGAGATACGCGGTGTAACGGCGCAGGAAGTGCTTGACATAACCGCAAAAAACGCAAAAGAACTGTTTAATGTTTAATAGCAGCATTTGAACTGTCACATTCAGCGCAGCCCAATGAGTAAAAGCTAAAAAGAAAAGACTATAATTCGCAAACGGAAACTAATGAAGTGACCGAATGTGGATTATAGTCTTTTTTAACGGTAAGTCCGCATATCAAGCTCGAATATTACGAATGTTCTGCAAAAAATAAAGCTTTAACCAAGCCCTGCAAGTCAGCCAAGCTGACACGGCAGGGTTTCTTTATTTTTGGGCGGAAATTGAGAGTCAAATTTTTCAAACTCTTCGGGATATTTTTCTGCGGCAAAATATTCTTCGGGGTCAGAGTAAGTTCCGCTGATATTGTCTAAAAAACCGTCCTCCAATTCTTTTATCAAAAAATACGGAACAACCCGGTCGCTCGGCTCGGCATCGGCATAGCGTATGCCTTTTTCGCTTGCAAGTATAAAACCGCTTTTGCCGTAAAAATCTATGTTTCCCGTTATGGCGAGAGCTTTGCCGCCCATTTCTTTTGCTTTTTGCATAGAATAGCGCAAAAGACGAGTACCGTAGCCCTGCCCTTTGTATTCGGGCGCAATACTTATGGGGCCGAAAGTCATTATCGGAATTGTCTTGCCGTCATAAGACTTGATATGCGAGTGTGCATACATAACATGACCTATCATTTCGCCGTCTTTTTCCATAACAAAGCTAAGCTCCGGTATATAATTTTTTGACTCTCTGAATTTATTGAGCACAAAGTGCTCTGTGCAGCCGGGGCGGTAAACATTCCAAAAAGCTTCTCTTGTTAAATTTTCGCTCTTTTTATAATCGTCTTTTGTTTCGTTTCTTATAATTAATAATATTCATTAAAAATCATTCCCTAATTCAAAATTATCAACATAGTTATCCAAAGCCGCAATGACCTCGGATTTGTCTTTTGCCGAGTCATAAACGCTGTAAAGTAAAAACATCGGCGAATAAAATTCGATTGCTTTTTGCGCGGCGTTTTTTATACCGAAGCTCTCAAAAATACTCTGAACATAGCCGAGAGGGCCGCTCGCGAGATATTGAGAGTAAAGCTCGCTCATCTCTTCACTGCGGTACTGCTCAACAGTCAGCATTTTGCGAAAAGACGAGGCAAACTCATTCTCCGTCCAATAACGGAACTGCATTTTTGAATACTCGGCAAAATTTTTAAAAGAAATGCCGCCGTATTCATCTTGATTGTTTGTCTGCGGAAGGTCATACTCCCCCGCACCGTCAAAATCGTTTTGTTCCATGCGCTTTAAAATGCTGTCGAAAATATCGCGTTTATTTTTATAGTGCCTGTAAAGCGCACCTTTGGTAATGCCGAGTTCGCCTGCGATCATGCTGACCGAAACCGCCTCGTATCCGTACGCGGCAAAAAGCTTCAGCGCCGACTCCAAAATTCTTTCTTTTGTATCTTTCAAAACAAATCCTCCATTTAGTAAACGTGCGTTCACATATATTATGGTAAACGATTGTTTACTTGTCAAGCAAAAAAATAAAGGAACAGTCATAAAAAGTAACTGTTCCCTAAAAGTCAGCCTAAATTCAGTTTTTTAAGCCATTTTTCCGTCTTGGCTTTGTCAAAGTGATTCAGCATTTCGCCGTCCAAAAGCTCCGCTCCCTTGCAGCTCGGCGCAAGCTTTTCGTTGGTTTTGCCCATTCCGCTGCCGCCGGAGGTCGCGAACGGTATAATCTTTTTGCCGGTAAAATCATAGCTTTCCAAAAATGTATTTATAATAGTCGGCGCAACATACCACCAAATCGGAAAGCCGACAAATATAACATCGTAATCACACATGTTGTCTTTTTTCTCTGCAATTTCGGGGCGTGAGGACGGGTCTTTCATCTCAACGCTGCTTCTGCTTTTATCGTTGCGCCAATCAAGGTCGGCTTTTGTATATGGAATTTTCGGTTTAATCTCAAAAACATCCGCACCGACAAGCTCCGCAAGCTGTTCCGCCGTTTTAGAGGTTACTCCACTTGCAGAAAAATATGCAACTAATCTTTTCAAAAAATCACCTCATATTTTATTTTCTTCATTATACCACAAGCATCTTTGAAATTAAACATTTTTATTTTAAACGGACTGCCTGCAAAAAGCATATAGACCGCTCAAATTGACTGTTTGTTTTATCTATGCTATAATCCGATTAAAATCGGAGTCGGAGGTAGTCTTTATGAGAAAATTCATTTCTTTGGCGGTATCTTTATCCTTGCTTTCGGGAGGACTTGCTTATACCCCCGCCGCAAGCACATCTGCCGCAGCCGCCGGCGAAAATAAAATATATGTATCATTAAGCGGCAGCGACTCCGCCGACGGCACAATTACAAAGCCGTTTGCCACCATAAATGCCGCAAAAGAAAAAGCAAAAAAATTCAGCGGCAGTGTAACCGTGTATTTCAGAGAAGGAACATACACGATAGACAATACCGTAAAGTTTGACAAGAGCGATAAAAGCAATGTCACATATAAAGCATATAATAACGAGAGAGTAACCCTCACATCGGGCAAACCGTACACGGGTTTTCAGGAATGCACAGTAAACGGGGTGCGCGCTTTCAAAAAATATGTCGGAAAAGACAAAAAATTCAATATTTTATTTAACGAAAAAACAACGCTCAAAAAGACCAGATACCCCGAAAGCGGCTATCTTTATGTTAAATCCGTCAATAACAGCGATGCTCTGAAAAACGAATCGGGCGCAGAAATACTTACCGGATATAAGGGCATGGTCGTTAATGCCAAAGGTTTCGACGAATTTAGAAATATGTCAGACATTGCAATTAAGCTGCTTCATTTTTGGAAGGACGAAACGTTGCTCATTTCGTCTTATGACAAGGAGACGGGTCATGTCGGCTTTAACAAATATTCCTCTCTGCAAATAAAGCAAAATGACAGATTCTTTTTGGAAAATGTTTTTGAAATGCTCAAAAACGAGGGCGAATGGTATTTGGATAAATCCGAGGGCATGCTTTATGTTATACCCGAAAAAAATGTATTACCCGAAAACTACACGGTTTGGGGCTCAGAGATCGAAACCATGATAGACATTGACGGCACGGACGGAATATCTTTTGAAAACATTTTGTTCAGAGCAAACGGATTTAATTACAGCAACGAGCGCGAATACAGCCAAGCGGCATATGACGCGATGACGTGCATCTCTTATAAAAACGCTAAAAACTTCAAAATAAAAAACTGTGAATTTAAAGACATTGCATCCTGTGCTTTGTTTTTGGGCGAAGCGGTTCAAAATGCCGAAATTGACAGCTGCGTATTTAACAACATAGGCGCGCAGGCGGTGTTTATCCACGGCAAAAACATTGACGCAGACGACCCTGCCGTCACGAAAAACATTTCAGTTACCAACAACTGCATTTCGGAATACGGCAGAGTGTATTACAATGCGGTCGGTATTTTGGTTATCCATGCAAATTCGGTTGATATTTCTCACAACGAAGTCCATGACGGGTATTATACCGCTATATCCGTAGGTTGGGTATGGGGATATTCATACTCGGTGACTTACAACAATAAAATTACAGATAATTTGATATATAACATAGGTCAAGGCTGGCTTTCGGATATGGGTGGAATTTACACCCTCGGCAATCAGCCGGGCACGGTTATTTCCGGCAACGTCATTCACAATGTACTCGCCGACCCCGAAGAGGGCGGCTACGGCGGCTGGGGTCTGTATCTTGACGAAGGCTCATCATATATCACAGCCGAGAAAAATCTTATTTACGCCTGCGGCAGTGACTCTTATCACCTGCACTACGGCTCATACAACACCGTCAGAAACAATATTTTTGCTCTGAGCGGCGAATCACAAGCAAAAATTTTGAGCAACTATGACAGAATAGCTCCCGAGGACGGCAGCAAAAAAACCGCCGACTTTTACGGTAACATATTCCTCACGGATAAAAAGACCAGGGCAGTTTCGAAAATTAAAGACAAAAAAGCTTTTGACGAGAGAGACAATCTGTATTGGGATTTGACAAACGGCAAGGATCTTTATATTGATATGAACGACAACCGCAAAAAAGCCATGGGAATAAGAACCGCCGTGAGAAAAGGTATTATAACAAACCCGATAATCGCAGACCCGATGTTTAAAAATGCCGCGGAATTTGACTTTGAGCTCAACAGCGATTCCCCTGCCGTCAAAGCAGGGTTTGAAACATGGGACTACTCAAATGCCGGAACGCTGAAGGGCACGGTCATAGGTATCTCGGATGCCGGCGGAATGACTCCTTATAATTATAAAGCCGCGCCGGTTCCCCTCACGCCCTCAAGAGAGCTTTTCCACTGTTTAATGGAGTTCATTTGCAACGTGTATGATTTTTTTACAAAAGTTTGCTAATATAAGTGATAAAGGATTGACCTCAAAGCGAAAATCTTTGAGGTCAATTTTTATGATTATTTATCAAACGACGGATTGAAAGCGTAAAAGTTTTTGCTGTCCATTCTATCGGTTGCAAGCCGCAAGCCCTCGCCGAAACGCTGGAAGTGAACAATCTCTCTTGCACGCAGGAATTTAATCGGGTCTCTGACATCGGGGTCGTCTACAAGGCGCAAAATATTGTCATATGTCTTTCTTGCCTTTTGTTCTGCCGCCATGTTTTCGCTCAAATCGCTTATTAGATCGCCTGTTGACTGCATACTCGACGCGCTCCACGGGAAGCCGCTCGCCGCAGTGGGATAAACACCCGAAGTGTGGTCAACAAAATATGTGTCAAATCCACCCTTTCTTATTTCTTCGGGGCTCAAGTTTCTTGTAAGCTGATGAACAATAGCGCCAATCATTTCTAAGTGTCCGAGCTCCTCTGTGCCAACATCTGTTAGAAGACCTTTGAGTTCGGCGTAAGGCATTGAGAAGCGCTGGCTTAAATAGCGCATTGACGCACCGAGTTCTCCGTCGGGGCCGCCGTACTGGCTTATAATGATTTGTGCATATTTGGGGTTGGGGTTTGCGATTTTTACGGGGTATTGCAATTTCTTCTCATAAACAAACATCAGCGGCATCCTCCCTCATAATCCCACGGCCACGGATTTTTGAGCCAATGAACTCCGGGAGAACCCGAGTTTGAATAAAGCGGACCGTATTTTGCTTCGTATTCATCTTTTAGCTTCAAGTATTTTTCTTCATATTTGCTGTGGAGCTTCAATGCACCTATATCCTCCGGGTGAGTGTCAAGATAAAGATGAAGCTCCCACATTGCAAACTGCACCGCCGAAAGGGTGATGCTCAGTGAATTGCCGTCTTTCATCTTGCACCGCTCCCCAAAAAAGGTTTGAATAGGCACGGGTACAGCGTGCCGCAGGCAAGCGCCTGCATTTCGTCATATGTCGTTGTATCTGTCTGCATAGGAACATACGCCATGGCAACAACGGGATTTGCGGGCAGAGGACTTACCGCAACCGAAAAATCACGCTGTGCTTTTAATGGCGGCGTTCTCTGTGCCGCAGGTGAATAATTCATAGCTGCTCTCCTTTTTTTAGTGTAACAAAAGCTGAATTACGCCAATGTCCACTAACATCTTATGCCTCGGCTCAGATTTTGACAGTATGACAAAAGCCCCATACATCAGCTGTTTTTGCTGACATATGAGGCTTATAAGGATATTTATTATTTGATTTTCAAGGCTCGCGTTGCATTTATAACGGCTATCACCATAACGCCGACATCGGCAAATATTGCGAGCCACATATTTGCAATGCCGAGTGCGCCGAGCACAAGGCACACAAGCTTCACCGCAAGGGCAAATATAATATTCTCTCTTACTATTTTAAGAGTATGAACCGAAATCTTCATTGCAAGCGAAATTTTTGCAGGGTCGTCATCCATAAGGACTATGTCTGCGGCCTCTATCGCGGCATCTGAACCGAGCGCACCCATTGCTATGCCGACATCTGCGCGTGAGAGCACCGGCGCATCGTTGATGCCGTCGCCGACAAACGCAAGATTTTCTTTTGCCTGCTTTTCACCGAGCAGCTTTTCGACCTGTGAAACCTTATCACCGGGGAGAAGCTCGCTTTTAACTTCGTCAATACCGATTTTTTGTGCAACGGCATTTGCCGCCGAAGCCGAGTCACCCGTGAGCATAACGGTCTTTTTAATTCCGTGTTTTTTAAGGTTGCTCAGAGCCTCTTTTACTCCGGGTTTCACAATATCCGAAATAACTATAACGCCCGCGAATTTTCCGTCGGCGGCAACATAGACGACCGTGCCCGAATAGTTGCCGGTGGAGACCGCTATCCCCTCTTTTTTCATAAGCTTCAGGTTACCTGCTGCTATTTTGTGGCCTTCGTATTCCGCCTTGACGCCGTGACCGGATATTTCTTCTATATCGCTGACTTTAGAGAGCTCTATATCTTTGCCGTATGCCTTTTTAAGGCTGAGGCTTATCGGGTGGCTTGAACCGCTCTCTGCATATGCCGCATATTCCAAAAGCTCATCCTTTGAAAATCCGCTTGCAGGCTCAATATTCGTAACCTCAAACACACCTTTTGTGAGCGTGCCTGTTTTATCAAAAACAATATATTTTGTATTTGAAAGCGCTTCAAGATAGTTTGAGCCTTTAACCAGAATACCGTTGCTTGAGGCACAGCCTATACCGCCGAAAAAGCTTAAAGGAATTGAGATAACAAGCGCACACGGGCAGCTTATAACGAGGAAAGTAAGCGCTCTGATTATCCACTCCTGCCACATTGCGTCGCGGCCTATTATAAGGCTTATCACAGGCGGCAATATTGTGAGCGCAAGTGCGCTGTAACAAACCGCAGGAGTATATATTTTGGCAAACCTTGTTATAAAATTCTCTGACCTTGATTTTTTCATGCTCGAATTTTCGACAAGGTCCAGTATTTTTGAAACTGTAGATTCGCCGAACTCTTTTGTTGTTTTTATTTCGATTGTTCCGCTCATATTGATGCAGCCGCTGAGGGCTTCATCGCCCTCTTTTGCCGTGCGCGGAACGCTCTCGCCCGTGAGGGCAACCGTATTGAGAGTTGTTGAGCCTTTTATTATAATGCCGTCTATCGGTATTTTTTCACCTGCGTTGACGACTATAACCGAGCCGATTTCGACATCGTCCGGGTCAACTTTAGTGAGCTTGCCATCCTCATAAATATTGGCGTAATCGGGTCTTATATCCATAAGGGCAGATATATTTTTTCTGCTTTTGCCGACTGCAACACTCTGGAACAGCTCGCCTATCTGATAAAACAGCATAACCGCAACGCCCTCTTTAAAATCGCCGAGCAGCATTGCGCCGATTGTTGCAACCGCCATAAGGAAGTTTTCGTCAAATATCTGACGGTTTTTTATTCCTTTAAAAGATTTGAGCAAAATATCGTAACCGATAATAAAATATGGGATAAGGTATAGTGCGACTTCAATTATTATATTTAGACTCAGAAAATGGGTCAGTATAATATCTGCCGCCAAAAGGACAAGCGAGATAATTATACGGTACAATATTTTCTTTTGCTTTGAAGACACATAAAACACCTCTTTTTCTTTATCATAAATAGATTTCGCAGTCGTCCTCTACCTTTTTGCAGTTTTTGACCGCTTCTTTCATTACGGCGTCAACATCTGCGCCGTCTTCAAATTCCACCTTGAGTTTTAAAGTCATAAAGCTGAGCGCGGCATCTTTAACGCCGGGAGTTTTTTTAACTGCTTCTTCCATTTTTGCGGCGCAGTTGGCGCAGTCAACCTCTACCTTGTAAGTCTTTTTCATAATAATTTCTCCTCTCATTCTTCAACGTGTTCCATGCCCATGCTTATGATTGTTCTGACGTGTTCATCATCAAGTGCATAAAAAATTATTTTGCCCTCTCGTCTGAAC
>ENA-ORSL01001569-ORSL01001569.1-human-gut-metagenome-genome-assembly--contig:-NODE-1569-length-18950-cov-3.867584_pt1 | contig 18950 bp, 21 predicted proteins | sample MGYA00242190_ERZ509157 | MGnify/ENA primary metagenome ERZ509157 (study PRJEB26280, sample SAMEA2338664) | human gut metagenome | biome: human gut; feature: human-associated habitat; material: faeces...
TTATTCCCGTATCAGCGGAGACTGCCAGAGTTTGAAACTCCACATAGGGGGTGCCAGGCTGGACATCGGTTTCCTCTGTGGTTTTATCTGTTTCCAAAGTGAGCATCCAAGCTGGGCGGGCCACATAGGAATCTCCGTCCTTCACCACCACATAATTTAACTCCACTCCTGTGATGCGGGTGTTTTCAAAGTGGATGGCCTGAGTATATTCCTCTAGGTACACATTAATTGCCTCTTGGGGGGAGAGAATGGCGCACTCCTCCAGGGGATCTCCCAGGGAAAACAATCCATCCGCTGAAAACTCTATCAGGCCATCTTCTCCAACAATCGCAAAGATTAAGTTTTCCGTGGCTTCGCTGCGTGTTGACCGGGGCCACACGGCGCTGGTAAAGGGAATGCCGTCATGCACCTGGCGGTAAGCAAAGTAGTAGTGTTCCTCGGATTCTGTCAACTCGTCAATAGGTTGCACATTGGAATAACCACTCTCCTCCAACTCCGCATTATAAATCTCTCGATTGCGATTCATAACCTCCACCGTGTGGCTTTCGCTGAAATAAAGCTCCACTTGGGGTATCCCGCAGGCGTCCATGGTTTCTTCCAACTGGGCCTTGGCCTCCTCATAGGGCCGAAATGCCAAATCTTCCTCTGGGGGGTATTCCTCCATTTCCAAGGTACCCAGTGTTTGAGAAACGAGGTCGCCTGTATACTCGTACGGACGCATCTTTCGCAATTCTCCACACACCCTGAGAATTTTCTCTGATTCAGCCGTATCCCAATGATAAAACAATCCACCCGGCGTGACCATTTGATGGAGAACCAGCGTCTCTTCCACTCCATCTCCTTCCGCTCGCAGGATTGGCCCCTGAGCCCACTCCTCCCGCTGGGTGGGTTCTTGCCGCATGAAGGCACCAACCGCAGCTTGCTCGTTGACATTGCACCAGTCTACCTGATATTTGGTCACGGTTTCGGGATACTCAGAGGGAAGCTCAGCGGTGATGGTCAACGTGTTGGGCAGGTCGCTCACGGAAGCAGTTTCTTTCGGAGAACATCCAGATACCATCAATAGGGAGATAAACACACCACTACAGAGACAGGCAATAAATTTGTTTCTCATGAAAGCTCACATCCTTTCACTGATGTACTACCTTTTGCGGGGATTTTCTTACAAGGGTACCTACAAAGCTATAATAACAGTTCAAGTGTTCAAAGAAAAAGCCTTGAAACTTTGAGCGAACCGGAGAAGTTTCAAGGCAATTTCTTTAGGATAACTTAGAAGCAATCATCGGGCAATGTTGAAACGCCAGCTCCTTACATATTCCAAGAACCGTAGGAACTGTAGGCTGTGTGGGACCCCACGTTCCAGTCGGGACAGCCAGATAAACAATACGAATTACCCTTTCCGCCATATCCAGAGAGCCAGCTAAAGTTGCTTCTGGTTCCGGATGTTTTGTAAACCAAGGCTGTTGCCTGCGTGCTGGAAACCCGAGTCGGGGAAAGGAAATAGATGGTGCTGATGGTCGTCACATCAGGATCTACATACGCTGTGCTCGTACCCCGCGTATAGAGACTCGTAGAACGCATACTGTTGGCTTGTTGTGCAGGGAACGAGAAATTGTACGAATACGCTGACGCTGGCAAAGCCATTGCACAGACCATCATACACAGCACCAGAAACAAGGCTAGGAACCGTTTTGCTTTTTTCACAACAATACACCTCTTTTTAATTTCCTCACAAACTCTATTGTTTCTCCAAAACCGGTTCGCTCAATGAAGGGAGGATTTTAAGAACCTTATGCTGTGAGAAAATTGATTTGATGGCTTTATCATATCACAAAATTTTCGTGTGTGAAAAAAATTGATTATTCTGTATATTATTTTGTCGATATTTACAATAAACGATAAAATACGAAAACTTATCCCTACATAAATACCGCCTGGGAAAATTGTAATATCCAGACCGAACATTCCCTGGTCTGGATATTCGTTTGAGATAACTGACTGGCGCTCCTTGATCCGATCTATCAGAAGCCAACAAATTGTTCATCAGATTCGTGCTTTTCCTACAAAAACCATTTCTAGTTAACTTCCCACCCTAGCTTTGCTCACCGGATTCTGTTTTTTCTGGTGTTGTTACAGCGGAAATATTCCTTCAGACCTTACGCAAGTCGAATTGTAAATATTTGTCCAGATAAATAACATCTGCTGCTGGGTCAAAATTCCCCCGTAAAATAACTGATTCGTCAAAAAAACGTACAGAATAACCGAAAAAAAGCACAGCAACATGAGATATGTTATCATAGCATTGGTATTTGGGTGTGGCTTAACGACAAATATCTGTATGGCTGCAACCATTGCGATTGCTTCCATCCCATTATCCGCGTCCGCTCATTCGAACGACAAGAACTACAGCATTGCTGTTACTAGTTCTAATAGCGGTCACCATAATGGACAGTTCCAAAACAGTTACCAGGCATGGGAGAAGAAAGATAATAGCACCAGTTCCTACGTCAAGGCTAACAGTGGGCTTAGTTCTTTCATTGCAGTAATTTGGGGAGGGTGGCCCAACTCAGAAACCACCGATTGCACCACCTATGAGATTTACAGTGGTTCTCCACGGAAATCAGCAGTAGTTCGTGTTGGCCAAAAGGGGTATGTCCGCCAAGATGTGTACGAGCGATATGGTGGCGGTTCTGTGACTCCAGTTGCCCAGATCTTTGCAAAATACAACGGTGTAACCGGCACTACGACAGGCGTATGGAGTCCTGACAGCGTTGCTGAGAGCGGTTGTATTTACTTTAACTAAGAATAGAACATAACCCGTTAAGTAAAAGGGCGGTGGACATCCCCGCCCTTTTACTTTTATGTGATTATGCGAAGAAATGACTTGCCAAATATGGTTCCTCTGTGTCTACTAATATAATGGTTTATCCATCTAATTCGGAGGTTTTGCCTATGAAGAAGAAAAGAGTTTTTTTCGTCGGCGGTGCTGTGGTGCTGTTTGTAATAGCAGCCGTGGTGCTGGTTAAGCTGTACCCAACGCTGGAACTTTACTATATGGCCAGGCGCACCGGCCAAGATGTGATCACAGTCACCAACTCGGAGGGAGAAACCTCCCAAGTGCTGGGCATCGAGGACTACACACCACCCACCATTCCGCCAGATGCACTTCAAGAGGGGAGCAAAGGAACCACGCATTCTTTCCCTTTGGACAGTGGAGGGAGCCTGGATTACACGCTAAATGACGTTCATTTTTATGATTCATTTGCGGATTCTGGTATCGACCCATCGGAACTGATGCGCAGCGATGGTGTAACGCAGCTTTTGGATGAATATCAATTCCTAGTGGCGGATTTTACCGTCACCAGTCATGGGGCAGTTCCAAACTACGAACTGAACAATGGCTCCCAAGGATTCCTCATGGATATTGGCCCTTACGAATTGGCAGAAGTGGAAGGGCAATACACCATACCGAGTGAAGTGCTGTGCTATTTCAGCGCGCATCCTCCTATTTCAGATACCTCTACGGATTACTTTGCATTCACCCTGGAGGATGGAGAATCCCTGGACTTTCAAATTGGCTGCCTGGTGCCATCGCAAATTGTGGAGGATCAGAGAGTCTGTTTGATTTTAGGGCCTACAGATTCTGGCTTGGTCTATGACCTATTTGACACAGATTCAGGGGAGGAAACACCATGACGGTGAAAATGATAAAGTTAGAGCTAAAAAAAGCCTTCACTACTCCATGGTTCTATTTGAGCCTGGCAGTGCTAATGCTTTGCGCTCTGATGAGTACAGTGTACAGTATTGACAGCTACCAGAACATTCGTATTAATGGCTTCCCCCACTACTTTGAAAACGGCAAAATGACTGTCAACGAATATTATGCCACCTGGAACTGCTACCAGAAATGGATTGGCTCCGAATTGGTGAGCCTGGCCTCTACGCTGTTTTTTACGCTGCTACCTGTCTGCGCAGTGCTGCCCTATGCCTCCGCCTTTCACCAGGAACGAAAAGTAGGCTATCTGCGGGTAATGCTCCCCCAGTGTGGAAAGAAGTCCTATTTCCTTGCCAAAACTATGGCGGTGTTCCTGACGGGGGCCGCAGTAGTTATCCTTCCCCTGGTGGTAAACTTCCTGGCGGTATCAGCGTTTATACCTGCCACAGCGCCCCAAGTCAACTACAATTTTTATAATTATGTTCTCTTTGGGGATTTATGGGCTGATTTGTTTTTCAACCAACCCCTGTTGTATGTTGCCCTATATATCTTGCTGGACAGCCTTTTCGGTGGACTTTTGGGGTTGTTTGCTTTCGCTTTGTCCTTCTTGATCCGCAACCGGGTGGTGATTCTGGTACTGCCCCTGCTGTTTTTACTTGGGCTGGACTATTTCTCAACTTTGGTGGCGGGATTTTGGGCAAGCACTCCCATGACCATTTCCTTGCTGGATTTGCTCCGGGCAGCCCATGATGCCACTGCAAAGGGCTGGGTTGTAGCATTGGAGGGCGGTATCCTGGCTGTATTTTCCGGATTGGTTATCTGGCTGCGAGGTGTGCGCAGTGAAGTTTATTAAGTTTTTTCATCTGGATTTCCGCCGGGGGATACACACAGTTTGGAAGCTGTACTTGTGCGGGGCAATGCTCTTCGCACTGCTGTGTGTGGATTTCTGGAATCGCTCCCGCATCTTTTTAGACCTATACCCTGGCACATTCCGCAGCCTGGGAGATTTGGCGTTGTATATTTTTGGCGGCATGAGAAAGTTCATTCCCACCCCTGGAGCAGTGTTCCCATTCCCAACGGTATGGCTGTTGGTGATGGCTCTGGCCTGTTTTTCTTCACTGTGGTACCCACTAAACGACCTTAATGGTTTTGGGAAAACGCTGCTGACCGCCTGCCAAAGCCGCAGCCGGTGGTATTTGGCCAAAGCTCTGTGGTGTGGGGTGACTGTTACCCTCTATTTTGTGCTGGGATGGGCTGTGATGCTCTTAGGCTGCTGGATTATAGGAGGCCGGTTTACCTGGAGTATCTCCCCGTATATGATGGAACTGATGGAGGTCACAGACGTTGCCAGTGCTGTAGAAGATTGGCAGCTCACCTTGCAGTTGACGGTGCTGCCCTGGCTGACGGCAGTAGCGCTCTCCCAGCTGCAACTGTGTCTATCCTTGTGGATGCAGCCAGTGCTGGGATGGGTTGTGTCCATTGTGGTGCTGCTGTCCTCCGCCTATTATGCCACCCCCTTCTTATTGGGAAACTACGCTATGGCCATGCGGGATCAGCAGGTGCTGGCCGGCGGTGTGGACGGACGAACAGGTATAGCTTACTGCTTAGGAGTGGTGTTACTTAGCGTATTGGCAGGACTAATCTCCTTCAAACATACAGACATATTGGGAAAAGAGGGGAAGTCATGAGTATCATTTTTGAAAATGTCACGAAAACCATCCGCGGGAAAACCGTTCTGCAAGGAGTAACCTTGTCCATGGAAGCAGGCCGCGTCACGGGCTTGCGAGGAATCAACGGTTCTGGAAAAACCATGCTGCTGCGGCTGCTGGCTGGATTGATTCGTCCAACAGAGGGACGAATCACCATAGACGGCAAGACTTTGGGGAAAGATATGGAGTTTCCGCCCAGCATGGGACTGCTGATCGAGAACCCCGCCTTTTTGGGTCAGTACACCGGCGCTGAAAACCTGGAGATGCTGGCGTCTCTTCACCAAAATGTGACCAAAGAGGATGTACAGGCATTGTTGGAGAAGGTTGGGCTTGCCGCCGATGGAGATACCAAGTATCGGAAATATTCCCTGGGTATGAAACAGCGGCTGGGCATTGCCGGGGCAATTTTGGGAAAGCCGGAATTGTTGCTTTTGGACGAGCCTACCAACGCATTGGACACCAAAGGCGTGGAACTGCTCCGTGGCATCATTCAAGAGGAACGGCAGAGGGGAGCCGCCGTCGTGGTGGCCTGTCACGACGCAGCTTTTCTGGAATCCGTCAGCGATGAAATCTACTGCCTGGAAAACGGGCAGCTGACGGACCACTTGATTCTCCGCGAGAAAGGTGGGGATGAGCTGTGAAGAAGATAGGGATTCTCGCCGGGGCGGTTTGCCTGCTGATGGTCGCGGGCCTATGGTTTTGGCGGTTTCAAATCACAGAGGAAGAACGGGTGCAGATTTCCGACAAAGTGTACTCCGCTGGGGAGGCTGTCCCCTTTGGAGAAAATTTTTTCTGGAGCAGCTCTGAAAACCCGGACGGTTACACTATCACGGTGGACAGCGCCCAAACTCGTAATGTCCGTGAGTTTTTGGAAGAGAACGGCGCTTCCTGGGAAGAAGTGTATCCAGAGACGGAAAACGCGCTTCCCCCTTCGGAGGTTGTCTACCTGGTCACTGCTACGGTGTCAAACGAGAGCAACGAGGACGGCATGGTTCAGTTCAGCAACTTCGTCATGACCAGCGGTTCCATTCTGCTGCAGCTGGACGGGACGTTAAACAATTACTCTGCCCCAGAGCTTGCCAACGCGGGCTCCTTTGTACTGCCGGTGGGAAAAAGCCGCACCTTTACCTTTGCTTTCACACCCGATAGCGCCACTGTGGCGGCAGATGCGAAATCCCTCTACCAACGCATGAAAACGGGCGAATTCTACCTGTGCATTTCCCTTGTGCCGGAACGAAGGCTGATCCGTATGCCTCAAAATACCGTATGAACAAAAAAAGTGTTGATTTGATCAAAAAACGGAGGGGAATGAAAAAAGGGGCTATACTATATAAGATGACCTTTATATGGCAATGTGAAAGTGAGGTTGGTTCTTATGAAGCATAGAACACCTTTGAGGAAGCGGTTGCTCTGTTCTCTGTTGACGGTTTTACTGGTGGGAATTACACCACTGTCGGTTTCCGCAGAAACCTTGGAGGAGATCCAAGCCCAGCAGGACCAGCTGCAGGCGGAAAACCAGGAGCTTCAATCAAAGCTGGACAACCTGCGGGAGGATGAAGCCCAGAAGCAGGCCTATCAGGATACGCTGCAAGAGCAGATCAGCGTGGTGCAGGAACAGATTTTGACCACCCGGGAAAATATCGAGGATTTGAACGCCAGCATCCAAGAGCTGACCTTGAAGCTGGACAAATCCCAGGAGGCGGTACAGGATACCATTGACCAGTTTAAAGAGCGGTTGGTTGCCATTTATACCGCAGGGAATGTAAGCACTTTGGAGATCCTGCTGGATTCAGAGAGCCTTTCCGAGTTCACCACCCGCATGACGCTCTTGGACAACATGACCGCCCGGGATCAGGAAATTGTTGATACCCTGGAAGAATATATAGAGTCTACCCAGGCGGACCGGGAGCAGGTACAGGCCGAAAAGGAGCAAGTAGCGCAGCTCCAGATCACGCTGGAGGACAAGCAGGACGAGCTTGACGCCCTCTATAAAGAAAACCGGGCGGCACTGGGAGAGATCCAAGGGCAGATGTACGCCACGGAGAACCAGATGGAAATCAACGAAGCGGAGCTGGCGGAGGGAGAAGCCAAGATCCAGGCCGCTATTGAGGCTCAGAAGAAAGCGGAGGAAGAAGCCCAAAGGAAAGCGGAAGAAGCTGCTAAACAGCAGGCTGGCAGCAGCGGAAGTTCCTCTTCCAGCAGCAATTCTTCGGGTCAAAGCCCTGTGATCAACCCGCCTTCCGACGGCAGCGGCGGAGGCTCTGGTTTTAATCCTATCTGGCCCCTTCCGGGCGTCAGTTTGATTTATAGCCCGTTCAATGGGTATCCAGGCCATAAAGGGATGGATATAGCTGGACCTTGGGGTACTCCCGTGGTAGCTGCTGCTGACGGACAAGTTATCGAGGCCAACAATTATGACAGCTGGGGCTATTCCTGGGGATATTATGTTCTTATTTATCACAATGGTACATACAGTACCCGCTATGCCCATTTAAGCTCCGTAGCGGTTTCCACTGGTCAATATGTTACTGCGGGAACAGTTATTGGGTATGAAGGAGACACTGGCAACGTAACGGGGCCTCATCTGCATTTCGAAGTGTATGAGAACGGAACGCGGGTGGATCCAGCCCAGTTTCTTTAATTTCCCCCGTTTTTACATTGTATATTGCAAAAAGAGCCTACCACAGAATGATCCCATCCTGTGGTAAGCTCTTATTTTAGGTCACCCAAAACCAAATAATCAAAAGCAAATACCAGATAGACTAAAATTTGCAGGACATCGGAAAATAGTGTATACTTTAACCATCCTGAGAGGACTGATTAATTATTTTCTGATACTCTTTTGCAAAGGAAAGAAATAGCATCTGTCCTTTGAAATCAAACTCGGCGACTATATCAAGCAGTTCTCGCAATATTTCATTTTTCGGAACTATATTTTCAGAGGGGGCAAATAGCGCACTTTCGTCAATTTTAAGAGCAGATACCAATTTCTCGATGTTTACTCCCGTTGGTCGTGATTTCCCTGTCTCCCAATTGGAAACAGCCGGTGTAGACACTCCACAATAATGGGAAAGTTCCTCTTGGGAGAACCCAAGCAGGTCACGAAAATATTTAATTCTACTTCCTAAATCGGTATCCACTTTTCCACCTCCTTATTGACAACATTTTAGCAGGCGTAAACGAAAATGTCTAAGTAGTAAAACTTAATGCGCATTTACTTTTGCTTTATGTGGATTTATAATATAAGGGACAATAACCGAAAAAGGCGGTTGAGTTCCAATGACATTGCAAAACACTATTCGTGACCTTATTTATAAATTCTGGAATCTGGATGATCTATCCGTGGATGAAGTTGTTCCGTTTTTTGAAACGCTTATAAACTGCGGCTGCGATTTTTTTGAACTCGCTAATGAGCTAACCCAAATAGCCATTCCAATTCCCTTTGATTTGATGTATGCGGTGTTCTGCCTATGCCCGAAAGCTATAAAAATTAGGGACATAAAAACGCAAACGATTCGTGGACTGATCCCTCGTTGGACTTCCACTAAATATCACAGCGGCCCCATTGATCAAGTAATACAAGATATCCAAGAGAAAATTATATCTGGAAATAGGGGCCTTTATACCTACCACAGCAATTTCAGCCCCAACAAATCATCTGTGGACGATCCTTATCTTTTGTTAGTGGGTTCGCATGATGTCCATTTTTTTGACATTAACCGAAGAAGGGCCTATTTATTTGAATACGCTTGCGAGGAGGGAAAAAATGATTCGCCTAGCGGTATGTGATGACGAAATAGGCTTGCTCACTCAAGTGGATCAGCTTATTTCAAACTATAACCAAAACAGAACATCAGAAGGAAAAGTAATCGTTTCTACATTCCTTTCTCCCAAAACTTTGCTAGCAAACGTAGAAGATGGCGACACTTACGACGTCTATCTTTTGGATATTGAGATGCCCGACATGGATGGACTGACATTGGCCCGGGCCATCAAAAAAATACAGGAACAAGCTGTGATTGTTTTTTTAACATCACATAGCAGCATGGCGTTCACGGTGGAAACTGTGAAACTGGGAGTTACACGTTATGTAAGTAAGCTGGACATGGAAGAAAGCCTGCCGGAAGCTCTGGATATTTCTATCCAAAAAGTGGAAGATCAGATGTCCAAATATTTACTGGTAACTCATTACCATGACATTACGCGAGTTGCCTACCAGGATATTATGTATGCCCATCGTGTGAAACGGTTGACGGAAATCGTGCTCAAGGCTGAGCGCACAGTGACTGACGGAAGATCGCTTTCAGCTGTTTATAAAGCGCTCGATGACCTTCGATTTGTCTATATTGAACAAGGCTGCTTTGTTAACCTAGATTTCATTACCCGTGTTACAGGATCGGAGGTCTTTCTTAAAAATGGAGAAAAGCTAGCTATTAGCCGCAACTATCTTCCCAAAGTAAAAGCGACCATCTTCCAGCTTTGGGGAGGTGTGTAAAATGTTCCAACTGATAGAGCTCCTAGCAACATTCGTGGAAAGCCTCGTTGCCATTAGCGCAGTAACGCAAATGTCTCAACCAAAAATCAAGGGGAAACTGAAGAACCTCCTCTTAGTCGGATGTAGCTGCGCCATGATGTTGGTGATATCACTGTTAAACTGGATAGAAGCGTTTTCCTATGTTACCATTGCAACTGGATTGCTGATGGTGAGTGTTTTATCTCACTTTATGACAGCGAGAGGCTTTCTTCATCGGATGACCATGACTGTCCTGGTGTATCTCTGTATCCATGCGATAGATTACGTTCTGGTCGCTTTATTTGGATTGATTTTTCATGGCAATCAAGGATATTTTTACTCATTTCAAGTGATCTTAATTCCGGGATTACCAAGGTTGCTTTTCCTCTTGCTTAGCAAGGGAATGGATGTAGCGTTGTATTTAGTTTTCAAAGGACGCCTGGCTGCTTTGGGAAGATTAGAATCGCGCTACGACATCATGATTTTTATTTTTGGCTCCATCGCCTATGTTTTGATGTCTCTCTTGCTCCGTCTTGTTCAAGAGAAGTCGTACTTGGCAATTCAAACTACGGTCTTAGTGGCCTGGCTGCTTTTAGTTGTTTGTGTCATAGCCGTTACCTGTATTTGTGTTATCTTCGCCAATTACAAGGCCTCTGAACAGAGAAACGCCTACTTACGAACCACTAACGAATTAATGGTGGATAATTATAAGAAACTCAACGATATTCAACAAGCAATTCGGCGTCAAGTTCATGACTTTAATCACCATCTTCGAACTCTGCAAAATTTTGCGGATTCGAAAGATATCGGGAAAGTATCCAATTATTTGAATTCTCTTCTGAAAGCCCCGAAAACCAGATTGCAACTCTGTCACTGTGGAAACGATGTCATTGACGCAGTTATTAATTGCAAAGCCATGGATGCCAAGGCCTATCAGGTAAACTTTCATTATTCAGTAGAGTTTGACCCCGCTTTTGTAATAGACCCGGTGGATCTGTGCGCGATTCTATCCAATCAGATTGACAACGCTTTAGAAGCGTGCCAACAATTGCCCGAAGGCACAAAGCGGAGTATAGATGTGAAAATATGGTCACAAAATGACCAAATACTTTTTTTACAAGTCTATAATTCCGTGGGCAGCAATCCATTTGATGGGAATGAAAGTCTGCACACAACAAAAAAAGACCCTTATCATTTACATGGATATGGAATTCAAAATATCCGGGATACAGCAGCAAAGTACGATGGGGAACTGAAAAACTCCTTTCAAAACGGGAAATTCGTGTCTACCGTATATTTGTTTTGCAACCGCACACATGATGATCATGAAATAAAGGGAGAGGTAGGGACATGACACTCCATTTAACGGCCACAAAAATGGCAGAATACATTATGGAAAGGGCTAACATTTCTAAGCAGAGAAAAGCTGTTTTCATCTATGGATGTGAACTCACATTATCTACCATTGCCTCTGTCTTATCCATTATCATTCTTTCCATTTTCCTAAATGCGATATACTCCTCTTTTGTGTTTTTACTTGTTTTTATAGGAATCCGTCTTTTTGCGGGAGGCTACCATGCCAAGACCTATTCTCACTGTTTTCTCCTGACGAACTTTGTTTATTTACTTTCATTTCTGCTCTCAGAGTATGTCATAATTTCATTACACCGGCCAATAAAAACAATCCTTCTTTTTATTTCTGCAGCCGTAATCCTTGTGTTGGCACCTATTCGCCACAAAAATCATCCTCTTTCTGAGCAGACCTATCGAAAAAATGCTGCCATTGGGCGCACTATTACGATTTTGATATCGATGATTACTGTTTGGCTACTATTAAATAATATCGCAGCTGCGGTTACTACAATGATTGTGGTCACCTTAATGGCAATAGCCATTATGATGATAATTCCTAAAATTCAGAAGGGAGTAGAATAATCATGAATGGTGTTTGGTCTCTGTTAGCTTCTGTAGTTGAAGCTCTTGCAAATTTGGGAGCTGGGATGGCATCAACGGGCATTGGCTATGAGCCCGAGCTGCCCGAAGAGCTGCGCAAGTAACATTCTTCACAAAAAGGAAAGGGCCGCCCCTCATCTGTGACTCACAGCTGGGGGATGGGCCCTTTTCCTTTATGACCTTCAACGGGAGTGACTTCTACTTCTGCAGCTGTTAATCTCGTTGTACTATACTGCCTTTTTGCCGTAGTCCAACGTTGGACTGCGGCTATTTTTTTACCCTTTTTTCGGGTTCATCAAACCTTCTGTGCCCACTGTCGTTCCCCGCCCCAATCTGATTTCGGTCAACCGCAAACCTGAAATCAGATTGGAGGAAATATTATGAATTACAATCCAAAAGAATTTGGAATGAGGATCACGAAGTTGCGTAAGGAGTTAGGAAAAACCCAGCAGGAAACGGCGGATCTGTTACATACCAGCCTGGACAATTATCGAGGAATTGAAAAAGGCAGGCGAAATCCTTCGCTTGACTTGCTGGTGGCGATGTCTGCCGCATTTGGCGTCTCCCTAGACCGCTTGGTTTTGGGACGGATGACTTTAACAGACAGAAATCATGTCCAAAGAGAACTGGAGGACATCATGATCCAGATTAGTCGGCTAAGAGATTCCATCTAACCCCCAACCGTGACAAATCTGCACGGTACCGTGACAACTGGGCACTCTGAAACTGTGTGGAAATCGGCTACAATAAAATCACAGCCAGGAAAGACTGGCTGCGCACCTTGAAAACCGAACAAGTCAGTGTACGCATACGGCACCCTCTGACCAGGAGCTATCGGGGGACAACCCCCAGCAGGCGGGCGGCACCCGCCTGGGCTGTGAGAGGCAGGGGGCATCGAGCACTTCCGTCTAGTCACAGTCCACACAATGAAGGCGGCCGGGTGAGAACCACGCGGGGTTGAAACTACCATGAGGGCAGGCAAGCCGCTGCCCGTGTTGTACACTCCCAGCCAGGGGGAGCGAGGCAAATGCTGGCCTTTAAAACCGAAATTAGATCAAGATAGAACACACGGGCACAGTCGTGTTCGGCTGCGCCCGTTCTTGTGTCTTGAATTTCATAAAGGAGGAAAACGCTGTGAAACTGGAGAATTTCATCAACTATCATTACGCATTGCAAGCCCTGCGATTTTTGCTGGAGCAGGGCCTATTGAGCGAAACGGAGTACGAAAAAGTTTGTAGGTACAACGCCGAAATTTTCCGCCCGGGGAGGGAGTACATCTAGCCACATTGGGTATGGACTTCCGCCCCGGATTCTGGTAATGTCCGTGGTAGGAGGTGAGCCAGGTGGCACAGGTGCAGATCATTCAGCCATATCAACCGCACTCGGAGGAACTGGAGAAAGTGGCGGCTTACTGCCGGGTGTCCACCGACTCCAAAGACCAGTTGAACTCCTATCGAACCCAGATCGGGTACTACACAAACTTTATCGCCCAGCACCCGGGCTGGGAGCTGGCGGACATCTACGCGGACGAGGGGATCACAGGCACCAGCCTGGAGAAGCGGGACGAGTTCAGGCGAATGCTATCGGACTGCCGGGCCGGGAAGATCACCCGTATCCTGGTGAAGTCCGTTTCCCGGTTCGCCCGCAACACTCTGGAACTCATCGAGACCACGCGCGAGTTGAAAGACTTGGGCGTGGTCGTTGTTTTTGAGGAACAGGGCATCGACACCGCCCAAATGCTGGGGGAAATGCAGCTGACCCTCCTGGCCATGGCAGCCCAGGAGGAAAGTACCTCCATCTCCAAGAATATGCGGTGGAGCTACCAGAAGAGGATGGAAAATGGGACTTTTCTCGGATGCACCGCCCCCTATGGGTATACCCTAGAGGATGGGAAGCTGAGCATTATTCCCGAAGAGGCTACTGTTGTTCAAAATGTTTTTGCCATGCGCTTGGCGGGATCCGGTCAGGAAACTATTGCTAAAACCTTGAATCAACAAGGGGTACCTACCCGTGAAGGTACCCCTTGGTATGTTTCCAAAATCCACTATATCCTTACAAACGAAAAGTACGTAGGAGATGCACTTCTCCAGAAGAAATACACGGCAAACTCTTTAACCCATGAGCGCAAGAGAAACACCGGGGAGCTTCCATGCTTCTACGTTCACGACAGCCATCAAGGTATTGTAAGTAGAGAATGCTTCGAAATTGTGCAAAAAGGATTTGCGCCCACAAATTTAAGCCGGCCTTGTGAAATACATACTTTTATCCATCGCATTCAATGTCCCGATTGCGGACGCCACTACCGCCATATTCACAGCTCAGGAAAATCGTATTGGAGCTGTCCTAACCAAATGAGTGGGCTTACAAGCTGTCGGGTACTAAGGCTATCCGAATTATCACTCAAGTGGGCTGTTGTGAATCTTTTCGGAAAACTCTACACTCACCAAGATACGCTGTTAGAACCCTCCGCAAAACTCCTGGAAGAGATCGCCGCCCGACAAGAACAGAGCAATACCAAGCTCTACGAGCTGAACACCGTCCTAGCTGACTTGAACGAAAAGGCCCATACCCTCCAGCGTCTCCACAACAAGGGGTTCATTGAGGACGGGGACTTCCGGGAGCAGAGCGACGCCCTGGCTTCCCAGCGGAAGAAGCTGACCGACCAGCGCACCCAGGCCATCCATGGCAGCAAGGCTCTGGAAACCCTGGACAAGCTGCGGAAATTGCAGGACACACTGGCCACTCTACCGGAGATCCCCTGGGAATTCGACATTGGCCTGTTCGACCAGATAGTGGAGAAGATAGTCCCCATCAGCAACACGGAGCTGCTCTTCAAATTAAAGTGTGGATTGGAACTTAAGGAGGTGCTGCCCAAATGAGAAACCGAAATATTCCCTTTGGGTATCAGTATCGGAATGGCGTCCTGGCGGTACATCCCCAGGAAAGCCAGACCGTGCGGGCCGTGTTCGCTGCGTATCTCAGCGGGGAACCTCTCAGTAAAATCGCCGCCAACCTCACTGCCAAGCTGGTGGAGTACCTTCCAGGCCATAGCCAGTGGGATAAGGCACGAGTGAAGCGTCTGCTGGACAATGTCAAATATACCGGGGAAGGAGACTTCCCCCAGCTCATCACCGAGAAACAGTTCCAGATGGCCCACCAGAAAAAAGAAAGCGCCAACACCAACCGGCAGCTTGCGGACGAGGACATCAAGCTGTTCAAGGGCCTGACCCACTGCCATCACTGCGGCGCCCCTATGGTGCGGCGGATGGACTCCCGCATGGCGCACCCCGTCACCTGGAAGTGTCCTCAGTGCGGATACTTTCTTCCTCTGCCCGACGAGGACTTCAAACAGCGGGTGTTTCTCCTCCAGAAAAAACTGGTGGAAAAGCCCCTGCTGGCAGAAAAGGAAGAAGAAACAATTCCCGTGGCCTCCATGGAAGCCCGGCGGCTCACCAACGAGATCTTCCGCAAGCTGGACAGCGGCGTTTTCTCTGAGGATGAGCTGGTGAATTTAGCCCTGCAATGTGCGGCGAAAAACTATGAAGCGATCAGCAGCGCCCGACACATTACAGATAGACTGACAGCGGCCCTGCTCCATGCCGGGCCGCTGTCTGCATTTGACCGAGAACTGTTCCAGCGGACAGTTTCTGAAATACACCTCACAAGGAAAGGGGAGATCCTCTTGAAGCTGCAAAACGGCGTGTTCATCGATGAAGGTGACGCCCTATGAAGTCCACCACCCCACGGGAGCCGAGAAAGGTCACCATTATCCCCGCCACCCCCAAACGGGCCGAGCCTGGGAAGCCCGCTAACCAAAAGCTGCGGGTGGCAGCCTACTGCCGGGTGAGCACCGACTCGGAAGAACAGATCAACAGCTATAAAAACCAGCTGGCCTACTACACAGAGAAGATCAGTAGTAAGTCAGAGTGGAAGTTTGCCGGCATTTACGCCGATGAGGGGATCACCGGCACCAGCATGAAACACCGGGAGGACTTCAAGCGGATGCTCCGGGCCTGCCGGGAGGGGCGCATCGACCTGATCCTGTGTAAATCTGTTTCGAGATTCGGGCGCAACAGCGTGGATGTCCTCCGCACCATCCGCGCCCTGCGGGAGCGGGGCATCGGCGTAATGTTCGAGAAGGAGGCTGTGGACACCCGCACCATGAACTCGGAGCTGATCCTGGCCTTCCACTCGGCATTCTCCCAATCCGAGTCAGAATCCATCAGCGGCAACGTCCGCTGGGGGCTGCGGAAAGCCTACGAGAACGGCACCATCCAAATCGGCCCCAACCTGTACGGGTTCCGCCGGGAGAAGGACGGCCCCGTGCTGATCGACGAGGAAAAGGCGGCTGTCATCCGTCAGATCGCTCAGTGGTTTCTGGACGGGGACAGCCTCCACACCATTGCGGACAAGCTGGCCCAGCGGCAGATCCCCAGCCCCAAGGGGAAGGAGACTTGGAGCACCGCAACTTTGCGTTCCCTGCTCACCAATGAGAAGTACAAAGGCGACGCCCTCCTCCAAAAGACCTACCGGCCCAGCCTGTTCTCCGACCGGGCCGTGCAGAACGACGGCGACCTGCCCAAATATTATGTGGAGGGCGTTTTGCCACGCATCCTAGAGCCAGAGATGTTCGACCACATCCAGGAGGAATTGGCGAAGCGGGGCGCCAAGCGTCCCACTTCTGAGAAAGCCAAAACACCATTTGGGAGGTACAGCGGCAAGTATGCCCTCTCCACCTTGGTGGTGTGCGGCAAATGCGGGGCGCTGTACCGGCGGGTGACCTGGTACCGCAAAGGGGAGAAACAGATCATGTGGCGCTGTGGAACCCGGCTGGATGGCAAAGCTAACTGCCCGGACTCCCCCACCATCGAGGAAACCGCTCTCCAAGGTGCTGTAATGGAGGCCATCTCCCGGCAGTACATCCACAAGGAGGAAACCCTGGAAGTTACCATGCAGGGCATCCGTTCGGTGCTGACCCCGGAGACAGCGGACAGCGAGTACGCTATCCGCACCAAAATTAATGAGCTGCAGAAGGAGCGGAAAGCTCTCCTCGCCAAGGCCCTGGCGGAGAATGACGATGGCAAGTACGACTTCCAATTCCTCCGCATCAAGCAGGAATTGGAGCAGCTCCACGCCCAGCTGGAGGGTGTCCAGGCCATGCAAAAGACCCAGGCAGTGGACGAAGTGAGAATGGACGAGATTGCTGCCCTGCTGGAGAAATTCAAGGAAAGTGGCCTCGCCTTTGACGATCTCCTGGTCCGCAAGGTGGTGGAAACCATCCGGGTGGAATCTGCGGAGAAGCTGGAGGTTACGTTCAAGGACGGGAACCGCAGGGTGGTAGCTCTGCCAGAGAGGGGGTGAATTTATCAACCAATATCAAGTCATGCGAAACCGTCAGCAGCAGGAGGTGAACGCCCTCCCTATTCGGTTCGCTTTCAGCCAAGAGCAATTCCACGAGGTCATGAAGGAGTGGGGGCTTGATCCGAAAAAGGATTTGGACAAGATCGCCCGTATTCCCTTTGGAGGCTTCATCCAAAAAAAGGATGCTCCCCTGATGCACGAGACATTTGCCCGGCACCACAGGGAACTCCAGGCCGCCATAGACGCAGACCCCACTGGGGAGGGATTCATCAAGGATATGTTTTTCAGCGAGCTGGAAAATCACGAGTACAGCTACACCGGCTCGGCGGAAGAGACTTTGGACTCCCTGGGCCTTTCCTTTGAGGATGTGGCGGCAGACCCCAGGCTGGCCCGTGGGCTTGATCTGGCGGAGGGAGAGATTATGGGACAGCAGCAAACGATAGGGATGTAAGTGGATTGACAATGCCGCGAAGAATTGCTATACTGTCCATAGAAAAAGGATCAGCCCCGCAAGGCTGGTGCCTGTTGACATTGCCCCTGTTTGGAACTATAATAGATATAGAAAGAGAGCCTGCCGGTAAGACGGCTGGCCCAAGTTAACTACATTTTAGAAAAGTAGTCGCAACCTTGGCCGGGGCGACTACTTTTTTGTGGCTTGGACATATGCGATTACCAACGTGACAACGATTCCAAGAATCATCAGCACAATGGAGAGCATCTCAAAGTCACTCATAAGCTGCCCTCCTTTCCACAGATTCCGTCATGCGGTTCTATGTACACAGAGGGTCCAGGCCCTCTGATTGAAGGCCAGCCGCCTACCGTTTTCTGGCAGACTCCCACGTGGTTTCCCACGCAACATCATCATAACAGAAAAAAGAACACCATGCAACAGGAAAGCCTCCGCTGTTTCACTCAGCGGGGGCTTTTTCTATTCCCAGAACAGGAGGAATTCAAACATGAGATTCACCGCAAACAGAAACTGGAAAGTGCAAGGCATGGCCCTGCAGGAGGTCTACATCAGCATGGAAGAGGCTTTTCAAGCACTAAAGGCTGGCCTGGGGTTTGACGATTCCTGCAACACCTTCCTCTGCGTGCGAGAGGGCAAGCTCATGCGGGGCGAGGACGTGAGCCACCATGGCAGCCCCATGTATGAGTACACAGAGGTCTCCAACAACCCCAAGTGGGCGGAGCTGTACCAAGCGTTTGAGCGCTTGGAAGAATATATGAACTATGCTGACTCCCCACAGTGGGAACGGCACCTGGAACCAGAGCAGGAAGAAGCGCAAAACGGGCCATCCATGACCATGTGAACCAAAGCGCGAAATACCCGCACTTATTCTTTTGAAGGGACGTGATCCTATCGATACCACCTACACCATCCAACTCACCGAAGCCCAGTACGCCGCCCTCCTGGAACGGGCGGCGGAGTTGGAAATCCCACTGGAGGACCTGCTCCTCCAGGCCATACAAAACCAGGTAAAGGAGCGTGAACACCATGCCTGAGATGAAAGGCATCACTGTGAAGATCCCCGCTGACCTTCACGCGGAAGTCAAAGCCTACCTTGAGGCCCACGGCATGACCATGGGAGAATTCATCGCCCAGGCCGTAGACCACGAGCTGCATCCCAAATTAGAACAGGAGGATAAAAGGTTGAAACATTGTAGTCTAAGTACCATTCCGAAAAAGGGCGCACAAACC
>ENA-ORSL01001571-ORSL01001571.1-human-gut-metagenome-genome-assembly--contig:-NODE-1571-length-18939-cov-4.682800_pt1 | contig 18939 bp, 16 predicted proteins | sample MGYA00242190_ERZ509157 | MGnify/ENA primary metagenome ERZ509157 (study PRJEB26280, sample SAMEA2338664) | human gut metagenome | biome: human gut; feature: human-associated habitat; material: faeces...
GGTGGCAAGGTGCTGATCAGCCATTGTGAAAACCAGACGCTGGCGAAGAAATTAAAAGAAATGATACTTAATTATGTCAGGAATTAAAGGTGTATAGCCAATATAGTAACATATATGAGGTATTTTCCGATGAATATGAATCAGCTGAAATATGTTCTTACTGTTGCCAATTCTTCCTCTTTACGGGAAGCAGCAATGAAATTGTATATTTCACAGCCGGCACTTTCCTTAAGCATCAGTGAACTGGAAAACGAGCTTGGGATTGTGCTGTTTGAAAGAAGTAATCGTGGAATCGGGCTTACGGATGCCGGGCGTGAGTTTATTACCTATGCGAAAAAGGTGCTGGGGCAGTATGAAATTCTGGAGGATCGCTATCTGTCGCGTAATAAGGATAAGGAGCGGTTTTCCGTATCGACACAGCACTATAATTTTGCCATCCGCTCCTTTACCAACGTGATCCGCAGGTTTGGACCGGGTAAATATGTCTTTTCCATTCATGAAACAAAAACTAACGAAGTGCTTGAAAATGTCCGGGATATGAAGAGCGAGGTCGGGATCGTTTCCTATTCGGGAGCGAACGAAGCGGTAATCAGAAAACTGTTTAAGGACTTTCAATTAGAGTTTGTTCCGCTGATGCAAAGAGAAACCTATGCCTATTTATGGAAGGAACATCCCTTTGCAGACCGAGGGGAAATTTCACTGGAGGAGCTGAAGGATTATCCCTGTATTGTTTTCGATCAGAGTGATGACAGTAATTTTTATCTCACCGAGGAAGCGATGTCGGACTATGATTTTGAAAAAATGATTAAGACAGACGACCGTGCAACCACCATGGAAATCATGGCAGAGCTTCTTGGATATTCGGTCGGATGCGGAATGCTGTCGAGTGAGGATGCCATTTTGCAGGGGCTTGTGTCGATTAAGCTGAAGGAAGAGGATCCGTTAACGATTGGTTATATTACCCGGAAGGGAAGCAGCCTGTCCAGATATGGAGAGGCCTATATTGAGGAACTACTAAAGTATCGGGAGACCATATAAAGAAGTTAAATGAGGAGCAAGCCAAAATAGTGGCTTGCTCCTCTTGCGATAAGAACAACTTATCACACGCAATTAATTCTATGAAATTTTCAACCTGCCAATTCTGTAGTATGATAGGTACAACAAAGAGAGAACGAAGTTACTGGAACGAGGTACGAGTGAACAGTAACAGAAATGAAAGGAGCAACGCAGATGAGAAACATGATGACCGGTAAAAACTGTATGAACTGTATGTGTCGAATGTCTTTCTCCCGGGCGGTAACCTGGCACCGATGTAGACTCATTTGTTGTGCATCTTAAAGGTTATGATTATCCTATATGATCATGTGTCAGACGCCCGGGAGTAAAATAATTACTTACCGGGCGTATTCATGTAGAGCACTTAACGAAAGCAAGCTAAAAGCGCAGCTTGAGTTTATATGTAAAGCAGAAGAAAATCCATCAGAACTATAGAGGAGACAGATTATGAGAAAGAAATTATGGAGTGTAATACTTACAGCAGCAATCGCGGTGGGAACGCTTGCCGGATGTGGGCAGACAGGAACCATCGCAGCGACAGATACAACACAGAAGGCAGATACAGCAACAGAGGCTGCGACGGATACAGAAGCAGATCCTGCATCTGAAGCAGAGACCGCTGATGCGGATACAACGGAAGCGAAAGATTACGGAACACTTTATGTATCGTTCCCGACCGGAAACATCCGGATCGCCATTGATATCCTGGCACAGCAGCTTGGTTACTTTAAAGAAGAGGGTGTAACCGTTGAAGAAGTAAACCTTGGGGGAATGGATGCACTTACCGCGATTAATTCCGCAGACGGAAATCTGGATATTCTGACCACGGGCTTCGTGGCAGATCTTCAGGCAATCGGATCCGGATATGATCTTACCGTAATCGGTGGAACTGCGGTAGAAGGCGGCGCAATTATTACGAAAAAGGGAAATGCAGATCAGTACAAGGATGCAGGAACGATATTGAACTTTGATGCCATAAAGAGTGCAAAGCTCGGCTTACAGAGAAATGAGGCGGCCTGGGTGATCACGAGACAATATCTCTTAGATAACGGTGTGGCAGAAGATGAGATAAAGGCAATCGAAGATGAAGCGACCGGTAACATTGCCTACTATGCGGATCAGACAGCTGTTGCACAGGCTGTTCAGAAGGATGAAGTAAATCTTGCCTTTTTACCTCTTGAATATGCACTTCTTTATGCAGATGCCTATGATCTTGAGGTTGTGGCAAAAGCAGGAGATCTTCAGGAAAATTATGTATGCTGCCGTGAAGTAACCTCAAAGGCAAGACTTGCTGATAAGAAGGCTGCCTTTGTTGCTTACGAAAAAGCAAGAATCCGTGCTTTTGAGTATTATAAGCAGGGTGAAACAGATGATAGTGTGAGACAGGATGTTGTGAATATCGTAGCTTCCTGGTCAGGAAAAGAAACCGATTATGTAGATACTTACCTTTACGGTGGTGTTACCAAGTATGCGACAGATCCGAATACAGCAGGAATTGTGAAGTATGTTGAGGCAGCAGACAACTCCGGACTTTTACAGAGTTCAGGTATTGATTTTGCAACCTATGATATTAAGCAGAATGTAGATGCCTCTGCATATGGACAGGCGATTACAGAGCTTGCCCAGGAAAATCCGGACAATGCATTCTATGCATCACTTTTAGAACAGTACAATACAGATAATCAGTAGTCAGGGGATCAGTGGTATGGGAAAGATATATGACAATGTGATACAGCTTATCGGCAATACACCCATTCTTCATCTTCATAAAATGGAAGAGGAAGAGGGACTGGAAGCCAATATTTATGCAAAAGTAGAAGGATTCAATCCGGGTGGAAGCGTAAAAGACCGGGCGGCGCTCAATATGATTGAGGCGGCAGAGAAAGAAGGAAAGCTAAAGCCGGGTGGAAGGATTGTTGAAGGAACAAGCGGAAATACGGGAATCGGAATCGCACTTGTATCCGCTGTCAAAAACTACCATGCCACAATCTGCATGCAGGAAGGAACGAGTGCGGAAAAGATCAAGATTCTGAAGGCCTATGGAGCAGAGGTGGAGCTGACACCAAAGAACGAAGGATTTGGCCGGGCCGGAGGAAGAGCAAAGGAAATGGAAGAAGAGGAAGGGGCTTTTCGTCCTGCACAGGGCGAGAACCCCCATCATCCGGAAGCTCATATTTTACATACCGGACCGGAAATCTGGAGAGATCTGGATGGAAAGGTAGATCTGTTCGTGGCAACGGTCGGAACCGGTGGTACAAGCGGTGGAATCGGAAGATTCTTAAAAAGCCGGAATCCGGAAATCGAAATTTACGGAGTAGAACCCAAAGGATGTCCTGTTTTAAACGGAGGGCAGCCGGGTCCGCATAAGATTCAGGGAATCGGTGGTGGAGCCATCTGTCCGATTACCGATCTTAATCTTTACAAAGAGATCCTGCTTTGCTCCGATGAAGATGCATACCGTTACACAAGACTTTGTCCGAAAAAGGAAGGCCTGCTGATCGGAATTTCTTCGGGCGCAGCACTCTGGGCGGCAGTAGAGCTTGCCAAAAGACCGGAAAACAAGGGAAAGAACATCGTAGTGCTTTTCCCGGATAATGGAAACAAATATCTTTCAAGTGACTTATATGATGAGGAGGCATAATCATGGCAAATGCATGTGGATTATTCAGAACAGAAGAACAGGCAGTATACACTGATGAACTTGCAGAACAGTTTGCGAAGGAGGCGGGAGTACCGCCAAGACCACAGGAAACCAGATCCGAGATCGATGACCGGGGCGCTTTTATCCGTCAGCCGAATGCCTTTATCCAGCCATTTGGAGAAGGAGTAAATGACCTCAAGGCAGAAGCCAATCGTTATGCGATCTACTGGGCGCATGGATGCCACTGGTCAAACCGTCCCGTGATTGTACGTGATATTCTGGGACTTACCGATGTGATCGGTGATGTGGCAACCTCCCATTCCGGTCAATCCAATATTTACGGGCATGGATTTGCAGATCAGAAGGATTTCAAGGATCCGATCTGCGGAGCACATTTCTTAAGTGAGTTTTATAAGAATGCCAATCCGGAATTTACAGGAAGAGCAACCACCCCTACCTTTGTGGATGTCAAAGATAAGAAGGCAGTAAATAACGATTACCACAGACTGACCAATTATATTGAGGTACAGTTCCGGAAATTCCAGCCAATCGATGCACCGGATCTTTATCCGGTGAAGTACCGCAGGGAGATTGATGAATTTAATGACTGGCTTTTCCCGACCGTAAATAATGGACATTACCGGATGGCTTTCTGCCAGTCATGGGAAGCCTATGATGAGGCTTATCAGGATTTCTTTGATTCCGTGGAAAAGCTGGATCAGAGACTTGCAGAGAACCGTTTCCTGTTTGGTGATTATATTACCGATTCGGATATCCGGCTTTATGTGACTCTCGTCCGTTGGGAGACAAGCTATTATCATAACATCGGACCAATGAAAAAAAGAATCACGGAATATAAGAATCTCTGGGGATATGTGGAGGATCTGTTCAGTCTTCCGGTATTTAAGAAGTATACCTTCTTTGAATTTCCGAAGAATGACACAAAGGGAATTTTTGCAAGCTATCCGAAGCGTATTGCTTCCCAGGTTCCTTATGAGAAGCTGTGGGCAGCAGATGGATCAAGAAAAGCATTATCGAAGGATCCTGAAAATGTATTTAAGAAGCATCCCGAAGGTGAGAGCGTAGAGGATTATCAGTCCGTGATTTCCACAACAAAATGGAATTCCCAAAACTGGGCAGACCGGAACCCGATGGAGCGTACCCTTTCCACAGATGCTTCCATCAATCCGATCGAATCAAAACTCAGAGACTAATAAAAACGGAAAAAGAGGAACAGGCTATGAAGGTATTTGAACAGGCTTCCGATTTAATCGGCAATACACCGCTTGTGCGGCTGAATGGATATCAGAAGGAAAAGAAACTGGACGCAGAGCTTTTGGCAAAGCTTGAATATTTTAATCCGGCGGGCAGCGTGAAGGACCGGGTAGCGCTTTACATGCTGCTGGATGCACAGGAAAAAGGACTTTTGAAAAGAGATTCCGTCATTATTGAACCGACCAGTGGCAATACCGGAATCGGACTTGCCGCAGTAGCCGCAGAAAAGGGAATCCGGACGATCATTGTGATGCCGGATACCATGAGCATTGAACGGAGAAACATTCTGAAGGCATACGGAGCAGAGCTTGTTCTGACCGATGGAAAGCTTGGAATGAAGGGAGCCATTGCAAAGGCTAACGAGCTTGCAGAGGAAATTCCCCATAGCTTTATTCCGGGGCAGTTCACCAATGATGCCAACCCTCTTGCACACTATAAAACAACCGGCCCGGAAATCTGGAAGGATACCGACGGGGATGTGGATATTCTGGTTGCCGGTGTCGGAACCGGTGGAACACTTTCCGGTGCAGGGCGTTATCTGAAGGAACAAAACCCTGATATTCAGGTGGTTGCCGTCGAGCCGAAGGATTCGCCGGTGTTGTCCGAAGGAAGGGCCGGATCGCATAAGTTACAGGGAATCGGAGCCGGATTTGTGCCGCGGACATTGGATATTGACATTTATGATGAAGTCATTCCGGTTACCACACAGCAGGCTTATGATGCCGCCCGTCTTCTTGCGAGAGAAGATGCGGTTCTTGCAGGAATCTCATCCGGTGCAGCGCTCTATGCAGCAGAGGTTTTGGCAAAGCGTCCGGAAAACAGAGGAAAGCGGATTGTGATTATTATCCCGGACAGCGGAGAGAAATACTTATCAGAACCGGTTTATGGATAGTTACGATTTGTAATTAGAATGAAGACAAAATGAGCAGGATAAAGGAGTTCAGGAAAATGAGCATACAGGAAGAAACCGTACATACTCAGAACAAAATAGAGGTGAAGGATGTCTGCTTCGATTATGTGGATAAGAAGAGCTCCTTTGCAGCTCTCGATCATATCAATCTTTCAATCAAAGAGGGCGAATTCATCTGTATCTTAGGCTCCTCAGGATGTGGCAAGTCCACTCTTTTAGGACTTCTGAACGGTTTGAATAAGGCAAAGTCCGGCAAGATTTTGTTGGATGGAAAGCCGATTGCAGGACCGGGACCGGATCGTGCGGTTGTTTTCCAGCAGTATTCGCTTTTTCCGTGGTTGACCGCAAAGGGAAATATCCTGTTTGGCATTAAGCAGAGTGGAAAGAAGTATTCGAAGAAGGAACGGGAAGAGAGAGCCGAAGAATATCTTCGCAGTGTAGGACTCGCAGCGGCCAGGGATAAATATCCGAGCCAGTTAAGCGGTGGAATGAAGCAGAGAGTTGCAGTTGCGCGTGCACTGGCACTTGAATCCGACGTGCTGCTCTTAGATGAACCCTTTGGTGCGATTGATCCGAAGCTTCGTTTAGAGCTACAGGAGCTGGTATCTTCTCTTTGCACAACACATAAGAAAACAGTGGTTTTTGTGACACATGATATTGATGAGGCCATTCTGCTTGCAGACCGGATCGTGGTAATGGAACCGGGAAAAATCCGCAGCATTCTTCAGGTAGAGCTTCCTCATCCGAGAAAACGCGATGACCTGATTGGAACACAGGGCTATGAAAAGCTTCACCGGAAGCTGATTGCCAGCTTTTACGAGCAGGTACAGGACAATATTGATGCGGGGGTAGCATTATGAAAAAATTATTACTGCCAAAGAGCTATTATCTGGAATTTGCAGCTGCAACGCTGCTTTATATTGTGAATGTACTGCTCACCCTGTTTTTCCCTTATTTTACCGCACATAAAGCATATTATGACAGTACAGCATATATTACCGTATTGACTATGACTTACCTTATTTATGTGATTCGTATTCATCTGACCGCGAAAAAAAGCGCATCGGATATTGCCGTCGTATTATTTACTTTTTTTATCCTTTGGGAGCTTTCCTATAAGCTGGGACTCATACATAATGATCTGCTGATTCCTTCGCCAGAGGGTCTGTTCCATGTATTCGTGGAAAAGCCTGCGGAAATCGGTGCGGACGTACTTGGTTCCCTGCAGCTTCTGTTCTGGGGCTTCCTTCTGGCAGTCGTATCCGGCACAATTTTAGGACTTCTTGCAGGCTGGATTCCGAGAGTAAGAGAAGTGCTGCTTCCCTTATCCAATGTGATTACACTGATTCCGCCGTTGATGTTTTCGGCGTATCTGATTATGATTTTTTCCACCTTCCGTCAGGCTGCGATTGCCGTAATCTTCTTCGCCGTGTTCTGGCCGACCTTTCAGGGAATGGTGGCAAGGGTCGCACAGATTGACAAGGCTGTCATTGAAGCAGCCAGAACCATGGGAGTTGGAACGGCAGGTATGCTGGTTAAGGTGATTTTCCCATACTGCCTTCCGGGAATTATCAAGAGTATTTCGAAGAGTCTGCGAGGTGCCTTCATGTGCTTGTCCGGTGCAGAAATGCTGGGAATTAACCTTGGTATCGGATATTTTATTGAGAAATACAAAAGCTTTGCAGATTACCGGTGTGTGCTTGCCGGCATTGTGACAGTTGGTGTTATTACGACAATTATCGATCTGGCGGTCAATAAAGTGGAATCAACCGTGATCCGGTGGGAGGGCTAGATGAAAACGATCAGAGTAAAGGAAGAATGGCAGCGGGCAGGTGTTTATTATGTCCGGACGCAGGCTATGGTGTTAGGCTTTGATTTAAGCCTGGAAGGAGAATTTGCCGACGATACGCCGGACGGGAAATATATTCTGGTGACAGATGATCACGGGAAGCCGTTGAGTACGAACCGGATTCATCTGCTCCCAGAACGAAATCTCGCGAAGATTGAGCGGGTGGCGACCATCTCCACAGCAAGGGGACTTGGTGCCGGGGCAGCGGGAATTCTCGCAGCCGAAGACTGGATCCGGGAGCTTGGGTATTCCCATATCGTGATTACCAGCCGGGAAGAGGCAGAAGGATTCTATCACAGGCTCGGTTATATCACCAGAGAAGACATGAATCCCGATACGTTGGAATTAAAAAAGCCGTCTGATCCGGTAAGAGAAGTACGGGATCCGCGATTTGTCTGTGTTTACATGGAAAAGCAGCTGTAGAGCCTTACAGAAACCGCTTTAATACCTGCAGGACTCCGTTCTCCCAGTAGGGAGGGCAGAGTTCTCTGGCGGCGTTACACACCTCTTCACGGCTGTAGGAAACAGCAAAGCTTAAGCCCGCTTTTTCCAGCATCTCTATATCGTTCAGATTATCTCCGAACGTACAGGTTTCTTCCGGGAGAACACCCAGATAGTTCTGCAAATAAGACAGAGCGGTCCATTTACTGACACCAAGTGGATTGCAGTCTATCCATTCCCTTCCGGAGCAGGCAAGAAGCGCCTGATCCTTCCATGCCGGCGTGAAAACAGGAGCACACTTTTCCTCACAGGCAGAAGGGTGATAAACGGTAAATTTGATCACATCTGCCGGAGAGCAGGCGATCAGATCCTTAACCGCACAGATATCATAACCATAGGAATCTCTCAGCCAGCGGAACATCTGGCTGTTTTCATTTTCGGCATAACCCATATCCGGTGTGGAGATATAGCTGTCACAGTCCGGCAGATGTTCATGAACCATCCGGCACATTCCCTTCCAGACCTCCTCCGGCATCGTAGAAACCTGCAGGATTTCGTTCGGAGTTCTGACAACAGTTCCCCCATCTGTAATATAGAGCAGTTCATCCCGAATCGGGGAAAACAGCTTCTTTTCACTGACAAACTGACGCCCGGAGCAGACAACGACATGGATGCCTTTCCGGATTAATTTATCAATGACAGTCATATATTCTGCATCAATCTGCAGGGTACCATCCTTCACAAGAGTACCATCAATATCAGTGGCAATTAATTTAATCATAATATTTCCTCTACAGTTCTTAACTATTGAGATTATAGTTAAGATTTTTAAAAATGGCAACTACATCATAACGTAAATTTATGAAAAAACCTTGTCCTCAAAAAGACTTCCTGTATTGTAATTTGTATTGCGATTGTTTTATTATTAGATTAATCTAATATCTGTAATGATTCTGAATAATTATGGGTATTTATTTCAAAAAAGACAGTTGTCCGAAATGAGGTAGCTATTATGGAAGTAAGAGAAGCTTTACAGAAAAGAAGAAGTATCCGCAAATATACCGAAGATGCGGTTTCGAAAGAACAGCTTGATGAGCTTTTGCATGCAGCAATGTCCGGGCCGAGTGCCTGCAACAGAACACCATGGGATTTTTATGTGGTGACGGATCCGGAAGTGTTGAAGAAGCTTCGTGAAGCTGCGAAGTTTTCAAAGATTACAGCCCCCGCTGCCATTGTGGTATGTGGAAATCTGTCAAAGGCACTTCCGATGCAGTATGCTTCCTACTGGATTCAGGACTGCAGTGCCGCAACAGAAAATATTCTGCTTGCAGCGACAGAACTGGGACTTGGTTCGCTGTGGTGCGGCATTCATCCACAGAAGCATGCTGAGAAGAGAATAGCGGATATTCTGGGACTTACGAATAAACAGATTCCGTTAAATATTGTTTATATCGGTCATCCGGCGGAGGAACCGGAGCCTCGTGACCAGTATAAAGAGAAGAATGTTCATTGGATATAAAGAAAGGGGTTGCGCAATTGAGCACGAAGGAAAATATTCTTGCACTGTTTGAGGCAAATAAAGGCATTTATTTTTCGGGGGAAGAGATTGCAGCACAGTTGTCGGTGTCCCGTGCGGCAGTATGGAAAGCGGTCAATGCACTGCGCAGTGATGGATACGTGATTGATGCTGTACCGAACAAAGGATACCGGCTTTCAATGAATACGGATATTCTTTCAGTACAGGGAATTGAGAAATATCTGGATCCGCAGAACCGGCAGCTTACCATTCAGGTTCTTCCGGAAGTCAGCTCTACGAATACCATGCTCCGGGAGAAGGCAAATGAAGAAATACCGGAAGGTTATGTGATTATTGCAAACGGGCAGACCGAAGGAAGAGGAAGACGTGGACGAAGCTTTTATTCTCCCGTGGATACCGGGATTTATTTAAGTATTCTGCTCCGTCCGAAGGAAATTGCAACGAATGAACTGACAAATCTTACTTCCATGGCAGCTGTGGCAGCATGTGAAACGATAGAAGAGGTTTCCGGTCAGACACCCGGAATCAAATGGGTGAATGACATTTATATTGACGGCAGGAAGGTCAGTGGGATTCTGACTGAGGCTTCCATCAGTATGGAAAACGGAAGCGTGGAATATGTGGTGGTCGGCATCGGATTTAATGTCTATCTTCCTGAGGATGGATTTTCCGGGGAAATTAAAGATATTGCCGGAGCCATCTTTGACCGGAAGAAGGATGATGGCAAGAACCTTCTTGTGGCAGGGTTTTTAAATCATTTCATGAATTATTATGCGGAATTTGACAAAAAGGATTATGTGAAGAAGTATCAGGAACGAAGCCTTGTTGTGGGGAAGGAAATCACCGTGCTCGCTCCGTCCGGAAGCAGAAAAGCATTTGCTTTAGAGGTGGATGATACCTGTGCGCTGATTGTACAATACGAGGACGGCAGCACAGAACGGCTGAATTCCGGGGAGATCAGCATCAGAGGAGAGTTATAAAAACTTACATGAAAGTGTGGCGGATGTTTTTATATACTTCACTGTCGTGAGTATGGTATCATATGATAGATGCCAAAGAAAAACAAGCGGCTGCGCAGCAGACATTTGTTTTTCAGGCATCTATCAGCGAACAAATATGCTGCGAAGCAGACACCAATATATATGGAAGGGGAATACAGGGGTATGGAAAGAGAACGATTAGGCAGCAGATTAGGATTTATCCTGCTGAGTGCCGGTTGTGCGATAGGCTGTGGAAATGTATGGAAATTTCCATGGATGGTTGGAACAAACGGAGGAGGAGCATTTGTTTTACTGTATATTCTCTGTCTGATTGTTCTTGGAATGCCGGCGATGACGATGGAGTTTGCAATGGGACGGGCAGCGCAGGCAAGTCCAGTGAGAATGTATCATAAGCTCGAAAAAAAGGGACAGAAGTGGCATCTGCACGGCTATGTGGCATTGCTGGGGAATGTATGTCTCATGGCATTTTATACGGTTGTAACCGGTTGGCTGATTTATTATTTTGTGAAGTTTGTAACAGGAGATGCTGCAGATCTGGGTTTTGCAAAGATGATTTCCAATCCACAGATCAATGTTGGATTTCTTGCTGTTGCGGTTATCGTCGGGTTTGTGATTCTGACCTTTGATTTACAGGGAGGTCTGGAACGTGTAACGAAATATATGATGTGTCTTCTGATTATTCTTATGGTAGTCCTTGCAATCAAGAGCAGCACCTATGAAGGTGCATTACAGGGATATAAATTTTATCTGGTACCGGACTTTTCAGATATTACGCCCAGGATTTTGGTGGCAGCAATGAATCAGGCATTTTTTACATTGTCTGTTGGAATGGGTGGTATGGCGATCTTCGGAAGTTATCTGGGAGATGACCGCAGCCTTTTGGGAGAAAGCGTGCATGTGATTACACTGGATACGTTTGTGGCGATTGTGTCGGGACTGATCATTTTCCCTTCCTGTTATGCATACGGGCTGGAGGTGACGGCAGGACCTGCATTGCTGTTTGATACCATGGCGACGGTATTCCGGAATATTCCGGGAGGAAGAGTCTGGGGAAGTCTGTTCTTTATGTTTATGGTCTTTGCAGCGTTCTCCACAGAGCTTACGGTGTGTGAAAACATCCTTGCCTGTGTGCGGGAGATGACCGGATGGACCAGAAAGAAAGGGTGTCTTGCATGTGGAATCGTGGTGTTTCTGCTTTCCCTTACAACCGCACTCGGATTCAGTGTATTGGACTTCCATCCGTTTACACCGGCTTCGACCTGGCTGGATTTCTGGGATTTTCTGGTAAGTAACAATATTCTTCCACTGGGAGCCATGATTATTGCATTGTTCTGTACCAGTAAGCGTTTCGGATGGGGATTTGATAACCTTATGGCAGAAGCGAATAAGGGTAAGGGATTAAAGATTAAGCCATGGATGAAACCGATTTTCGGTGTTGTTGTGCCGGTATGTATTCTGGCAATTTATATCATAGGTATGGTTACCTTTGAGTGGAGGTAAAGATGGAGGAAAAAAAGAAGTTTCCTGTGATTTATCTGTTGGCAATTTTATATGCATTGTCAGCATATCTGGGACCGGTGGCATTTTTGATAATGTCGGACGCAGACGCGGCAGATAAAGTTACGTCCTGGCTATTCTGGTTACCGGTTATTTTAGGAGTCGTAAACTTAATTGTGGTTCTGGCAGCAAAGAGTAAGATTGAGAGGAAGCAGTTACTGGTATGCTCCATGATTATCAAGTATGCACTGGTTCCCTTTTATCTGGTGGGAGGACTTCTGATTGTCCTCTGTCTGTTATTAATGGTTACGCCGATTGTGTTTATGGTGTTCGTCGGTCCTGTGATGGCATTGATACTTGGGATATATGGCTGGCTTATTCTGCTTGCGGCTGCACCATTTTCAGTGGCTTACATTGTCCGGTCCTATAAAGGTGGATTTCACAGTAAAGCGTTGCTTGTGATCTCTGCGATTATGCAGTTCTTTTTTACAATGGATGTGATTTTTATTACGGTTCTTGCAATCAGGGAGCGGAAATACAAATAAATTTTTATAGGGAGAAAAGTAAAATGAAGAAAAAGGCAGTAGCAGCGTTGCTGGCAGCAGGACTTTCATTAAATCTCTGTGGATGCAGTGCTTATGGTGTAGCAATGAAAATGATGCAGGATTATGAACCGGAGCAGTCACAGGACTGGGCCGTGGAAGCACAGCTTCCGGAGGAAGAGGAAATTCTGGAATCGGAAGAGTCAGAAGAGACCGGAAACGAAGATGCAGAGGAAACGGTAATTGCCGGGAAGGATCAGAGTGAAAAGACATCCGTAGAAATGCCGGAAGAGCTGTCCGATAATCTGTATGATTTCCAGATTGCGATGGATGGACAGGTATATAAGTTCCCGATGTGGTTTGATGATTTTGAGGCATTGGGCTGGGAATATCTCGGTGACCGGACAGAAGTGTTATATGCGAACGAATATCTTTATGCGGAACCATGGCAGAAGGACGGTGTTACGATTTATACTTCCATTGCAAATTTATCTTTAAATGCCATAGCACCGGAGGAAGGGCAGATCTGCGGACTGGATCTGGACGGTTATCAGATGCGGAACTGTGACTGGAAGATAGAACTTTCGAAGGGAATTACATTTGGGGAGTCTGCAAGGGAAGATATCCTGAAGGCTTATGGGGAGCCTACCGATGAGTATGATGGGGAACTTTATTATAAAATGTCCTATGAAACGGATTATTACAGTGAGTTAACCCTGTATGTTTATAAAGATTCCGGAGTGATGGAAAAGCTTGAACTGATGAACATGATAGAGCTTGAAGGTCTTGATAATTCGGTGAGCGAAGAGGTTCCGGAACTGATCAGCGAATATAAGGCACCAACACAGCTTGGAGATGATTATTATTCCAATATTTTAGAGTATGATGGTGCACTTTATCAGTTTCCCTGTCCGATTCAGGAATTTACAGATAACGGATTCGAAATACAGGAAGAGAACAGCGATATGGTAATCGGTGCCGGAGACACCGGTAGGGCAGAGCTGATGAAGGATAAGCAGAGAATCCGTGTATCGGTCAAGAACTTTGCTCCATATGCGACCGTATTGGAAAATTGCTTTATTATTGAACTGGATGAACATGATTTCGGAGCCAATAGCAACTCCTCCATGGTATTTCCGGGAGGCATTACCTTTGGAAGCAGCGAGGAAGAAGTTCTTGCCGCAATTGCTGACTACAATTACGATGGCTCGGAATCCGGAAAATCCACCTATTACTATGTCTATGGACCGGATGAATATTCTTCCTATGGATATCAGATCGTTGTAGAAGATGGTAAGGTAACAAGTTTAAGAGCCCGCCAGGCGGATATTAACTGGTAAATGAATAGATAAAGCACAAGGAGTTAATGGCATGAGAGCACTTTTTATTGGAGGAACAGGAACAATCAGTATGGCGATTTCCAGACTTTTGGTGGAACAGGGCTGGGAGCTGTATCTTCTGAACCGGGGAAGCCGTAAGAATGTATTGGACGGGCAGGTAAAGCAGATTGTTGCCGATATCAGCAAGGAACAGGAGGTTGCAGAGAAGATAGCCGGAATGAATTTTGATGTGGTGTGTGATTTTATCGCATTTGTTCCGGAGCAGGTGGAGCGGGATTACCGGTTATTTGCCGGAAAGACGAAGCAGTATATGTACATCAGTTCTGCATCTGCCTATCATAAGCCGGTTATGGATTATCGCATTACAGAAGGAACGACGCTTTCCAATCCTCATTGGGAATATTCCAGAAATAAGATTGCCTGTGAAGAGTTTTTAATGAAAATGTATCGTGAAAATGGATTCCCGGTTACGATTATCCGTCCGAGCCATACATACGATGAGAGAAATGTTCCTATTGGAGTTCATGGAGATAAAGGAAGCTTTCAGGTTTTAAAGAGAATGCTGGAGGGAAAACCGGTGATCGTTCATGGGGATGGAACCTCCCTCTGGACCGTTACCCACAATTCTGATTTCGCAAAGGGATTTACGGGTCTGATGGGAAATCCGATGGCGATCGGTGAAGCATTCCAGATTACGAGCGATCAGTCTGTGACCTGGAATCAGATTTATCAGGCTGTGGCGGATGCACTGCATGTTGAATACAAGCCTTACTATGTTTCATCTGCATATCTTGATGCAGCAGGACCGTATGATTTTGAAGGATCCCTGATTGGCGATAAGGCTAATACCGTGGTATTTGATAATCAAAAGCTGAAAAATGCAGTTCCCGGTCTGTGCATGAATGTCCGTATGGAGCAGGGAATCCGGAATACCGTGGATTATGTTCTTTCCCATCCGGAATGCCAGGTGGAAGATCCGGAATTTGATGCATGGTGCGATAAGCTGATCGCAGTTTTGGAAAAGGCAAAAGAGGAGATGAAGGTGTATGAGCAGCAGAAGTGATTCCAATCAGATTACGAGAGATTATTTTGATTCCATATTGTTGGAAACCCGGTATTGGGATTCCGATCTTCCTTCTACGAAGATGGAATTATATGGAGAGACATTTGAAACTCCGATTATGACAGCAGCACTTTCCCATCTGCATGAAATTTGTGATAATGCCATGGCAGAGTTTGGAAAGGGTGCGAAGGATGCAGGAGCGGTGCACTGGGTTGGCATGGGGGAAGATGATGAACTGGAGCAGATTCTTGCAACCGGAGCCAGAACAGTGAAAATCATTAAACCACACAGAGAGGATGAAGTGATTTATCACAAAATCCGGCATGCTGCCGAACATGGGGCATTCGCTGTCGGGATGGATATTGACCACTGCTTTGCCGGAAATGGGGAATATGATGTGGTATGTGGTCTGCCGATGCATGCAAAGACAGCTTCTGATCTGGAAAATTATGTGAAAGCATCATCTGTACCATTTATTGTAAAGGGCGTGCTGAGCGCGAAGGATGCTGAGAAATGTGTGAAGGCAGGTGTATCGGGAATTCTTGTTTCCCATCATCATGGAATTATGCAGTATGCCGTACCTCCGCTGATGATTCTGCCTGAAATTGTAAAAGCAGTAGATGGACAGATCCCTGTTTTCGTAGATTGTGGAATTGAGAGTGGCATGGATGTCTTTAAGGCACTGGCACTGGGCGCAGATGCAGTGTGTGTCGGACGCGAACTGATGGGTCCCTTAAAGGATGGTGCAGCAGGTGTTACCAACCGTATGAATGAAATGAACCGGGAGCTGATGAGTGTAATGGCAAGAACCGGAGCAAAGTCCTTAAAGGAGATTGATCCCTCGGTGATTCATTACCGTCATTTCTGATGGTGTTCAGAGCTTAGAATAAATTGTAGCTACCAAGACACTGAATAGCTGCAATTAATCTTTACAAAAGATGGAGGATGCATTATGAAAATAGGATTGTCTGTTCCTTTGGCACATGAAACCCCGCAGCAGTGGGCAAAGAAGCATAGAGAACTCGGATGCGGATCCGTTGTGTTTCCGGTGAACTGTGAAGCTTCCCCGGAAACCATTGATGCTTATCGGAAGGCTGCGGAACAGGAAGGGTTAATCATTGCCGAGGTTGGCATTTGGAAAAATGTTCTTGCTGTGGATAACAGGGAACGGGAAGAGGCAGTTGCTTACTCGATCAATCAGCTGAAAATGGCGGATGAGATTGGTGCAAAATGCTGTGTGAATATTGTTGGTACACCGCATGGACCGATCTGGGATGGTGGATATCCCGGGAATTTTTCCAAAGAGACGTGGAAAATGGCGGTTGATTCCATACAGCACATTATTGATGAAGCAAATCCTGTGAATACGAAGTTCAGTATTGAGCCAATGCCCTGGATGATTCCGACAGGTCCCGATGAATATCTCCGTCTGATCGGGGATGTAGACAGAGAGGCCTTTGGTGTGCATATGGATCTTATTAATATGGTAAATTGCCCACAGCGTTATTTCTTCGCAGAGGAATTTATGGAAGAATGCTTTTCGAAGCTGAAGGGAAGGATATTAAGCTGCCACATTAAGGATGTTCTTTTATTGAATGAATTTACCTTCCAGCTGAGGGAGTGCGCCTGTGGGGAAGGAACGTTACCTCTGGAGAAATATGCACAGCTTGCAACAGCAGAAAATCCAGACATGCCGATGATCATTGAGCATCTTCATTCGGATGAGGAATATTTACAGAGCCTTTCGTATCTGCAGAAAAGATTAAAAACGGATAGCTGTTGTTAGGGTTTTGTTTTGCAACACCGCTCGTGCGTGAAGAGTTCGCAGGCGAACTTTTTATTTCTTTACAGGAAAGTTCGCCTTTGGTGTTCTCTCCTGACTGAATATTTACATTTTCTGAGAGCTGCCTTTGGGCGGCTCTTAATTTTGGCAAAAATTGCTAAAGTTTTGGTCAAATTTTTGGTTATATTTTCCTGAAAAATTTTATGTTCGGGGTGAGAGTTTTTTCGATTTTTTGTACCTGATAAATAGAAGGGTATTTATTGCGCTTCCAGACAACCGGAAGGGGCAAACGACATGTATGATACCGTAAGACGGGCGGACAAGCCGACCCGACACAAACAGGAGGAGAAAAGTCAATGAAGAAACGAATCATCAGCGTTCTGCTGCTGTGCTGCATGGTGCTTGGTCTTTTGCCGACGACTACCTTTGCCAACAATGGCGGTGCAAAGGCCATACAGCTCGGTACAAGCGGGATCAGCGGTTATGACAGCACAAACAGCAGCTATGACTATATTCATTTTGGCACATGGAATAACAGCACCGTCAAATGGCGTGTGCTGGATACAAAAACCAATATGGCCAATGCCCGGAAGGGGGACGGATTTTTCCTCCTCTCCGAGGTGCTGCTTGGGACAGGGGAGTTTGGTGGCGTAGAATTTGATTATACGACCCCATATTCCAACGACTGGAAGGGCAGCCGTGCGCAGGACTGGTGTAATGACTTTTACAGCAGAAGTCTCAGCATTACGGAGCAAAAAGCTGTTTTGGCAACCAGCAAAAGTGATGATCCATGCATTGATGGATACTTTATGGGTTCTGAGAACATCCTGAATGGAGACAAGGTGTTTTTCCTCTCGGCAGAGGAAGCGGGGAATGCAGCCTACGGATTTACCGATGATGCTGCGCGTATTGCCAATTATGGTGATAGTGCGGTCGGTTGGTGGCTCCGTTCTCCTCACCAAGACTATAGCTCTGCAGGCATGGTCAATGCTTCCGGTGGTGTGCGTGCTGACTGGGTAAACGATACCAACGCCGCCCGCCCTGCCTTCAACCTGAAGCCGGACTCTGTCCTCCTCGTTTCTGCAGCCGTTGGCGGCAAAGGTACTGCTGACGGAATGTTCAAAATCCCGGAATACAGCGGGGACGAATGGAAATTGACACTTTTGGACGATACCCGTACTTTTAGGGTAACGGAAACTACCGCAGCAGGAAAACCCGGCGGCACGGTTACGCTGAACTTTTCCGGGCCGAGAACGGGGCAGAATGAATATATTTCTGCGATTATCGAGGGTAAAAACGGTGCGACCTATTATGGAAGGATCATGAAGCCCACTGCCGCAGACAGACAGCTCAGCTTTACACTGCCGCATGACCTTGCCAGCGGAAATTATAAACTCCATGTGTTCTCCGAACAGTGTAACGGTGATTACAAGACTGACTATGCCAGCAGATTTCAGACGGTAGCGTTGACGGTAGAGGAGGCAGCCACCGAGCAGTTTGCCCTCACTCCTGGCGGCACCTATTACTTTGACCTCTCCAGTGAGAATATTCCAGGCACAGTAAACGATGATTTACCGGACAAATCAATGCACTATCTTCCCTTTACCTATGCTGGAGCAGTGGATGCCTACAAGCTCACATCAGCGATGGCACCTACCGAGGAGTATGCCCACAGCCTGTTCGTGGCAGACTATGCCGTAACGCATACAACAAGCTGGGATGACCTGAACACCGCAGGTCTGATTTTCGGCAAGAACTTCGCAGCCGGCGGTGTGGACTATACCCTGCGCGCGCCGTCTGAGGGAAGCGCTGGTACAGGTTCGGGCAATTCCCAACGTGGCACGCCCCAAAGCAACGAATGGGACAGGATACTGGACAAGAACAACGGATATATCAAAAACTGGAGCGGGATGTCTTCGTGGGGACAAGATACTCCGAGCACTGAGGAATCGGGCCGTGCGGTTCGCGGGTACGATTCGGCTCGCGGCTGGTACAATAGCATTG
>ENA-ORSL01001577-ORSL01001577.1-human-gut-metagenome-genome-assembly--contig:-NODE-1577-length-18840-cov-3.759649_pt1 | contig 18840 bp, 20 predicted proteins | sample MGYA00242190_ERZ509157 | MGnify/ENA primary metagenome ERZ509157 (study PRJEB26280, sample SAMEA2338664) | human gut metagenome | biome: human gut; feature: human-associated habitat; material: faeces...
TTATTTATTGTATAATTATCGTAGAATGAAAAGAGGGATGTTATGTTAAAAACATTTAATTTTAACAAGATGCCTATTGTTGACGTGGTTAATGAGATAATTATTGATGCCATTAATAACGGGGCTAGTGATATACATTTTGATCCAAGTGAAGATATGCTTAGAGTTAGGGTTAGAATTGATGGTGTTTTGCAGAATTATTCTTCTATTCCAAATTCTTATAAAAATAATTTGATTACGAGGATTAAAATATTGGCCAGTATGAACATCACGGAAACAAGATTGCCTCAAGATGGCGCAATTAAATCTGTTTTGAAGGGTATTAATTTGGATTTACGTGTGTCTTGTTTGCCTACTAAGAGAGGGGAAAAAATAGTTATTCGTATCTTGGATTATTCTATGAGTTTGAGAGGTATTGAATATTTATATTTTAATGAGAGCAATTATCAAAAAATACTTAAGATGCTAGCAGCCCCTTATGGCATTATTTTGGTAACTGGTGCTACGGGAAGTGGTAAGTCTACAACAGTATATTCTTTTTTACAGAAATTGAATGTTGAGGGTTCTAATCTTATTACGGTAGAGGATCCAGTGGAAATGGATATTGAAGGCATTAATCAGGTGCAGGTTAATAGTGATATTGGATTGGATTTTGCTACTGTGTTGAGGTCTATTTTGAGACAGGATCCTAACATTATTATGATTGGTGAGATTAGGGATAGTGAGACTGCTAAGATCGCGGTTAGGGCTTCAATAACGGGGCATTTGGTTTTGTCAACTTTGCATACAAATAACTCTTTGAATACTATTGAGAGGTTACTTGATATGAATGTTGAAAGATATTTGCTTGCTTCGGCTTTAACAGGAATTGTATCACAAAAATTGGCTAGGAAACTATGTGATAAATGTAAGAGAATAAGAAAAACGACTACTCATGAGAAGCAATTGTTCGAGGCAGTTTTAGGTAAAAATATCGAGGAAGTATACGAAAGTGTTGGATGCGATGAATGTCATGGTGGTTATAAGGGACGTATTGCTATTCATGAGGTGCTACTAATTAATCAGGAAATTAGAGATGCTATTAGTACTGGTGTTAAGAAAGAGGATTTAAGAGAATTAGTATATAATAATGATGTTATAACTCTTTTACAAGATGGTTTATATAAGGTAATTGCTGGGTTTACGTCATTTGAAGAGGTGTTAAAGTTAATCGAAGTTGATGATGAGATAAGTGATATTGAAGCAATGGAAAAGGCCATGTCAAATATAGACAAATAGAAGGGATGATAACATGGAAGAAAAAATTAAAAATGTCTTAGATAAGGTAAGACCATATTTGCAAAATGATGGAGGAGATATTGTTTTTAAGAGATATGAGAACGGTGTCGTTTATGTTAAGTTAATCGGTGCTTGTAGTAATTGTCCAATGGCTATTCAAACTTTGGAAGATGGTATTGAACAGGCTCTTGTTAATGAAATTCCAGAAGTAGTTAAAGTTGTTAATGAGGATTAATAATCCTTTTTTTTGTTAGCCATTCAATGCTGGGAATGTTGTAGAACATTTTTAGATATGTATATATTTTTTTTAGATATTCTTGGTAGTTATCGATTTTTTTGATGATTAGGGAAATGTTTTCTTCTTTTTGTTTGCCATTTATGATGTTGTCATATTCATTAAAGTAGAAACTGGGATACATAATTCTTGCAAATAGCATTCTAATGCCGTATTCTGTATACATGTTGTGTTTGAAATATGTATTTAGTTCGTTGAAGATATTTTTGTTGTTATTAAAAAAAGACATTTTTATGTATTCGGCCAGATCTCTTGCTTTATGATCTATTTTTAAGTTAGAAATATCATAGAAATTTAGCATGGTGTCATGGGTGTTTATGTGAATGTGGCTTACGACTTCTTTATCATATATTGTGGGTTTTGTTTCTCTTATGGTGTCGTTTGCATAACTGATTGCGTTTTCCGCCATGCCAACAAAGTAATTGAAACTGTCTACTAACATTGGGTATCTTTTACCCATTTCATTTATTTGATATTCTAGGTAATCAATTTTGTTACTCCATAGTATTGGCCAGGTGTCTTTGACTGAGGGTATATTGTGATTAATGTTTTGATTTGCGAGGTTGCTAATGTCGCTTAGTTTTATTTTTGCATCTGCAGTGATGTTGATTTTGAATAAGTAATATGGAATGTTATTTATCATGGAAATGATTTTGTTATCTTTATTTGGTATTAATTCGTGGGCATAGTTAAGATTTAGTTGGATGTTTTTGCTTAATTCGCTGAGAGGTTTGATATTGTCTATGTTGTTATCAAAAATTTTAAAGTAGTAATGGTTGTTGTTGATTATGAAAAAATAATAATTATTTTTATTAATTATTTCTTGTGGTTCTAGGTTATAAAAATATTTTATTTCATTTTTCATAATATCACCCACTTAATCATATGTTGTGTTTTGAAAAAATATCATTATTAGGAATTAAGATGATATTTTTCATTAGAAAAAACCTATTAACAGTTTGGTTATTGTTAATAGGTTATTTGTTTATTAGTTTGCTGACTTGTTCATTAAATTTATCAGTTAAATCTTGTAATCTTTTATAATTTTTGTCTAGTTTTTCTTTTTCTTTTTCTATTTTTAAATCTTGTGCTTTTTTTATGGCCTCGAATTCTTGTCTTTCTTTTTCTAATTTTTGTCTTTCTAAGGCTACGTATTTTTCAAAATTGGCTTTTTCTTGTTCAAATAGTTTTTTGCTGTTTTCTAGGACACCACTGGAAGTTATGACGTTTTCTTTCATGTTTTTTAATTCACTGATGTATTTAGAAGTACCATCAACTTTTTTATTTAGTTTATCAAATAATTCGTCAAAATTAGATAGAACGTAACTTTCTTTATTTTCCATATAGTTTTCAATTTCCCTTTCTATTTTTTCTTTTGGTTTTACTTCTATTTTTTTGACAGCATTAAATTCATTGTATATTAGTCTAAATTCAACCCATAGCTGTTTTAATGAGTTTATATTTGATGAAATGGCGATACCTTTTTCTATGTAATTTTTTGTGTATATTACGTTGTTTACTTTGAAATTTTCTGGTTTGATATCTTTTAAATTATCATAAAGAGTTTTTATTCTGTCGCGATAGGTGTTTTTGTTTTTTGATGTGGGGCTGTGATAAAAATTCTTTATTCCACTTAAGACATTGTTACTTACTTTTGCTGGTTTTACTCCGTTTACTACTGAAATGTTGGAAATATCTAAATCAATTTTTCTTAAATCACTAAGTATTTCATTCATGGCTTACTTCCCCATCTGCGTATTTGGCTAAATATTTCATTATTTCTTTAATGTGTTCCCACTCTAAATCATCGATGTTCATTAGGTATTGTTTTTCTCCGTTTTCTACAATTTTGCCAGCATAAATGATTGTGTTTTTATTTTCGTCTTTTTCATTTTTGGTGTAAATGATGTATTTGCTATCAAACTTTTTACTTTCAAATGCACAAAGCAATTCTACCTCAACAATATCTTCCATGCCATTGACTATTGTTATTAATTTCATATTGCCCATGTTTCACCCTCTTCATTCTTAGTATATTATATTTTTTAGTTTTTATTTATTTTTTTTAGTACAAAATAGCGACATTCTACTGCACAATTGTTTTTTAGGTAGGTGTCTAAATTGTTAAAATTATTTATTTTGTTTACTTTTTTGTTCTTGGCATCATAAAAGCCTTTTAATCTTAATTTATTGTAGGCTATATCTCCTACGATATAGTCGTAATCATAAAAATAATCAGTATATTTTTCTTTAAATTCTTCTTCGTTGAAGGCTTCTTTGTAGTTTGTTAGTAATTCATAGGTTTTATCTTCTATGTTGATTTCGTTCATTTATTTGACCTCCTTCAGGTAATCTATTGCAAATGCTTTTTTTTGAATTTTGTATTTGTCTAGGTTGGAAGATGATAGCCAAGTGATATATCCTCCTTTTAGTCCTTGTTCAAATAAAGCCGTTACTTGTTTTTCTATTTCTTCGGCTTCATAGGCTATGCCGTTTGGATCAACATATGATTGGACATTGAAGGCTTGAATCCAAGTTCTAACTATTGCGGGTGATGTGGTTTCTTTTTGTCTCTTAGCTGCGTCTTTGGCCCATGCGGTCATTAATTCATATGGATGATTCCATGGTTTATCTATGCCATAGTAACCTTTTGAGAAGTGGTCTGGGTATGGCATACCTGATATGACGTCGACAACATTGCTAATCGCTGGCCAATACTGACCATAGGCCGTTACATAGGTGCCATTTGTTGATTCACCAAAGACATCTACTGAGACGTAGACATTTGATTTATGTAACTCATCAGTAGCATATTGTAGAAATCTTTGGATAGCTTGGGCTTTTTCTTCGTTGTAGGTGTTGCCTAAATCGACTTGATTATTTTTTTCGATGGATGTCATTTTATCTGGAAATCTTACGTAATCAAAATTAATTTCATTAAATCCCATTAGTTCAACGGCTTCTTTGGCTAGAGATACGTCATAGTACCATACTTCTCTTGAATAAGGTGTTGGCCAATAGGCTTTGGAATGTAAGTATGGTTCGTTTGTTTTGACGTTTTTTATTGAGTTTTCTGGGTGGTCTTTAACATAATGAGTGGCTTTGAAGGCGGTGATTCTTCCTACAACATAGAAGCCTGCTTCTTTTAATTTGGTAATGGCTTCTTTGTATTCTTCAACGGTATTATTGGCATATTTGTAACTTGTTGGTGATAATTCTTTTAAGATGGGTGAGGCATAGCCAATTGCACTGTCATCGATGATGTCTACAACAAAGGTATTTATTTTGGTGTCTTTAGCGAATTCTATGTATTTATCTATGTTTTTTATTACGTTTTTGCCACTGTTGAGATAAAGAGAGTATACTGAGTCGGGCATTTTGTTGTTATCAAATTTTGGTTTTTCTACGGGATAATAGTCTAAGTTAATGGCGTTGCCCCCATTGTAGGAGTTTTTTATTTTGGAATGGATTTTATCATATGTTTCGGCTTCGTAGTTGGCTTGGGCTTCTTCTTCGGTATCTACTAGATATTTGGCGTAGATGTAGCCTTCGTTATCTTCTATTTTCACTTTGTACATGTTGACTAGACCTTTGTCATTTAATTTATCATAGTCTAATATGTTGACTTGACTTCCTTTTTTTGCTAGGCTAACTATATGGATGTCGCTGATGTCTTTTAATAGGCTGGTAGATACTTGAACATATAATTCTTTTTCAAGGACAACGTCGTGGCTGTTTTTTACTAAATTGGCTGTGTCAATATAAAGTGTTTTGCCTTCTTCTTTGATTTCCATATACTTTTTGTTGTCTTTTTTTATGAATTTATTTTCAAAGATGTTTATTTTATTGCCACGATATTTTTTCTTTACTTCTTTTAGTTCTTCGTCGTATAGGGGAACTTCATTTGTGGAAGAGGCTAGGTAGTATGTTACTGATGATTTGAAGGAACCTATAAGTTGTTTAGAAAGTGTAGCAAACGCAAAGACGATTGTTATTAATACTAAGGAACTAATGATGGCTTTTTTTATATTTAATTTTCTTTTTTTCATTATAGTACCTACTTTCATTTAATAGTATAGCATAACATTGAAAATTTTGCTACTACCTAAAATAAATATTATGCTTTTTTTCATAATCTAAATTGGTGGTTGGGCCGTGGCCTGGATATAATGTGATATTGTTATCTATTTTTTTAATTTTGTTGAGGCTTTTTTGCATGTCTTTCATATTTCCCGTTTCTAGGTCGGTTCTACCTATGCTGTCAGCGAAGATAAAGTCGCCTACGAACATGATATTTTCTTTTTTGAAGTAGAAACTTATCGAGTCGGTTGTATGTCCTGGGTTGTATATGACATCAAAGATGAACGGTGAGATTGTGTATTCTTTATTGCTTAGGTTGTGGTAATCATAGACTTTAACATGGTATTTATCGATTAGGTCTTGGAGGGCACCAATGTGGTCGAAATGGTGATGAGTTATTAGGATAGCTTTTAATTTGACGTCTTGTAGGTATCTATCGATTTTTTCAAATTCACTGCCTGGGTCTATTACGAGGGCACAACTGTTTATTTTTAGAATGTAGCAGTTGCATTCTAAGGGGCCTACTTTTAATGTTATTATTTGCATTTATAATCACCTATTAATAGGATAACATATTTTAAAAAATTTAGCTATGTTTTTAAACTTTTTTTGGTTTGTTGGGGTGTGCTATGCTGTTTTAGTTTTGTGTTCTTTTTAATTATGGGTAAATTTTAGTAAAAAAATTCATGTTTTGTATTGTCAATTACAAATATTTATGTTATTATAGTGTTGCTTGTTTGATTTATGGCGATGTAGCTCAGCTGGCTAGAGCGATTGGTTCATACCCAATAGGTCGGGGGTTCGATCCCCTCCGTCGCTACCAAAATGATGTTATAATAGATAGAAATATCTATTTTTTTATTTGAAAATATGGTAAAATATTGTTATTAATAGAGAAGAATTTATTGAATCAATGATTAGTTATAAAAAGATTGTTAAAAAGTGATGAAATTGTTAATTAGATAATTATGATATTGTTTATTGTTGACTTAGTATCTAATTTTGATATTGATAAACCTTTATTGGAAATTAATGAGGATAATGATGATTCAATAAATTTGGTTTATAAGGGTTTGCTTTATGATACCTATATTGTTATGGATATTTTGTATCACAGATTAAAGTTAAGGACACATGGTTTTCTTGTGGTATTGATATTATAAAAATTAAAGATAGGAAGGATATTTATTATGGAGAAGGTATATTTTACAAGAAATATTACTGAAGAAAGTTTGGTTAAAATTTATGAGAAATTAGGAGTTAGTTTGAACGGGAAAGTCGCAGTTAAAATATCAACTGGTGAATTAGGTGGGCACAACTACTTAAAACCTTAATTAAAGATTTGGTTAATAAGGTTAATGGGACAATTGTTGAATGTAATATGGCTTATAACGGTCAAAGGAATGACACAGAAAAGCATCTTGAGGTTGTTAGAGCACATGATTTTGACAAATTTGCTAATATTGATATTATTGATGCTGAGGGGGAAATAGCAATTCCTGTTGCTTTAGATATGGCTTCAGTTAATGTGATTGATAAGCATCATTCCTCAAAAAAGATAGTTTAATTAAAAGAATTGAATCTTTAAATGGGAAGCATACTATTGATGTGGCTTATCAACTTGGTATTGGTAATAAAGAATATGAATTGGTAAATATTGATTAGAAATAAAGAAAAAAGGACTTCACTGTGAAGTCCTTTAAATATCTCATGGTCGGGAAGACAGGATTTGAACCTGCAACCCCTTGGTCCCAAACCAAATGCTCTACCAAGTTGAGCCACTTCCCGATTTTCTCCATGTATTTATTAGTATATCATACTTTTTATAAAAGTCAACTTTTTTTTGAAAATTTATTGTTTTTTTTGATGATAGGTTTTTTTTATTGAATTGTTATAAATTTTTAATGTTTTATAGTTTGATATTGCAGAGTATCTAAAAGTCACTGAAAGAAAATATTTAAGTTATCAAATGAGAAATAGAAATGATTCCTTTCTTATATTGATAACATCGTGCAAAAGAAAAAAAGTGAATAATCACTTTTAGTTTAGCTTTGTGTTGCTGATGCTGAAATATAGCCGGTTACTTTGGATCCTGAATACTCATCTTCGGCGTTAGCATCTAACCAAACGTAGATATAATATCTTGTTGATGTTTCGGTTAAAGGTATTCCACTCATAAGAGTTATATCTCTGCCTGATACCGCGCCTTCTAATGTCCCTTCTGTGCCTACTAATTCAGTAGGAGTCCATGTTTCATTTGCGGCTTCGCAACTAGTTGGGGTGTCATATGTTGTGTTTGAGCATGATCCGCCAGTGTATACCGCAAAGTGAAATTTGTTAGGGTTAGCTGCTGTCCATGTTCCGCTTGCACTTTCACATGCTGTTTGTGTCTCGTGGGCAGTTATTGAACAAGTGCCACCCATGGTTAGTTCAGTTATGTGTAATTTTAATGTTGCATTGCCAGATACACTAGTTGATGTTTTACTGATATTTACCCACGTGCTTAGTCCTCCTGTTTTATCTTCGGTTGGGGATAGGGTTCCTTGTAAAGCTGCACCTGAACCTGTATCATTGTTATATTGAACATCAAAAATACCTGTTTTAGTTCCTACATCTGTGTTTCTAATCCATGTGTACCATGCGTATGTGGCTCCAACTATTAGGAGAATAAAGGCAACTACTCCTAAAATAGTTCCCCATATCTTTTTACTTTTTATATATTTTTGTTCATAACTAGTTGGTTTGCAGGTAACTGATTGTGTTTCGTTTCTAATAATCTTTTTTTCATTATTTTTATTCTTATTTTCCATGTTTCACCTTCTCTTATGATACAAGTATATCATATATTTAAAGTTTTTTGCAACTTTTTTAATTTTTTTTTGTTTTTTTATTGACAAAAGTCAAACTTGCAGTTATTATATATATCACCAATTCAAATTTTTAGGCGAATTGGTGCTAGTATCACACTAGCCAACCCCTTTTTATTCTTTTTGGGAGATCGGCCTCAGGGGGACGGTCTCTTTTTTTATAATAAAATGATTTAAAAAAAGAAAGAAATACTATTTGTTTCTACTATCGTATTTCTTTCTTGTTTCTGTATTTAATATTTTTTTTCTTAACCTTAAATGATTAGGAGTTATTTCCACTAGTTCATCTTTGTTGATGTAGTCTAAGCAACCTTCTAATGTTAATTTTCTTGGTCTTTTTAGGACTACTGTGTGGTCCGAACCTGCGGCACGCATATTGGTTAATTGTTTTCCTTTAACTACGTTTACCGCTAAATCGTTTTCTCGGTTACATTCTCCTACTATCATTCCTTCATATATTTCTTCACCTGGTTCTATGAACATAATACCTCTGTCCTCTAATAGTCCAATGGCATATGATGTTGATTTACCATTTTCCATAGAGACTAAGACACCTAGTTTTCTTTCGCCAATGTTAACATTTTCTTGTTTTTCATAACATTTAAAAGTGTGATTTAAGATGCCATATCCTTTTGTCATTGTCATAAATTCTGTTGTGAAACCTATTAAACCACGTGATGGAATGGTATAGTTTAATCTTACCATGTCAACAAAGTTAGTCATGTTTTCCATTTTGGCTCCGCGAAGGCCTAAGGCTTCAATGACATTTCCAACGCTATCTTCTTTTACTTCTATTTGGACATCTTCATATGGCTCACAAATAACACCATTTATTTCTTTCAAGATTACTTCAGGTTTTGATACTTGTAATTCAAATCCTTCACGTCTCATATTCTCAATTAAAATTGATAAATGTAATTCGCCACGTCCTGAAACAAGCCATGAATCATTTGATGATTGTTCTACTTTTAGGCTGACATCTTTTTGTGTTTCTTTGAATAGTCTTTCTTCTATTTTTCTTGCCGTTAATAACTTACCATCACGGCCAACGAATGGACTATCATTAACCATGAATGTCATTTGTAAGGTTGGTTCGTCAATTCTTAATATTGGTAAGGCTTTTTCATGTCCAATGTTACATACTGTTTCTCCTACTGAAATATCTTCTAAACCGGCTATGGCAATAATCTCACCGGCGTGAGCCTCTTTTACTTCTATTCTTTTTAATCCTAGGTACCCAAATAGTTTCTGTATTCTAAACTGTTTTATACTACCATCTAATCTCACACAACTTACCATTTCATTTTCATGTATAGTGCCTGATTGGATGCGTCCAATACCAATTCTTCCTACATAATCATTATAGTCTAGTAATGCTGGTTGAAATTGTAAATAGCCATTTATATCTACTTTTGGTGCTGGAATTTCATTTATGATTAGTTTAAAGATATCATCATAGTTTTCTGTTTGAGTTGATAAATCTGGATCTAAACTGGCCGTGCCATTTAAGGCTGAAACATAGCAAGTTTTGAAATCTAATTGCGAATCGTCTGCACCAAGTTCAATAAATAAGTCAATGACCTCGTCAATTACTTGATTAATACGTGCTGTTGGCTTATCCACTTTATTTATTACAACGATTGGTTTAACTTTGGCTTCGAGTGCCTTCTTTAACACGAATCTTGTTTGTGGCATAGTGCCTTCATAAGCATCGACGAGTAGCATAACACCATCTACCATGTTCATAATTCTTTCTACCTCACCACCGAAATCGGCATGGCCTGGCGTGTCTAGAATATTTATACGGTATCCATCATAGTTAATGGCTGTAGTTTTAGATAGTATGGTGATGCCTCGTTCTCTTTCAATGTCGTTAGAATCCATGGCTCTTTCGTTTACTTGTTCATTTTCTCTAAATGTGCCTGATTTTTGTAATAATCTATCTACAAACGTTGTTTTGCCATGATCTACGTGAGCTATAATAGCAATGTTTCTTATTTTATCTGTATTCATAATCCACTTCCCTTTTTTAAATACCGAAGTATTATAGCACATATATTTGTACTTGGCAAGTTTTTTTCATAAAGAATTTTTGATGATCATGCTTTTACTTAGCACTTATATCATTTGATATTTTGCACTTTTCTAATAATAAAGATTAAAAGTATTCTTTATTTTAGACATAAACTCCGACAGTAGCTGCCGTACTCATTTTTATTTGCTATAAAATTGATGTATCATTCGTTATGATGGATATAATTTGATTATTTGTGATGTGTACACAAGTATCACCTCCTTTTGTGTTTTCAATATACTATGAACGGGTATTTTTGTCAATGTTGCTATTTTTTAAAAATTGGGTGGTTTTTTTGAGATTCTGTATGAAATTTGCTCGTTTTTTGAAAAAATGCACGGGCGTTTGTTAAAAATGGAATGTTGAATTTTTTTTGTAAAAATGTAAAATTTTTGAAATATATGTCAAATGAACTAGAACGGCGTAGCAAAGGTGGATAAATGGTTAATAAGTTTTGTAAAAAAATACTGATACTTTCGGCTATTTGGTATCAGTTTCTTCTTCTGTTTTTATGGTGCTTTGAAATTCTACTTTGGTTAGTTTGTCATAAAATACTTTTTGGTTGAATAGGATTTTGAATGTTGTTACAATGTATGTGATAAAGAGGATAATAAATATTGCTAGGTAAAGGCCGATGCTCATTTGGATATTTAAATTTAGTGTTTTATTTAGTTTTATGCTTCCTTCAATTATTAAGATGGGTACCTTTACATAGTATAGATAAACAATGATGGTTCTTATAAGTGAGGATAAAAATGGGTACTTTGGAAATGCGAGTTTGATATTTAGAAATTTGCATCCTGGAGTTTGGTTGTTCCAAATGTAAGGTAATGCTACGTAATAGATGGTAATGGTTATATATTTAATCCATGAATAGTTGAAGATAAAAATGGTGATGGTATGAAATGTTAGGTAAATGGTGAGGTCTAGGAAGAATAAGGTGATTCTTCTTAAACCTGATACTTTTTGGCCAACAAGGAGAGATTTTCTGTCTATTTCATCTCTGGAGGGAATAATTTTTTCTACTAAGAAGGCTAGATAGTAACCGATGATACCTCCTAGGGTGTTCGTGATAAGATCATCGACATCAAATAAACGATAGGCTCTTGGGTAGATAAAATATAATCCTGTAACTTGAGTTATTTCAAAAAATAGGGATAGGAAAAATGAGAGGGTTGCTACTTTTTTAAAGTTATATTTGTAATAGTATTTTAGGTAAATGCCAAAGGGGATGGTCATTAGTATATTGAATATTACGGTATAAAAACTCGGATGTAATATGGTTTTTAGGTAAGTGCTTGGTTTGTTTATTTTCAATGGTGATTCTTTTATGAGGTCAGTGATGAAATTGAATGGGATGAGGTTTGGTTTTAATGGTTTCATATTTAGCAATTGTTCTTTGGTTGGAAGTGGGAGAATGACTAGGAAGTAAATGGTTATTAGGTATAGAATAAATGAGTATATGATTAGGGTTCTTAATTTATTTATAGAGCCATATTTGTGGTATTGTTTTAGGATGAATGGGATGGTGAATAAAAATGAGATGAGAGGAAAAATTAGGATTGCAGTTTTTATGGCTTCAGTGTATGTCATTGTTTTTCCTCCTTTTTTTATATTTTGGGTGTAGTGCTTTTGTTATTTATATTATATCATTAATTTAAGGGATTATATATTACTTTTTTGAAAGGTGTAGTGTTGTGTTTTTTGGAACTTAGGGGCTAGAAATAAATATTGTTGTATTTAAAACTTATCACTTATTGATAAAATGATACCATGTATGTTTGTTATAGGTTATTGTAGCATGATGAGAGGTTACTTATTAATCCAATTGAATAATTCGTTTTCTTCAAAATTTATATTGAATCTTTTACCAAAAATGAAGTTTATGTTATTATATTTTTTTCTTAAGTTGTCTAAGCTTCCATCAATGCTGGAACTGTCAGAAGTGATAAATACATAATTTTTTTTATTTTTTAAAAAATGGTGAATATATATCTTTTTATAGTAATATTTTATGGAATAAAAAAAGAACTGAATAGAAGAATTATTCATTTCTACTTAGTTTCTTTTTGGGTAGAGGGATTTAGAAATCAATGCTACCACTTAGAATGTTTTTTAAGTTTCTTAGGTACATTTTAATAAGGTTTGCTTTTTTGACATTTTCTTTGACGGTAATGTCTATTTTATCAATTGTTTTCCCATTTTCTATTATGTTTAGTTTTCCAACGATTTCTCCTTTTTTTACTGGAGCTTTAATTGTTTTGATGTCAAGAGTGTATGTTACGTTTCTTTTGTCTTTATTTTTATTGTTTAATATGCTTACATCTTTTAACGGTTGTAAGGTAACATACTCATTTTCTCCTTGATAAACTTTTGCTTTGCCTAAATCACTACTGGTTGTAAGCATTTTTTCTAGGCTGTACATGCTGAAACCATAGTTAATTAGGCCTGTGGTTTCGCTGTTGCGGGTTGTGGCCTCTGGTTCACCCATTACTACGCTGATAAGGCGCATTCCATCTTTTTCTATTGTGGCGGTTAGGCAATATCCAGCAGTACCTGTATAGCCTGTCTTTAAGCCATCAATACCTTTGAAAAACCTGACTAGTTTATTGGTATTTACTAACCAAAATTCTTTTGATGTTCCTTTTCTTAGGTAATCTTCGTATATACCTGTATATTCTAATACTTTTTTATGTTTTACTAATTCTTTTCCTATTAGTGCCATGTCGTGTGCACTTGAATAATGGTTTTCTTCATCTAGTCCGTGTGGGTTTTTAAAGTTTGTTTCGGTTAGGCCTAATTCTTTAGCTCTGTCGTTCATCATTTTCACAAACATTTCCTCACTGCCCCCGACGGCTTCTCCTAAAGCTACGACTGCATCATTGCCTGAAGCGACTGCTACACCTTTAAATAAATCTTCTACACTCATTTGCTCTCCTGTTTCAAGGAGTATTTGACTACCACCCATTTTGCTAGCATTTTCTGATACGGTTATCATTTGGTCCCATTTTAGATTGCCTTTGTCAATGCTTTCTACTACTAGTAACATACTCATCATTTTGGTCATGGAAGCAGGTGCTAATTTTTCGTGAGCATTTTTTTCCCACATGATTTCTCCTGTTGATGCTTCAATTAATATTGCACTTTTTGCATTTTTTGCGAGGTCGACTTCATCGGCACTTACTACTGTAACAACTGAAAAAAGCATAATAAAAAGCATAAATTTTATTTTTAATTTCATGTTATATCCTCCTAGTAAAATTTATGCTTCAATATTTGATTTATTATTATTTTATAGTTATGGCATATTTGGTATTTAAATCGTCTTCGTAAGCAATGTAATAAGTTCCATTTTTGACATATTTACTTTTGCTCACTAGTAAGTAATCACCGTCTTTGTGAATTTGCCACTTTTGAACTATGCTTGTTTGATTACTTGTATATAGATTATAATTATTTAGAATTTTATCATTATCATAAGCAATGAATTTATAATTAGTTGTCCCTTGTTTTTCCATTGTGTATTTGTATGTTGAAGCGGGAATAGTTACGTTTACTGATTTTTTAGCGTTAGCACTTCCACATTTGATATTTGCAACGATGGTTACATTTTTATCTGTTGTGTCTCTTGTAACTGTGTTGAAGTCAGCATCAGTCCATGTAATTTGGCATTTTCCACTTACAGCCGTTGACTTTAATGTTTGATTTGCTTTTACAACGGCAAAGTCTTTTACTTCTTCTCTTGCTACAGATAAATAAGTTTGGTCGTCAGTTAGGGCAACTTCCCAACTTGCTACAAGTTTGATATCTTTGGTTACTGGTGTATTAAAATCATAATCAATACCGTCTAACTTCCAGCCCATAAATACGTGTCCATTTTTGGTAGGTGTTTGTGGAACGGTCGCTGTTTTACCACTTTCGATGGTTTGGTAGTCAACGGCACTTCCTCCGTTTGAATCAAATGATACAACATAACTAAATACGTAATCACTGTCAATTTCCCATTTGGCATAGATTATTGTATCACGTTTTATTTTTTTGCTAAAGTCATATTTAGCATTGTCAAAGTACCAGCCAAGAAATTTGTATCCTTCTCTTCTTGGTTCTGCTGGTTCTATAACACTATTGCCTGTTCTTACTTTTCTAGTTTCAATTACAGAGTTGTCTTCGTTCATAAATGTTACTGTATAATCGGTGGTGTATATTTTTATTATGAAAAATGCTAGAAGGAATACTAATACTATGCCTAGGCATAAAACAATACTTTTTACTATTTTACCTTTTGTTTCTAAAGATATATTCATTTTATTATCACACCTTTATTTTTATCTAAGATAATTTTATCACATTAAAAAATTCTTGTCTATATAAAAAGAGAAAAACTTTGTTTTCTCATGATTAACTTTAATAAGATAAGAATGTTTTTATTGCGACCGTTGCTGAAAATGGTTTGTTCATTAAATCGTTTTGTACTTCTCCTGTTTCATGAAGCCATACTCTTAATTCATAATTATCAGCATCAGTGGCATTTAGTACTAAACTGGTAGTATATAAATCAATGGTTGTGCTATTACCAATGTTAGCAAAATCACCAATTGCAACACTTGTTTCGTCTTTTAATAACTGCCATTTGAAATTGCTATTCTTTAGTTTTTCATCAATAGTAATATCTTGCAAAAGAATTGTATATTTAGCAGTCATATTCATGCTTGAATTAGCTTTTACAGTAAATGCTGTCTTATCTGCTTTTGTTGGTACTTCTTCTTCAGTTAAAGGAACACCTGTCGTTGTGCTTATATATTTACTTGTTGCAAAGTCTACAATAATTTTATCACTAGTAGGAGTTTTTATATCAAAACTAGTAGATGTCGCTGTGGCATACCAAGCATAACTAAAACCAAGTAATAAAGAGAACATTACCATTGTTGTTAAACATAAGACTAATTTTTTAAAGTTCATATAAAATCACCTAATCACTCTACCATACATATAAAGGATAACATATTTTTTGAACTTAATCAATAAAATTAAGTAAATATTTTTTTTAAATTTTATTATTTGTTTTGTTTTTTACTTTTGTAACCCTGTAGATTATGTATCCAAGGAATACTAAACCTACTATATATAAAATATATTTAACAATCGTAAGATAATCTATGCCTGTTTTAAATATTCTATTTTTATCAAATTCTAAGTTAATTTTTTTGGAATAATCGTGAAATCCATATGCCCATGTATATGTATTTGTTTTGTTATCTACTTTGTCAGCATTATTTTTTGTAACTATGTATGGTACTTTTATTTTAACTTGTAATTTTGTTACAATAGGATCTTCTTCCATACCATCAACAAATAACCAAAAATTATCTAAGTTGTTATCACTTGATATTGTAATTAAATTTTTTTCTTTTACTATTTTTAAGCCATCGGCATAAATCTTTTTTATATATTTGGACTGGGCAAAATCTTCTAAATTTTTATATGTTTTATTACTAGATATGGCCATGTTACCTGAACTAGAATATTTTTTAATATTATCTAAATCTTCATCTTGGTGTAATTCGGCATATGTTTCTTTTAGGGTTTCATACATGGTATCTACTGTGTATTCGCTTCCTATTTTAAATCGGTCATCACCTAGTATTTCCATGTTTTCAATCACTGTTAGATCTTTGTTAATTGCTACATCATAATTAACCGTACATCCTGTTAAAAGAAATAAACCTAGTATTAAAGTTATTATTTTTTTATTCATAATAATTATCACCTACCTTATACACTATCATTACTTTTCATTTTTTTTAAGATAATGACACCTATAATTATTATAATGCTAAATGCTATGCCCCAAAAAATATATTTGTTTACTGAATTATTGGATTTTTGAACGGTATTATCTGTTTGATTATTTTCTTTGTTACTTTCATTTTCTTTATTGTTATCAATTATTGTATCATCACTATTACTTGTATCATATGAAATGGTTATAACTTTATCTGTGTTGTCTTTATTGTATGTCCAGGTGTATGTATTTTCTTCTACTTTATCAGCATTGCTACTTGTTACTTTAAAAGGTAATATTATGTTTATATTTAGTTCATTTACTGGTGCTTTTATATAGTTTACATCTTTTAAAATGTTTTGTAACTCAGTTTTAGGAGTTGCCGTGATGGTAACTAGTTTTTTGTTTTGATTTATTTTAATTTCTCCAAAGAAGTCTTTTATGGCTTTTGATTCACGATATTTGGAGTAATCATTGTAAATGGTTGAGGCTGAAAAACTATTATAATCGTATTTTGCATCTTGTGGTTCTTCACAATCTTCACTATCACAATATTCGATATCTCCATTATAATCAATTGTATAGTAATTACCATAGTCATCTTTAATTGTGTTGAGTATTTCTTGATTTAATATAATATCAGTGTTGTTAATATACACACTTTCTGTTACACCATTCGTAATTATTAGTTCGTAATCTACTGTGCATCCTGTTAATAAAAATAAACTTAGTATTAAAAATATAATTTTTTTATGATTTAAAATCATATTCTCACCTCAACTATCTTGTGGTAATATTTTTACATTGTAATTTTTGAATAGCATCTAATATTTTATTACAATTTTTCCTGTCTTTATTTTGGCACTTTCCTCCGTAAGAAGATAAAAAATAGTTAGTTAAATCAACATATTTATTGTTTCTTTTGACAATATAGACAAATTTATTGTTACTTAGATTTCCTATTTTTGTACCAGTTTCTATATAATTTCCTATTTGATATGTTCTATATACATTTTCTAAATTGCAATAACTGTGAAATTCACCGTGATTAGTAAATATAGTTACACCATTGCTACAATTAGGTGTTGTTTCATTTACTACTTTACCACCTTCTAAGGCATAAACATTAACAATATCATTTGTTTCTTTTTTACTCAATTCAATTCCTTGGTTGAATATATTGTTTATTGAACCTACACAATTGCCAACTTTTGGTTGGTAATTTTTTCCTGTTACATCTTTTAATAATGATGAGGCGGTAATTACTTCTACTACTGGTTTGTTTGGAGGACTTTCTACTACTCCACCACATGCATATGATGTTTTATCAGTAAAATATGGGGTAATATATATGGGTTTCCCGGCATAGTTATTTATTTGAAAGTGTAAGTGTGTTCCTGTCGAACATCCTGTATTTCCTATTTTCCCTAACATTTGTCCTTGTTTAACTATATCTCCTTCTTTTACAACTTTACTTGACATATGCATATAATGGACTTGATATCCAGCAAATCTTGAATCAGTAACTTCTAGTGTAACGGAAACACCACGACTACTTGGACATGTTACTGGGGAACACATTAAACTTCCTCCAGGTGCACAATTTTTAGTATTATTGGTCGTGGCTATTATTTTGCCATCAAATACTGCATATATCGTGCCATCTCCACCTCCTTTGGTTAAATCCATTCCTTTGTGATATACTCCACCACCGCGATTTCCACAAACAACATCGGTTACATGATATTTTTTGAGAGGGTCTGTCATATGGCACATAACATTGTATCCACTTTCACAACAATTAGATACCCCTGGACAATATCCTTCTTCTTTATCATCAAGTTTAACTATTGATTCTGTTTGAATAGAAAATGAATTATTGTTTCTTGTGGTATAAATACCGAATAGAGATATTATAATTAATAAGGATATGATTTTTTTCAATTGTAATCACCTCACAATTTATTTGTTTTTTCTATTTTCTTTTTTATAAAGAATACTATTACCAATATAATTGTTAGTACTATTCCTATAAGAAGTATTGGTATTATTTTATTGTTTTTTACAAATTCAGTCCCATTTACTTTGCCAAATGATACTTTTTCAACAATGTTTCCTGTTATTTTTTCAATGACATTTGGTTCTGTTTTTTCGTTGTATGTATATTTTTTGTCTTTTGAATAAGTTAGCTTTAACTCAAAATTTGAAGCATTATCTTCATTTACAACCCAATAATAGGTGTTGGTTTTTTTGTCTATTTTGGTTGCATTACTATCAATAACATCGTAATATGATTGTATTTTTATAACTATGTTATCTACATCAAAAGTATATTTATATGAAGTCGTTAATTTTTTTACATTATCATAGTTGAATTTATTGCCATAAATGGTGTAGGTATCTTTAGCATTTGTTATTTTAGATGTTTCAAAAGAGTTTGAAAAATGGACTGGCAGACATTATG
>ENA-ORSL01001578-ORSL01001578.1-human-gut-metagenome-genome-assembly--contig:-NODE-1578-length-18829-cov-3.900980_pt1 | contig 18829 bp, 17 predicted proteins | sample MGYA00242190_ERZ509157 | MGnify/ENA primary metagenome ERZ509157 (study PRJEB26280, sample SAMEA2338664) | human gut metagenome | biome: human gut; feature: human-associated habitat; material: faeces...
TAGTAAGTAAAATGCAAGATAATGAAATCTTAATTACAGGAGTTATTAATAATATAGAATTTAGGTGATTTATTTATGAAAAATACATTCTTAAATAAAATAGATAGTATTATTTTCTTATATGATTCGTTGACGTTGTTTTAGCAAAATGGTACTATATTAATGAAGGATGGTGTTAGATAATGGCGAAAATTCCAATGTGTCCATATTGCAATTGTGAAATGAATATAGTTAGTGGAAAGACTTCATCAAAATGTATGTATTGCGGAAATATTGTTAGAATTATTAATGGAAAGTTATATAAGAGTGAAGAGGTGCCACCAGAAGTTGCGTTTTGTTTTACGGCACTTTTTGCAAATATTGCTCGTGGTCATGAGGAACATGAAAATGAGTATTTTGATTTTTTAACTAATTTTTTAAGAAATCAAAATCTAACTAAAAAACAATATGAATATTTAATTAACTATTACAGAAAAGAAAGCAGAAATATATTTTCGTTTGGCCATGAAAGTAATAAAAATATAATTAAAAGATTGAAAAATGTTATAGATGAAACATGTGCTTCAATGCCAATGTCTGAACAAGAAAATTATGAAGATAGTGTGCTTAAAATTATTCTTAGTTTTATGAAAAAAGGTGGAGCGTTCAACGATAATGAAAAAAAGATTATAGAATTATATAAAACAATGTTTGACATAGATGAAAAAAGATATAATTCGATATATAAAGAAAAGAAAGAAGAGACAAAAAATAAGAAAGATATTTCTGAAATTTTTGATGAAATTCAAGAAAATCTTGAAAATAGTTTTTCTAAGAAAAGCTTTATATCCGAGACTGTATTGGCTTTTAAAAGGCCATTTGTTATAAAGAATACATCAGAGCATTTGAAAAATATAATTGCTATTTTCTCGAAAGAAAATATATTTGTAGAGGGTATAGTAAACACAATCTCTTCCACATTAAAAAGATATGAAATACTAAGCAATGAATCGATTAAATTTGACTTTATTATGTATAAAAAAGATGAATCATTTGGAAATTTTGTTAATGCTTTTTGTGATGCTTTAAATGCAGGAACTGAAATTATGATATTTGAAAACTTCAATCTTGCAAATGAATCATGTAAAGGTTTTATAAGAAGTCTTTGCAAATTTGGAAGAGTGGAAGTTAACACACCAAGAGGTCTTTTAGAAATTAAAGTGGATGGTGAATATTTTGTTTTTATTAATTCAAATTCTGAAAGTGAATTTTCAGAAGATTTAGGAAATGATATATATCAATCTATAAAAGATGTTATAAAAATAGATGAGTTCACAGATGATGAAATAAACCAATTGATTAGTAGGGCACTAACATCATTAGAAAATAGATGCAAGCAAGAGTTGGGTGTAAATCTTATGTGTACATCAGATCTTTGTGCATATTTAAAAACTTTATATAATCAACTAACAGGAATTAATGGTGTTAATTTGTTAATAGAACATAAGATTTATGAACAAGTTTCTGAATATAAGTTAAAGGGAAAAATTACAAGAAATACAAGAAATATTGTAACTTCTACTCAAGATAAAATTGCTCTTATAATAAATGATGAAGTAATATTTTTAGATGATTTAAATCAAACTAAAACATCGGATAAATTATTAAAAGTAAAAAATAAATTACTTTCTATGATTGGACTTGATGAAGTTAAGGAATATATGCTTAAACTTGAAGATAATATTTCTGCACAACAAATGAGAAAAAGGGCAGGAATGAAAGTTGCACCACTTCCTCTTAATATGATTTTTACTGGTAATCCCGGAACAGGCAAAACAACTATAGCGAGAATTGTTGCAGAGTATTTAAATGCACTTGGAATGTTATCTAAAGGACAGTTTGTTGAAGCTAGTAGAGTTGATTTAGTTGGTGGATATGCTGGTGAGACGGCATTGATTACACGCGAAAAGCTTACTGAAGCTTTGGGTGGAGTTCTTTTTGTTGATGAGGCTTATTCGTTATTGAATTCAAAAAATGATGCTTACGGAAAAGAATGTGTAGATACATTTGTAAAGTTTATGGAGGATAATAGAGAAAATCTTGTAGTAATATTTGCTGGCTATAAAGATGAAATTGAAGAAATGTTAAGAATTGAACCAGCGTTAAAATCTAGATTTCCTAATCTTATAAATTTTAAAGATTATTCTGCTGAAGAAATGTATAAAATTGCAGAATTAATAGCTAAACAAAACGAATATAGAATTGATACTCAATGTTATGAACCCCTTATTGAATACTTTGAGTCTACAATATACAAAGGAAAAAATCCAAATGGAAATGGAAGACTAGTAAGAAATGTGGTTGAAAAAGCCATTGCAAATCAGGCTGTTAGAATAGTTAATGAAAATGAAGTTGATTATTCTTTGATAAAGCTTGAGGACTTTGACTTGAAAAAGAAAGAAGAGTTTGATTTAGAAAAGTCATTGCAAGATATTATAGGATTGGAAAATGTTAAGGACTTTTTAAGAAATCAATATAATATTTTAAAGGCACAGGAGAAAAGAAGAAATTTAGGAATAACTGCTGATACTACGCAATCATTAAATATGATTTTTTATGGCAATCCAGGAACAGGTAAAACAACAGTTGCAAGATTAATTACCAAAATGCTAAAAGATATGGGATTCTTAAGAGTCGGACAGCTAATAGAGTGTTCGCGTGTAGATTTAGTTGCAGAGTATGTTGGACAGACAGCACCAAAAACAACAGATGTTTTTAATAGTGCTTTGGGTGGAGTTCTATTTATTGATGAAGCTTATTCACTTTCGAGTGGCACAGACAATGATTTTGGAAAGGAAGCAATTGATACGTTAATAAAACTTATGGAAGATCATAGAGGCGAGATCGTTGTTATACTTGCAGGATATAATAAAGAAATGAAAGAATTTTTAAAAGTAAATTCTGGACTTGAATCTCGATTTCCGTTAAAGCTTGATTTTCCCGATTATAGCGTGCATGAACTTATAGAGATATTCAATAAGATGATTAGCAAAAAAGGGTTTAAAGTAGATACATCTGCACAGACTTTAATAAATGATAGAATAGAATTTTTGAAGAAAAAAGAAACAAGTCAATCTGGTAATGGTAGAATGATTAGGAACCTAATTGACGAAATTGTAAGAAATCAAAGTGATAGGATTGCAAATTCAGAAAATATATCATCTAATGAGATTAATTTAATACTTCCAGAAGATGTCGGAAAGAATTTTGAAACAGAAAATGCAGACTTTGATTATGAAAAAGCTTTTGAGGATATTATAGGGCTGGAATCTGTAAAGCAATATATACGCATGCTAGCAGCAAGAATTAAAATCATGAATGAAAGAAAAAGACTTGGCTTAATTGTTAATACTGAGCAGTCTCTTCATATGATTTTTGAAGGTAATCCAGGAACAGGAAAAACAATGATGGCCAGAATTATTGCAAATATGTTGTATAAGCTAGGTGTTATTTCAACAAATAATTTGATAGAAACAGATCGAGCCGGTCTTGTTGCTCCTTATGTTGGGCAGACGGCAATAAAAACAACAGAGAAAGTGAGTGAAGCATTCAATGGTGTGCTTTTCATAGATGAAGCATATTCATTGTCTCAAGGTGGCGAAAATGATTTTGGAAAAGAGGCAATTGATACATTAATAAAATTAATGGACGACAATAGAGATAAGTTAGTGGTTATATTAGCTGGTTACACAAAAGAAATGAAAGAATTCTTGGATGTTAATTCTGGCTTGTTATCTAGATTTCCTAATGTCATTGAGTTTGAGGATTATTCCGTTGATGACTTAATTACAATAGCAAGAAAAATGTATGAAAAGAACGGATACAAAATTACAGATGAAGCTATTGAAAAACTTAAAGAAATTATATATATCGCAAAACAAGATACTAGGTTTGGAAATGGCAGATTTGTTAGAAACGTGTTTGAACGTTCATTAAATAATCAAGCATTGAGACTTTCTAAAGAAGTTAATATTAGTGCGGAAGCTTTAACAAATATTTTGCCCGAAGATTTGGATTAATAACCAATATTCTTTATACAATTATACAAGAGTGGAGTGATGTAAATGAAATTAAATCAAAACACAATAATTCCTAAAATTATAGACATGAAAAGTGAACTTGATATTATTTCAAAATTGATAGATAGAATCATAGAACTAGTTTATATGGAAGATGCTTTAAATTTTGCTAAAGAAACAGAAAGTTTAATTAATAGTTTTCCCCAGTTAAAATATTTTAGCGATGAGGCAGAAAGTATAAAAGAGTGTTTAATAGATTTATATGATGGATATGAAAGTAAAGAAAGTGCAATAGATTATATGAATTTTATGAAGAGGGTAGTAATCAATGCACAAGAGTTTATAGCTAAATAAAAGTTTTTATATTTATAATTTTGAAGGAGATTAATAAAATGAAAAAAAGTTTTAACAAATTATTAATTATAGCAATTATAAGCATGGTATTAACTGCAATCCTTTGCTTTGCTGTAATTGTATCTACTGATTTTACTCAGTTTGCTATGCAAGAGTTAGAAAAAAATTCGAATGGAATGGAGTTAGACATTTCGCAGAATGCAGAACTATTAAAAAACAGTATGTGTGATTCATCAATAGTTTTATCATATGTTACATTTGTTGTTGTAACTCCAACAATCTTTTCTCTAATAATACTAGCTTCACAAATATTTGCAAGATTGTTCCAAATTGGTAAATTTAAAAATTGGAAATACGTAACTGGATTAGTATTTACGTATCTTTCGGTTGTTGCATTTGTATTTATGGCTTTAAATATGTTAGCAAATGTAATTTTGTGTGTATCAATAATGGAAAAAGTCTTTATGAGTATTGCTTGTATAATAAATATTATTACTTTTGTATTATTTATAAAGGAATTAATAAAAATGGATAAAATTAGCAAGAAGAGTGAAGAAAACGCATAAACAATCTCACTTAAACCGAGTCAATAAGAATGAATTTCACAAATTAATAATTGTTTGCATACTTATGTATTGGATGTGATAAGTATGTTGGAAATACAAAAAAAATTAACGATAGTTAATAGAACAATAGTTAAAAATTTGGATAGTTTGATTATAAAATGGGCAAATGATGTTCAAAAGATAAAGTAAAAATAACCAATTAATAAAAAAACTTCTCAACAAAAGTTGGGAAGTTTTTTGGCTGGGAGGATACTCTCGCACTGCTCGAGGATTCCTTCGGAATGCCCCCAAAAAATCTCTGCACACCCACGGTGTTTGAGCTTTCGCGGTTCGAATCCTTTGAACAAAATAAAAAAAGCCTCAACTCACGTTGAAACTTTTTTATTTTGGCTGGGCTGGGAGGATTCGAACCGCCGAGATGCCAGAGTCAAAGTCTGGTGCCTTACCACTTGGCTACAGCCCAATATTAAATTTAAGTATTTGGGGTGAAAGATGGGACTCGAACCCACGACCTCCAGGGCCACAACCTGGCGCTCTAACCAACTGAGCTACATCCACCATGATTCACTATCTCCAAATGCAAGTTATATTCTAATCTATTTTTTACATAAAGTCAATACTAAATTTTTATTTGTGAGTAAAACACCAAAATGTTACAAAATAAAATCTTTCTCAACATTTACATTGTATTTTTTTAATTGTATAATTGTTTATAGGAGAGAGTACATGCATTTAAATATGTTTAAACATATCTGAATATTTCTCTATATCCTTAATTTTTAGGGGTATTTTGCATGAGAAGCTTGTGTATGAAGCGTGCACAAATAATTGGGGTAGGTTTACCTAGTTGTCGATTAAATTACACTTTTGAGTGTTTCCAATTTTCTCCTTTTTTAAAGGAAATCGACCTGTCTTCGCCAGAAAAGAAAAATTGGTTATAATAACAAAGGAGAATGGTATGGCTTTGCTACGTTATATGGATAGTTATGAAATAATGTCTATATTATCTAACATTAGTAAGAATAAAGGCTGTAAAAATATTAAGTTGAGTGTTCCATATTGGTTTAGGTTGGAGGTTGTTGATTTTCAGGGGAAAAATAATATACCTTCTTTTGTTGATGCCTTAAAACGGATATTTGTATGCTTCTATAAACACTTATTATTCGGAATACTTAATGAATGAATTAGCAAATAACATATTAAAAGCTAATATTCCAGAAATGCTTTATGTAATTCCAAATGAAGATATAAGATTAAGATACATTAAAAAGATAAAAGATCCACATATAAAGTCAGATCTCGTTGCTACATTAAGTAATGACGAATTAAAAATTGAATATTTAAAGAGCTTTTCAAAGGAAAGAGATAGAGTTAGTATAATATCTTCTTTTAGTGAAGATATTAAAAAAATAAATATGTTGCCAGCCCTTAGCGAGTATGCTAAAGCTGAAGTTATTGGTGCACTTGAAGATGATAACGAGAAAAAAAGATTAATCTTTTCTGGACTTGTGCGTCATGACAAAATCGCCGATATTATACAAAGTATGAAAGATGATAACCAAAAGGTAGAGTTAATTAAACTAGTTGATAGCGATACGGCGAGGGCTAGAATAATCGTTAGTTTAAGTGATATAGAGTTAAAAAAGAAATTATTTGAATCTGAAATAAGAGATGACAGAGTAAAAAAGAGAAAATTAATGGAGTTCGTTTTATCTTTACCTAAATCCGAACAATTTTCTTTCTTTTATGATGTAAATGATAAAACCAAAGTGTCAATATTACAAGATTGTGATGTTGAAACAATGCTTAATTTTTTGGATGCTTTTGAAAAAGATTCATCTAAAAAAGAATTGCTTAGTTATGTACCAAATGAAAAGCTGTTAGAATATGTTACTTTTCATTTAACTGATAGGCATACGAGGTATTCACAAATAGACAGTCTTCAAATTACAGAAGACGAGGCAAAGAAAATTGCTGATAAAAAAGTAGAGGATATAGTTAGATATGGAAATTTAAGTGCAGAAGAAAGAATCAAATGCTTAAAAAACTATTTTTCATCAGTTAATCGTGATGATACAAGAGTATTGAAAAAATTATTGTCAAAAGAGCTTTTAGAAGATGTATTAAGATACTATTTTGATTTTGACAGTGGTTATATACCTGTTAACATGATAGATGAAATTAATCAAATATATGACATATCTGGGAAAAATAAATTGGTTTTTGAAATACCAGATTTCTGGGATATAGCAGATACTGGAAACGTGGAGTATATAAGAAAGCTTCTTGAAAAGAGTGGGGCACTATTATTATTTCCAGTAAGATGTGAAGCAAGAAGATTGAAGCTGTACGATAATATAGTAAAAGGAAACTTTGAAAAAGCATACTTTGATCGAAAAAATAGATATATTGTTGTTGGTGATTCTAATGTAGAACTACCAGAACAATATAATGAAATATATCGTTGTATAAGTGGTGAAAAGAATGAAGAATGCGTAAAAGAATGTGCAAATGAAAAAGAATGCGATGTTGAAGTTGAACAAATTGCCAATATAGCAATAAAAAAATCATTGTTAGATGTACCATCACAATGCGTGAGATATATTCAAGATATAGCATTAGAATTGTTAAATAATCAAAAACTTTCTTCAACAGATGTAAAACAATTATTTTCCTCGGAACGGTAAATTGTTAAACAGATTTGATATAGGCGATTTTACTATTAAGGTTGGAGCCAAAAGAATAACACCAGATGTGCCAAAACATGATAGTATATTGAAACCTATTTTAAGTTTTGAGTTTAGTGGGCAGAAAGGTGAAATAAAAGATTCTCCAATTTTTGTTGAAGTACAGCCTTTGGTGAAAAGTAAATATGAAGCAGAACTTAATCGTAACGAAAAATTGGAAATTTTACAGTATTTGTACAACTCATTAAAAGAGGACAATATAGTATGGGGAGATGCAGAGATACAAAATATGGCTTATTATGTGCCATCAAATCATACTGGAGTGACAATATCAGAAAGTACAAAAAAGAAAATCGAAGATGATAAAAATGTGAGAATTTGTTGTTTTGCTGACACAAGTAGAGATGAAAACAAAGAACCAAGATGGGTAGTAACAGATACAGATTTTATCTATACTAGTGAAGCTCCAATAGATGAAGTTAGAATACCTTCGATAAATAGCCAACGCTTTGAAAAAGAATACGAAGAGGCTATAAAAAAGAATGAACTAGCAAGTTTGATTGGAAAATACAGAAATGTTGTAGCAAATCATGTACAAGTTAAAGAAAAGAATGGTTCCGTTGAAAATGAATATGAAATTGAATAAAAATGGGGGCTGGGATTATATTACCCAGCCTCCATTTGGCGATATAATCTGACCTGTTATATAGTCAGCCTCATCACTAGCAAGAAAGTAAGCAAGGTTTGAAATATCTTCTGTTGATCCAATTCTTTCTAGTGGAATTTGAGAGCGAATATCATCAAATTCTTCTACAGTATAATCGCTTACCATATCAGTCATTACAATACCAGGAGCAATGCAATTAACACGAATATTGCTAGGTCCTACTTCCTTTGCCAAAGCTTTTGTAAAACCTATAATTGCAGCCTTTGAAGCTGAATAAGCAACTTCGTTTGATGCACCAACCAATCCCCATACAGATGAAATATTTATTATTTTTCCTTCATGTCTAGCAATCATTTGTGGTAACACCAATTGAGTGCAAAAAAATGTTCCGTTAACATTTACACTAAATATTCTATTAAGTTCTTCTTCTGATAAGTCTTGCAATAATCCTGTTGAAGATATACCAGCATTATTTATAAGTATATCTATCTTTTTAAACTCGCTTGTAGCGTAGTCAATCATTTCTTGAACTTGTTTTTTGTTTGAAATATTTGCTTTAAATATCTTAACGTTATTATATTTTTCTGAAAGTCTATACGCAGCTTCTTCTGATTTTGAATAATTTAATATTACATTGTATCCGTTTTCTGCAAATTTTTGTACAATTGATTTTCCAATTCCCCTTGAGCCACCTGTAACCAATACTGTTTTCATTTTATCACTCCTTAAAAATAAAAGGTCGGCACACAAGATGCTGACCTGAAATGTTCTATTGTTCTTTTACTTTTCTTTTAAACTCACCATTAAAAAATTTAGGAATAAAAGTTACAATCTTATAGAAAGTAATCTTAATCTTTTTAGCCAATATATAAGATTTCTTCAACTTTGGAACTTCAAGTGCTGTTGGCTCTACTTTTGCAACTGTTACTTCTTCTTTTGAGATAGGCATTGAGTAATTTTTTGTTTGATTGTTATCCCAGTTATTGTTTCCATCTCTAAAGCAGAAATTTATACTATCATTTGAAATTAAATTTATTTCAGTTTCATATGTAGAATCATCAACTTTATCCAACTTTATTTCTTGTAGGTTTTCCCAAAGCAATCCAAAACCGTAATGTACATATATTTCGTCAGAACCGTCATTAACTAAATCGCCTTTATAGATTAGTTTAGCAGTTCTTCCTTCTACTAGTTTTTCTGTATCAAAATAAACTTTTTCTTCTTTTGGCATTTGTTCCCACTCCTTATTTATCTTTTGCTATATGTTTTTTCTATAACAATTATATATATAAAAAAAACAAACTGCAATACTTATATAAAAAATTTTTTTTATAATGTAGAAATTTGTAGTTATAAGTTGCATTTTATGTAATCTTGTGCTAAAATTAGTACGGTGAGATTTAGAGTAGTTTGGAGGTAATAAGTAATTATGAATCAAATTTTATATAATACTACAAATACTACAGATAAAAATAAAGTTGTAGTTTTTGTCCTAATTGTGTTGGTATGCATTATAGTATGTGTATCAACATTGTTTGCTGCTATAAACCTAAAAAATACGAAGATATTTAATAATGTTTTTATATCTGGTATGAATGTTAGTGGTAAAACTGTGGATGAGGCTCGCACATTATTAGAAGAAAAAATAGAAAAATATGAAAATAAAGCAATCACTTTAAAACTAGATGAAAGTGAATATAATGTGAATGTTAATGAACTAGGATTTGATGCTGTCAATGTAGAAAAAGCATTAGAAGAAGCTTACAATTATGGCAGAAGTGGTACTTTTATTCAAAACAACTATACAATATTGCTAAGTAACTTTAGAAATAAAGAAATTGAATTAGAATATACATTGGATGATGAAGTTTATGATGAACTTGTAGCAAGAATAACAAGTGCAAATGAAAAAGTATCTTCTGATGATTCTTATGAAGTATCAGGAGACAGCATTATAGTTGTAAAAGGTCAAGATGGGCTTAAAATTGATAGTGATATGTTAGAAAAATGCATAATCACAGCTGCAACAACAGATAGCAGTGTAATAGATATTCCGGTATCAGAATCTACATCTGGTAAATTAGATTTTAATAAAATATATAGTGAAGTACACGTTTTACCACAAGATGCTTCTTTTACATCTGGCGAAAGTTTTGAAGTAATTGTTGATAAAACTGGTGTTGATTTTGATATTGATTCTGCAAAAGAAGAATATAAGAATCTTAAAGCAGGAGAAATAATGAAGATAGCATTAAGAGTTGTGGAACCGAAAGTAAAAGTAGCAGATTTAGATGAACAACTTTTCAAAGATGTTTTATCAACATATTCAACTACTTATGATACAACTGAAAAAAATAGAGTTAAAAATCTACAAACAGCATCTGATAGATGTAATGGAACGATAGTTTATCCAGAAAAGGAATTTTCGTTCCATAAAACAATAGGCACAAGAACTGTTGCAAATGGATATGCTCCTGCTCATTCATTTGTGGGTGGAAGAGTTGTTAATACTGTTGGTGGAGGTATATGTCAAGTTTCATCAACACTATATAATATAGTATTGCATGCTGATTTAGAAGTTGTTGAAAGAAAAGCACATGGAATGTATGTTAAATATGCAGAGCCAAGCGTTGATGCTACAATTTCAGAGGGAGCAATTGACTTCAAATTTAAAAATAATAGAAGTTATCCTATAAAAATTGTTTCAGAAATGAAAGATGGAACATTAACTATGAGCATTTTAGGAATAAAAGAAAAGACTGATAAAATAATTGAAATAGAATCTGTAACGCTTGAGACATTGCCATATACAACTATAAGAGAAAATGATTCAACTATGTTAAAGGGCACAACAAAAGTTGTTCAAGAACCAGTAGATGGGTACATATCTGAAGCATACAGAATAGAAAAAGATGCAAATGGAAATATAGTTTCAAGAACTTTGATTTCTAAAGATAAATACATTCCAACAAACGAAATAATAAAAGTTGGAACAAAAGTTATAGAAGAAAAACCTCCTGTTGTAGAACCAGATCCACAACCACCAGAGGAAGAAAAAGAGCCAGAAAGAGAATTACCTCCAGGATGGGATTCTCCAGAAAGTCCTTATGGAAATTAGGTTAGAAATGTATAATAAAGAAGCTTCTTCAGTTATTTGAAGAAGCTTCTTTTATAATATAAATCTTATCTTTCATTTTCCGTTTTTGAAGAATATCTTTTTAATTTTTCGTTTACTAGATAGTTTACAGTACCAACTGTATATTCTCCGTTTTTGTTCTTTTTACCAGCAGGAACACCTGTTAAAAGTTCTATTCCTTCATCTATATTTTTTATAGCATATATATGGAACATTCCATCTTTAACAGCTTTGATAACATCATCATTAAGGTTTAGATTCTTAATGTTTTGATAAGGAATCATAACACCTTGTTCTCCTGTTAATCCACGCAATTTACAAATACTAAAGAATCCTTCAATTTTATCTGTTACACCACCTATAGGTTGAATTTCACCTTTTTGATTTACAGAGCCTGTTACAGCTATGTTTTGCTTTATTGGTAAATCGGATAAACTTGAAAGTATAGCATATAATTCTGTACTTGAAGCACTATCGCCGTCAACACCATTATACATTTGTTCGAAACATAAACTTGCGGTTAAAGAAAGAGGTCTTTCTTGAGCAAATTTCTCGCCAATGTAAGCTGCTAGAATCATTACACCTTTTGAATGTGATGTTCCGCTTAGTTCAACTTCTCTTTCAACATTAACTATTCCTGATTTACCAACATATGTGTTTGCAGTTATCTTAGCTGGTTTTCCAAATGAATAATCACCAATACTCATTATTGATAAACCATTGATTTGTCCGACTTTTTGACCATCAGTATCTATCATTATAGTTCCGTTTTGAATCATTTCAACTAAACGTTGATCATATTTGTTTATTCTTTCAATACGTTCAACTACTGCTTTCTTTACATAGGCAGCGGTAACAGTTTTTGCACCGTCCATTTTTGCCCATGTACAAGCTTCGCCAAGCAATTCTGTTATATCGTTTAATTGAGTTGAAAGTTTATTTTGATTTTCTACACTACGAGAACAATATTCTATAACCTCCGCTACTGCTCCAGCATTAAAATGAGGTGCCTTTTCTTTTTCACAAAAGCTATGAATAAATTGTGCAATTTTGAACATATTTGCATCAGTTCTAGGTGCTTCTTCATCAAATTCTACTTTAACTTTAAATAATTTTTTGAAATCCTCACCAAAGTTAAGTAATTGATAATAAACGTTAGATGGTCCAATCAATAATACCTTTATATTTACAGGAATAGGTTCTGGCTTTAAAGAAGCTATTGCAACTGTGTTCATTTGGTAATCTTTTAAAGTATCTACATAGATTAATTTTGTACGAAGTATTCTTTTAAATGAATCCCAAATAACAGGATTTGTTAATAAATCCCTTATTTGTAATACAATGTAACCACCATTTGCTTTATGAATCAATCCGGGTTTGATTAATGTGAAGTCTGTTCTAAGCGTTCCATAAGTGTTTTCATATTCAAGTTTTCCAAATAAGTTGTAGTACGAAGGGTTAGAGTCTATTATTACAGGTGCACCTTCTAAGTTAGAATTATCAACAAACAAATTTACTTGATACTTTTGCCATGGCTTAAGAACATCATTTCGTGGCATTGGCATCTGAGGCTGTGGTTGAGGTTCTGCAATAAATTCAGTAAGATTTGATAAAATATCTTTTTGAACATCCTTTAAAAATGTTTGAATCTTTGCGAATCTTTTGTATTTATTTCTAAGTTCGTTTATTTGTATACTTACAGCAAAAAGAGCAATATTGTTTTGCCAAGAACTCATCTTTTCATTTGCTTTACGTTCTAGTTCTTTAATCTTAGACATTACATCTATAGTTTCTTTTTGTATTTCAACAGAGCGTCTTTCAAATTCACTTTTTGTTGCTTCATCTAATGCATTGAATTCATCTTCTGTTAGTGTTTTACCATTAATCATCGGCAAGAAGTATATTCCTGAAGGTGTATTTTTTATTTCAAAACCTTGTCTAGCTGCATCTTTGTTTAGCTTTTCAATCATTTTGATTTTCTTTTCTTCAACGCTCTTTTCAATATTTGCTTTCTCTGTAGCAAAGTCTTGATTGTTAAAAGCTGTTTTTATTTCTACTTTGATATTCTCTATAAATTGTGCCATATCATTTGTAAACTCTTTACCCATTTTTGCTGGCAAAGAGATTGCAATTGGTTCATTAGGGTTTTCAAAGTTATATACATAACACCAATCGTCAGGTACAGGTTTTGTTTTTGCTATTGCTTCAAGTTTATTTCTTGCATAAATTGTTTTTCCAATACCTGTAGGTCCCTCTAAATATAGATTATAACCTTTAATATCAATGTTAAGACCAAACTCCATTGCTTTAATTCCACGAGCTTGTCCTATTGTACCAGTGAAAGGTTCTAACTCTTTGGTTGTTTTAAATTTAAAACTAGCAGGGTCACAAGATTTTTTTAATTGGGTATAGCTTAATTCTTTAATTCTTGACATGATATTTTCTCCTTTGTATTTTTAAAATTTATTTAGTATAGTTCTAATGACATCATTACTGCATCTTCACGTGTGTTATCTGGATTTTTGTAATAATCCTTTCGGATAGAATCTTCTTTAAATCCAAATTTTTTATATAAATTAATAGCTGGTAAATTGCTTTTTCTTACTTCAAGCAGTATGTATGATGTTTCGTGTTCTTTGCACAGAACGAGCATTTCATCTATTAATTTAGATGCTATCTTATTTCTTCTGTATTCAGCATGAACAGCAATATTAGTAATATGACATTCATCCATAACAAACCATAAACCAATATATCCGACTACTTTGTTATCGATTTTTGCAATTAAATAAGTGGCAAGCATATTTCTTAGCTCTTCTTCAAAAGATGAAATCGGCCATGGAATAGGAAAAGCTGTTTTCTCAACCTCGTAAATTCCAACTAAATCATCTTTTGACATTTTAGTTATTGTTATTTTTTCCATCTTCTTCAAGCATCCTTTCGGCTTGTGATTTCTTTAGATAAAGAGGATTTAATGTATTGTAATCATCAAATTCATTAAGTAATGCTTTGTCAAGAGCTGCTTTTGCTATGGAAGATGAAAGCTGATTGTTTAGGTGTAGGGGAGCAAAGAATGCATTTTCGCCCAGTTCTTCTCCAAACTTTGCTTTGAAAGACAAAGCACCGTCACCCACAAATAAAACTTTGTCATCTTTTTCTTTTAAAATACTTATCAATGTATTAACGTCGTCTGTAATATAATTCTCTTTTAAGATAGGTTTTCCGTTTTCATATTTAAATATTCCAGCGTAAACATTATTGTTTTTTGCATCTAATACAGAACAAACATATCCATCAAAATATGATGTGTTATAAGCGAGTCCTACTAAGGTTGGAACACCTATAACTTTCTTGTTAAGCGATAAAGCAAATCCTTTTATTGTAGCTATTCCTATGCGTAGACCAGTAAAAGAACCTGGCCCGATGCTACATGCAAGTACATCAATATCGTCTAAGTCTATATTTGAAAACTTTTTTATAGTATCTATCATTGGTAGAAGTGTTTGTGAATGTGTTGTTCCTGTACTTAAATTAAAGTCACAAATAACTTTTTCCTCGTTTAATATACAAACACTACAATTAGTTCCCGAAGTATCAATTGCTAGAATTTTCATTTTAAATTTACCTCCTCAAATAAAGAATTGAATTTATCACTAGATGAATTGAATGAAAAAATTCTTTTGTTAACATCATCAGGAGTTTTTTCTATATTTATAAACAATGAATCCTTTGGTAAAACATCTAATATTTTGTTTCCCCATTCGATTACAGAGATTCCTTTATCAAAGAACTCATCTCCACCTATTGCAAGAAATTCATTAGATGAATCTAATCTATAAACATCAAAATGAAACAAAGTAAGATCGTCTTTTAAATTATATTCATTAACAATGGTGAATGTTGGGCTAGAAGCCTCATCTTTTTTATTATAAAAATCAAGCAAACCTGAAACAAAAAGTGTCTTTCCGGCACCTAAGTCACCCAATAAAACTATTACATCACCTTTTTTTAAAAAAGGTGCAATCTTTCGACCGAGTGCAAGAGTTTCATTTTCTGAATTTGTAGTAACGTTAAACATATAAAATTCCTTTCCTATATATAATTACCCTTATACGAATTATATTCTATACCAAAAAAATGCAACTGTAAACACCAAATTACAAGCTTTTATCTTATATTATAACTAATGTTTTACACACGAAAATTATCGATTTTTAAAACTTATAGTAACGACCAGAGTCAGCACTACATAATATGTAATATGTAAAAATATAACATCAAAGGAAGTGGAAGAATGACCTTAAATCAATTAAATCTTGGAGACAAACGGGGTAGTTGCATCTATTGATAATTCTTCAAATTTGTATCAAAGACTATTGGATATTGGAGCTATAAATGGAACTTTAGTTGAGTGTGTTTTGAAAAGTCCATGTGGCGATCCTAAAGCTTATTTAATAAGGGGTGCTGTTATTGCTATAAGAGACGAGGATGCCAAGTGTATTAGTATAGATAGGGTGGGAGTTGAACATGAAAAATAATACTTTAAAGATAGGATTGGCTGGTAATCCTAATGTTGGAAAAAGTACAGTTTTTAATGCTCTAACTGGAATGAAACAACATACAGGAAACTGGCCAGGCAAGACTGTTGAAAGCGCAATTGGAGAATGTGAGTGTGGAAAAAATCATGTTGAGATATATGACTTACCAGGTACATACTCGCTAATATCACATTCGAAAGAAGAGGAGGTAACAAGAGATTTTATACTTAATGATGACTATGATGGAATAGTTGTTGTCTGTGATGCTGTGTGTTTAGAAAGAAATTTGAACCTTGTATTGCAGGTGCTGGATGTAACACCGAATGTTATTGTGTGTGTAAATTTGATAGATGAAGCAGAAAAGAAAAAGATACAAATAGACTATGAAAAGTTATCTAGAATTTTAAAGGTACCTGTAATTCCGTTATGTGCAAGAAAAAAATATGGTTTAGATCAATTAATTGATGAACTTGGCAATTTCTCTACACACAAATATGAAAAAAAGTGTGGAAAGATGGTTAATAAATTAAACTCGAATAAAACAATCGAATATATTAAAAAGTCTGAGGATATAGCTAATCAAGTTGTAACATTTAATAAAAAAGATTATGCCGAAAAGGATAGAAGAATTGATAGGATACTAACTAACAAAGCAACAGGAATACCAATAATGCTTATACTACTTGTAATTATATTTTGGATAACAATAGTAGGAGCTAATTATCCAACAGAAATTTTATATGGTTTATTTGAAAGTCTGGGAGAAAAATTATATACTCTGTTTCGTTTCTTAAAAGTTCCAGAGTATGTTACTGGTGTTATGCTTCGGTGGAGGATATAAAGTTTTAACATGGGTTGTTTCTGTAATGCTTCCGCCGATGGCTATATTTTTTCCGCTGTTTACATTGCTTGAAGATTTAGGATATTTGCCGAGAATAGCTTTCAACATGGATAAAACTTTTAAAAAATGTAATGCATGTGGAAAGCAGGCTTTGACAATGTGTATGGGATTCGGATGCAATGCATGTGGTGTTGTTGGAGCGAGGATAATAGATTCGCCACGAGAAAGGTTGATTGCAATACTTACAAATGCGTTTGTTCCATGTAATGGAAGATTTCCAGCAATGATTTCGATTATTTCTATGTTTCTTATTGGAAGCTATACAGGAGTATTTTCTTCTTTTGCTGGAGTTGTAATTTTATTCTTAGTAATATTGTTAGGAATAATGATGACGTTTATTTCATCAAAATTATTGTCTAAAACATTATTAAAGGGAGAAACATCTTCTTTTACATTAGAATTACCACCATACAGAGTTCCCAAAATAGGTAGCACAATTGTGCGTTCGATTTTCGACAGAACATTATTTGTACTAGGGCGTGCTGCTTTGGTGGCACTACCCACCGGAATAGTTATCTGGCTTTTAGCGAATATAAATATTTCGGATGTTTCAATCTTAAAATATATAACTGATTTTTTGGATCCATTTGCGAGAATAATTGGCTTGGATGGAGTTTTACTTGCAGCATTTATTCTTGGCTTTCCAGCTAATGAGATTGTTATTCCTATAGCAATGATGGCATACAATTTGTCTGGAGAACTTTCACAAATTAACAATTTGATGGAAATGAAGAACATATTACTTTTAAATGGATGGACAATAAATACAGCAGTTTGCACAATTATTTTTTCACTTATGCATTGGCCTTGCTCGACAACTTGCTTGACAATATTAAAAGAAACAAAAAGCGTAAAATGGACTGTTATATCAGTATTACTTCCAACAATATTTGGAATGATCACTTGTGCTATTATTACTTTTATTTATAATTTGATAATATAAATATTTTGAGATAGCCAAATTCCATATAATATGATAAAATCGCATGAGTGATAATGAAAATATGATATGAGGGCGAAGAGGTATGTATAAAATAATATTTGTAGATATTGATGGAACACTTAGAGATAGTATGAAAACAACTAGAGAAAAAACTAAAAAAGCCATTGAATTGGCAAAAGAAAGAGGAATAATTGTTGTCATATGTTCAGGAAGACCACAAAAATATGCTCAGGATGTGAGCATTGAATGTGGAGCAAGTGAGTATATTATTTCATCTGGTGGAGCTAGTATTGACAATTATTACACAAATGAGAATATCTATTGTGATACAATAGATAAAAACTCGTGCTTGGAGATAGCTAAAATTGCTGAAAGATGTGGTGCAAGATACACATTTAATATCCCAAATGGTAGAGTAATGAACAAGATTAAAGAAAATATGAGAGTTGAAGAGAAAGTCTTAGATACAGATTTAGGCACGTTTCTTGACAACAACCAAGTTTTACAATGTGTTATAACTTCAGAAGAATTTTCAGTTATAGAAGAGGCTAGAAAAAATGTTTTGAATCTCCAAAACGTTGTTATTAGTAATCAGCACAAAAGTTTAATAAATTCCACAGCTCCGAGAGTTGGAACTATTTATATTGATGTGGTAAACAAAATCACATCAAAGGGGAATGCTGTAAAAGAATTGTGCAAATATTTAGATATTAGTTTAACTGATGCAATATCGATAGGTGATGACAGAAATGATATATCTATGTTCGAAGTGACTGGAAGAAGTGTAGCAATGGGAAATGCTTTCGATTTTGTGAAAAATCAAGCGACAGAGGTGACTCTTTCAAATGATGAAGATGGTGTTGCTGTTTTTATTGAAAAACTATTAAAAGAAAAAGAGCAGAGGTAAGATTTCAACCTCTGCTTTTTTATGCGAGAGATTTTCTTCCTTTCAGTCGAAAACTCTCGAGGGACGAAAGAA
>ENA-ORSL01001580-ORSL01001580.1-human-gut-metagenome-genome-assembly--contig:-NODE-1580-length-18807-cov-3.005493_pt1 | contig 18807 bp, 15 predicted proteins | sample MGYA00242190_ERZ509157 | MGnify/ENA primary metagenome ERZ509157 (study PRJEB26280, sample SAMEA2338664) | human gut metagenome | biome: human gut; feature: human-associated habitat; material: faeces...
ACAGCCACAATGCGAGAATCCGCCGCAGCCATAGCGCACAGCGCATCGCCCGCCGCCTTGCCCATGGATTTGCCCGCGGGGCTAAGCGGCTCACCGGTATGCACGTCGAAGGGCGGCGTGCCATGCAGGCGGGTCGGATCGCTCTCCGCCTGGGAATAGCCGCGTCCCTTTTTGGTAACCACATGAATCAGCACCGGTTCATCCAGCTGCCGCGCGCGGCGAAACAATCGCTCCAGCCCTGTGATGTCGCGCCCATCCACCGGGCCAAGATAGTGAAAGCCCAGCGAATCAAACAGTCGATCCTGCACAAAGATATTGCGCAGGGAGTTTTTGATGCGCTGGAAGAAGGCATGCAGGCTGTTGCCAACCACGGGAATACGGCGCAGGAAATCGCCGACAACGTGCTTGGCCTCGAACCAGCCCTTGCTGGAACGCATGTGCGTAAGATAGCGTGAAACCGCGCCTACATTGCGCGAGATGCTCATGCCATTGTCGTTGAGCACCACGATCATGCGCAGCTTGCTGCTGCCCGCATCGCTAAGGGCCTCATAGCACATGCCGCCCGTCAGCGCGCCGTCTCCCACTACGGCCACCACGCTTTGGCTGCCGCCCGCAAGATCGCGCGCCCGCGCCATGCCGGCTGCCGCCGATATGGCCGTGGATGCGTGGCCGGTATCGAAGGCATCATAAGGGCTTTCCTCTCTGCGGGGAAAGCCTGCCAGCCCACCGAACTGCCGCAGGGTGTCAAAGCTGTCCGCGCGACCCGTCAACAGCTTATGGGCATAGCACTGATGCCCCACGTCAAAAATCAAAGCATCCTTGGGAAAATCAAACGCGCGGTGCAGGGCGATGGTCAATTCCACCACCCCCAAGTTGGAGGCCAGATGGCCGCCGTTGCGCGACACGCTATCGATGATGCGCGCGCGCAGCTCCTGCGCCAGCACGGGCAGCTCCTTGCTGGAAAGCCGCTTGACATCCTCGGAAGAATGAATCCGCTCTAAAACCATAGCTTGCTCCTTGCCGTTTTGCCCGCCTATTATACCATACCTGGGCGGCGCTGTAAACGTCCGGCGTTCGCGCGCCCCGGGCGCATTTGCCCGTGATAACGGCTCATTGCAGGAATTTTGACATACGGTGTAGAATATCTGTATGTTTCACTTTTAGAATCAAGGAGGATCATGCCTTGAAATGTCCCCAATGCGGGCGCTGGAACCGCGCCACGCTTGAAAAATGCTTTTATTGCGGCGCGCCGCTGCCTCAGCCAGACGCACAGAGCGCCAGCATTTGGCGCAGCGAAAACAGCGACGTGCCCAAGCCGCCTTCTACTGTAATCTACTCGGTGGAAAACGACGACCGCACCGTGCCGCGCCCCGATGAGCGTGATCTGCTGGCCGGCGAAATGCAAAGCCTGCACACCCGCCGTAAGCGCGGCGAGGAGCAGCAGCGCCGCATCCGCCGCGACAGCCTGGCGGGCGGCTATGCGCCAACCTCCCGCAACGTGTACACGCAAACGCGCCCCACGCGCATTTATGACGCGCTGGACGATGTGGACGGCCGTGATCTGACTCCCGAGGGCGACGTTCGCCCCGACGCCATCCCGGCCTCGCCGCGGCAGGAGCCCATCCAGTATGACGATATTGAGGAGCCGCCGGCCTATCAGCCGCTGTGGGATGACAGCTATCGCCCGCGTCCGCGCGCACACGGCATGTCCCCGCGCAAGATGCGCCATGTGCGCGCCTTCGGCCTGCGGCGCATCCTGCCCTATCTGGCCACCGTGCTGCTCATAGGCGGCCTGCTGGCGTGCGGATATCTGTTCATCCTCAAGCCCGCGCGCGAAAACAAAGCCCCCTCTTTGCAGGAGCAGGCCATCATTTCCTCCTCCATCATGAACGATATGGCGGCGCATACCATCCTGATTCCCGCCGAAGAAGGCGCGCAGATCTACATCAAGGAGCTGCGTAAATCCTATATTGTCACCGGCGGCTACGCCACGGTGGAGGTGCCCGATTATCAGTGGTACGAGCTGAACAACACCATTACCACCCCCACCCTGGACGTGACGCTGACCCCCTACATCAAAACCAGCGCGGGCGAACAAAAACTAATGGAGCCCATCCACTACACCATCGATGTGCCGCTGTCCCCCATCACGCTGGTAACGCCCGACACCACCTATGTGGAGGTATCCACCTCGCCCTATGTAATCAAATTCAAGGTAGAGCAGAATTCCACCGTGTTCATCAATGGCGAGGATTATTCCAGCTTCGTCAATACCCAGGACGGCTACATCAGCTACAACGCCACGGTGCAGGCCATTGGCGAAAACAAGTTTGAAATCGTAGTCAACTGCCAGTATTACCGCGAAAACCGCATCACGCTGACGCTGTACCGTGCGCCGCAGGATATCCCGCTGGAGCTGAGCTCCACCCTGGGCAGCACCAGCGCGCAAAGCCTAATGACCATCCGCGGCACCACCATTCCGGGCGCTACGATCACCATTTCCACGCCCTATCAGAATCTGGACACCTCCAGCCTGAACGCCACGGGCGATTTCTCCTTCCAGGCACAGTTTAACAAAATCGGCACCAATACCATCATCATCACCGCCGAGAAGGACGGCCACAGCGCCACGCTGACCAAGGATGTGTACTATGTGCCCTATTCCAGCACCTACACGCCCAAGGCCTGGCCTATGGATGCAACCAACTACATCGAGTATCTGAACAACACCGCCATGCGCGTGGCGCGCACGCAGATTTATCTGTGTCAGGGCACCATTGTTGAAATTCTGAGCAACAAGCCGCAGCTGGCCCTGATGGATACCGACGAATCCGAGGGCGGCGAACGGCTGGTACTGCTTGAAAACATGTCCAGCGATACCTGGGTGGTGGGCGAGCGCTATCGCGTATACGCTGACGCCTACGGCGTGTATGACGGCAAGCCGCGCCTGGTAGGCCGCTATACCTACGATCCAAGATAAAAGCGAAAGCGCTTCATAAAAAAGCAACGGGCGGAGAGTCTTTCTCCGTCCGCTGTTTGCTATGCTGTTTACTTGCGCTGCTTCTTCGTCTTTTTGCGGATCACGTGGATGATCACAATCGCCACGCCCAGCGCCGCCAGCCAGGGCAGCGCCGCCACAAAGAACACCGCGAAGCCCTGGGCCGCGCGGCCAGCCGCTTCCAGAGAGGCCTTCACTGCATTAGCAATGCGCTGTCCCAGGGGCGTATTTTCCTCCTCAACAGCCTCGGCATTGGACAGCTCCCGGATGGTCACATACACATAGGAGTTGTTCACGCGACTGTCATAGCCGTTCAGCCGACCGGTGTAGGAATCGATCATGTACTGGGTGTCGCTGATCGCGTTTTCCAGCTCAATCAGGTCGCTGGTCGTCTCAGCCTTTTCCATCAGCTGCAGAAGCCGCGCCATCTTGGTTTTCTGCGTATCCAGACGGGATTGCAGGTCGTAGTAGGTGTCGCTTACATCGTCGCTGCTTTCGGAATAATTGCTCACGCCGCCGATATCGTTAGCCCCGGCCACAAAAGCATCCAGCTTTTCAGACGGGATACGCAGCGTCAGGTTAGCCCTGCGCAGGCTACCCGCACTCTGGTCGCCTGACAGGTTCAGGCTTTCCACCGTGCCGCCGTAATTGCTCACCAGCGTGCTCAGCGCCGCATAGGCCGCATCATACTGCTGGGTGCGGATGGTGAAATTAACCGTGCGGATGATCTTGCTGGCCTGTGCCGTGGCTTCCTCCGGCGCGGCGCTCGAGGCGCTTTCGTTTTGAGCCATTGATTTCAGCATCATCCCGCCCTCGTCGCTGACGCCTGCGGCATAGTCGTAATCCTGCGCTCTGCTGTCATTATACTGATAGTTTGGCTCGTCCGCCATGCGGTACTGCGCGGCAGGCTTGCCGCTCTCCATCCCCCAACCGTTCAGCGTGCTGATTGCCGTGCCGCCCGCTACAAAGATCACCGCCGCCGCGGTGGCCAGCGCGCGCTTCCAGGGGAAACGCCGCTTCTCATTTTGCTCGTTCATCCGTCTCTCCTCCTCGCGAATCATGGTTCGCCATCCCTGCGAGAATGCCTCTGGCACGGTTTCATCCGCGTCCATCCCTTGCATATCGCGCTGGATCTGCAGCGCCAGCGCGCAATCCGGGCACTGCGCAGCGTGTTGTTCCATTTCATCCCGCTGCGCCTGCGTCAGCTTCTCCCAGGGGGTATCGAGAAGCAAGGCAAATGCTTTACAATCCATCATTTTTGCCTCCCTTCATTTTCTTTGACGGATGGGCGGCCGTTTTGTTCCGCCTGTTTTACAAAATTTTTCACTTTTTCACGGGCTCGGTTGATGCGGCTCTTGATCGTGCCCTCAGGCTGCTGCAAGGCGTTGGCGATCTCCTCGTAGGATAGCTGCTGGAACTCGCGCAGCATCAGCGCGGCGCGCTGATCCTCGGGCAGCTGCTCCATGGCCTGCTTAACCAGCTCGCAGCGCTCCTTGTGCTCCAATTGCTCATACGCGCGCTCTGCTGTCGCATCGGGCACATCGAAACCACCCTCGCGCAGGGTATCCAGCGATACCACGCCGCGCCGGCGGCGCAACTCATCTATACAGGTATTATAGGCAATGCGATAGAGCCATGTTTTGGGGCTGGCGCCGTCGCGGAACCGATCAAAGGCGCGGAACGCGCGCAGCAGTGCCTCCTGGGCGCAATCCTGCGCGTCCTCACGGTTGCCCATCATGCGCAGGCACAGCAGATAAATGGGACGCTCATACTCTGCCGCCATCGCCTCAAACTGCTCCGCACGGCTGCGCGGATGAAACAGACTCATGCCGTCACTTCCTTTCTTGCTTACGGTTTGCTCATTATAGCAGAAATCTACAAAAAGTGCGAGTAAAATGTTATTTGACAATCTCTGCCTGAAATATTATACTATACCCGGATCAAAAAGAGGAGGGGTTTTCGATGCGTTTTTTGCTTACTGGCGGCGCCGGCTATATCGGCTCCCACACCTGCGTTAGCCTGCTGGACGCGGGCCACGAAGTGGTCGTATTGGATAATTTTGTTAATAGCTGCCCCGAGGCCATTGCCCGTGTGGAAAAGATCGCTGGTAAACCCATCACCCTGTACGAGGGCGATTGCTGCGACGCGGCGTTTGTCAGCAGCGTTTTTGATAAGGAGCATATCGACGGCGTGGTGCACTTTGCGGGTCTGAAGGCTGTAGGCGAATCCGTGCGCATCCCGCTCAATTATTATCAGAACAACCTGGGCGCTACCATGACGCTGTGCCGCGTGATGGCTGAGCACCATGTAAAGCGCATTGTATTTTCCAGCTCCGCCACCGTGTACGGCGACAGCAAGGAAGTGCCCTTCAACGAAAGTCTGCCCATGGGCGAGTGCACCAATCCCTATGGCTGGACCAAATGGATGAGCGAGCGCATTATGCGCGATATAGCCTTTGCCGATCCCGAGTGGACGGTGGTGCTGCTGCGCTACTTCAACCCCGTCGGCGCGCATGAGAGCGGCCTGATCGGCGAGGATCCCTCCGGCATCCCCAACAACCTGATGCCCTTCATCTGCCAGACGGCGGCAGGCGTGCGCGACAAGCTGAGCATCTTCGGCAACGATTATCCCACCCCCGACGGTACCTGCGTGCGCGATTACATCCATGTGATGGATCTGGCGGACGGCCATGTAAAGGCGCTGGAATATGCCATGGATCATCAGGGCACCGAGATCTTCAACCTGGGCACCGGCGAGGGTTACAGCGTATATCAGATGGTAGCGGCCTTTGAGCGCGCCAACCACCTGACCCTCCCCCACGTGGATGCGCCGCGCCGCCCTGGCGATATCGCCGTATCCTATGCTGATCCCACCAAGGCCAAGGCCGTGCTGCACTGGCAGGCCAAGCGCACGCTGGACGATATGTGCCGCGATGCGTGGAACTGGCAGTCCCGTAATCCGCACGGCTATCGCCAAGCGTAACGATCGATTTATTGAAGCGCTAAACCCAATAACAGCAATACAGCCATCCCGCTGGGATGGCTGTTTATGTTTGTAAAAAAAGCACAGCAAACTTAGACAAGAAAAGGAATTACGGTACTTTCTTGAGTCATAGCGCCGCCATAAGCGGCTGAGGGCGCGCAATTTTGCAAATTGCCGCCCGAAACCCGCGCTTGCCGTTAGGCAGTAGCGCGGGGCGTACAAGGAAAGTACCAAAGAACCTATTTGTGACGTAAAAAGCAATTAAATAGAAAGAGTAGCTTTAGCCGTCCCCTCATGACAGTAAAAAACTCAAGCTGCCTGGGCAGGAGCAAGCTCCACACAGGCAGCTTTTCATTTTTCCCCTTGGTCGTGCTGCGCACGCCCGCGCCGATTTCATCGGCGTGTCACGAGGACGATGATTGGATGCAATCCGTAATTTTCGCCTTACCTTGCTCCTTTATCGTAGGGAACGCCCTCCGCCTTGGGCGCGCGGGAATTTTTAGAGGTCAGGATCAGCACGATCAGGGAGAAGATATAGGGCAGCATGTTGTACACGTTGCTGGGCAGGTTCAGCCGCTGCAGGAAATCAAAGCCCGTGTATACATTGCCCAGCGCGCGGAAGAAGCCAAACAGCAGCGCCGCCAGGGCGATGCGGATGGGCTTCCACTGGCCGAAGATCATCACCGCCAGCGCCAGGAAACCAAAGCCGGCCACGCCGTTTTCAAATTTCCATTCGCTTACGCCCGCAGTGATATACACCAGGCCACCAATGCCTCCCAGCAGGCCGGAAATCAGCACGCCCGCATAGCGCATCTTATACACATTGATGCCCACCGAGTCCGCCGCCTGCGGATGCTCGCCGCACGCCTGCAGACGCAGGCCAAAGCGCGTTTTGTTCAGCACCACATAGCTGGCAATCAACAGAATCAGCGCCAGCAGCATGAACCAGTTAAACTCGAAGCTGCCGATATTGACCAGGAAGGCCTTTTTGGCGTTGATATACTGGATGGTGGAGGATACGTTATCGGGGTTGGCGGCCGTATTCATGGCCTTTACGATGACCGTCGCCAGCGCCGTGCCCATCAGATTCATCGCCGTGCCCACCAGCGTTTGATCGGCGCTGAAGTTGATGGCCGCCACAGCCAGCAGCAGGGAATAAAGCATGCCGAAGATCACCGCGGCCAGGATGGACAGGCTGATCACCGCCAGCGCGGAAGCGCCCACGGGCAGCCATTTCATCATCAGCGCGCCGCCCAGCGCGCCAAACACCATGATGCCCTCCAAGCCGATGTTGATCACGCCCGAATGCTCGGAGAAGCAGCCACCCAGCGCAACCAGCATCAATACGGAAGCAAAGATGAGCATGTACTGAATCAGCAGGATCATTGCTTATCGCCTCCTTTTTCAAGCGCCGCGCGCTTCTCGTTGGCCTTGGCGATGCGGCTGTTCATAAAGCGGCGGATAAAGAGCACAAAGCCGCACAGGTAGATAATCACAGAAGAAATGAAATCCGAGATCTGGGAGCAGTACATGGTCTTATCCACATACGCGCCGCCGTTGGTGATATGCTGGATAAAGAAGGACGCGAAGATCGTGCCGATGGGGCTCAGGCCGCCCAGGAAAGCGGCGGCGATGCCATTGAAGCCCATCGCCGGGACGGAGGACTGCGTGCAGCTCCACTCCTCAAAGCCGGTCAGATACAGCATAGCCGCGCCCGCGCCCGCCAGCGCGCCCGCAATGGCCATGGCCAGGATGATATTGAACTTGCCGCGCATGCCGCAGTATTTGGCAGCGTGACGGTTCAGGCCCGTGGCGCGCAGCTCATAGCCCAGGCGCGTCTTGGCCAGCAGCACCCAGATGGCGATGGCGCACAGGATAGCCAGCGGGATGGCGATGGTCACGTTGGCGTTGTTGTTAAACAGCTTTTCCAGGCCCAGGCTGGGCAGCGCTGCCGCGGCGTTGGTGCGCTTGAGATTCAGCGTGTAGGGGCTGGTAGGATCCTTCACCTGAGACAGCAGGGTATTGACCGTATAGAGGCTGATCCAGTTGAGCATGATGCAGGAAATAACCTCGTTCACGTTGCAATACGCCTTGAGCGCGCCGGAGATGGCGCCCAGCAGCGCGCCGCACACGATGGCCGCCAGCAAGCATACCCACCAGGGCAGCTGCAGCGCCAGCGCGCAGTACAGGCTTGCACCCGCGCCGGCCACATACTGGCCCGCCGCGCCGATATTGAACAGGCCTACCTTATAGGCAAACAGCACCGACAGCGCGCACATCAGCAGCGGCGCGGTCTTTACCAGCGTGGAGCCCAGATATTTCAGCTGGGTCTTGGGGCGGCTGTAGGTCCAGAAATTCTTCAGAACCGTCAGGATGGCCTCCGTCGCACCGGAGGGATTGATAATCAGCAGCGCGATATAGCCGATCAGCACGCCTGCGACAATGCACAATAGCGATGCGAGCAGCGTTTGCACTGCGGGGATTTGCAGCCAAGAAGTATGCTTTTTATTTTGCACCTTCCCGCACCTCCTGTCTCTTGGCGCCGGCCATGTACAGACCCAGCTCCTCTACCGTGGTGGTTTTGGGGTCCAGCTCGCCCACGATTTCGCCCTCGTACATCACCAGGATCCGGTCGCTCACGTCCATCACCTCGTCCAGCTCCAGCGAAACCAGCAGCACGGCCTTGCCCGCATCGCGCTGCTCGACGATCTTCTTGTGGATATACTCAATCGCGCCCACATCTAAGCCGCGGGTAGGCTGCACGGCGATGAGCAGCTTGGGATCGCGGTCAATCTCGCGCGCGACGATGGCCTTTTGCTGGTTGCCGCCGGACATGCTGCGCGCCATGGTGACAGGCCCCTGACCCGAGCGGATGTCATACTGCTCGATCAGCTGCTCGGCGTAGCCGCGGATCTGCTTGCGGCGCAGGAAGCCGAACTGTGTAAAATCGCTTTCAAAATAGCGCTGCAACACAATATCGTCCTCCAGGCTGTAATCCAGCACCAGGCCGTGCTTGTGGCGATCCTCCGGGATGTGGCTGATGCCATCCTTGCTGCGCTTGCGGATGGATGCGTGGGTGATGTTATCCCCCATCAGGGTGATCTTGCCGCCCGCCAGCGGCTCCAGCCCCGTCAGGCCGTAAACCAGCTCTGTTTGGCCGTTGCCATCGATGCCGGCGATGCACACAATTTCGCCCTCGCGCACGTCAAAGGATACATTGCGAACGGCGTTGTTCTTGTGCAGCTTGGAGGCGACCGTCATGTTTTCCACCTTCAGGATCACCTTGCCGGGCGTTTTGGGCTGCTTTTCCACATGGAAATTGACGTTGCGGCCCACCATCATGGCAGACAGCTGCTCCATGGAAGTCTCGGCGGTATTGACCGTACCGATATATTTGCCCTTGCGCAGCACGGTGCAGCGATCGGCCACAGCCATGATTTCAGCCAGCTTATGGGAAATGAACAGGATAGACTTGCCCTCCTGCGCCAGGTTGCGCATGATCTGCATCAGCTCGTCGATCTCATGCGGGGTCAGCACAGCGGTAGGCTCGTCGAAGATCAGGATCTCGTTGTCGCGGTAGAGCATTTTGAGGATTTCCGTCCTCTGCTGCATGCCCACGGTGATATCCTCAATCTTCGCGTCCAGATCGACGTGCAGGCCGTAGCGCTCGCTCAGGGCATTCACCTTTTCGCGGGCTTGGGCCTTATTGAGGAAGCCGAATTTGCACGTCTCAGCGCCCAGGATGATATTATCCAGCACCGTAAAGCACTCCACCAGCTTGAAATGCTGATGCACCATGCCGATGCCCAGGGCGTTGGCGTCGTTGGGGTCGCGGATCACCACGTCCTTGCCATTGACGCGGATTTTTCCCTCTTCCGGCTGATACAGGCCGAAAAGCACGCTCATCAGCGTGGATTTGCCTGCGCCGTTCTCACCCAAAAGCGCGTGAATTTCACCCTTGCGCAATTGCAGGGTGATATCGTCGTTTGCGACGATGCCCGGAAAGCGCTTGGTGATATGCAGCATTTCTACGGCGTATTCGTTTCCGTGATTCTCCAAGGAATTTGTCCCTCCCTTACGCGGCCGGTTCGCCTGGCACGGCCCTTGACAAAAACCCCCGCTTCTTTTACGGGAGCAGGGGCTTTTGTCAAAGGCCGGGGAGATGGCCTCTCCCCGGCGATGATGGAATTACTTGATGTTGCCGTAGTAGGTGACGGTCAGGGCAACTTCAGGCTGAGTCTCGGTGTCGTTGGACACGGTGACTTCGCCAGCGAACATCTTGGCAACCAGCGCAGCGTAATCCTCGGCGGTGAAGCCTTCGGCGTACTGGGTGGAGGCGGGGATGCCCACGTAGTTGGCGTCCATATCGGTGCCGGAAACCAGACCCAGGGTTTCCACCTTGGCGCCGAAGCTGGCGAAGTTGCCAGCCTTGATCTCGGTCAGCAGGGTGTTAACGGTAGCGGCCAGACCCTTCATAGCGGAGGTCACGGTCATGCCCTCGCCGTAGGCGTTGATGATGCCAGCCTGGTCCACGTCCACGCCGATGACCTTGGCGTTTACCTTGGCAGCCGCTTCAGCAGCGGAGGTATAGATGCCGCCGCCGCAGGCGAACACGGCCTGCACACCCATGGTCTGATACCAGTTGTCCATGTAGGCGGTGATATCGGCGTCGCCGAAGAATTGGTTGCCGTACACGTATTCAACGGTAACTTCCTTTTCCTTGCCCATTTCAACGGCAGCGGCGTTGCAGCCCTGCACGAAGCCGTAGCCGTAGCGGACGACGGCGGGAACCGCCATGCCGCCCAGGAAGCCCAGATGGGTGTAGCCCAGCTTCACAGCAGCATAGCCAGCCATGTAGCCGCACAGCTCTTCCTGATACACAGCGCAGTACACGTTGGACGCCAGTTCAACGCCGCCCAGGTCGCCCTCAGACACGTCCAGCGCCACGAACTTGATATCGGAGTAGTCGTTCTGCACTTCAGCGATGGTGCCGCCAAAGGCATAACCGGGCATCACGATCACGTTGTAGCCTTCTTCAGCGGCCTTTTCGACCATGGCCACACGCTCGGGGGTGGAGTCGCCAGCGGGCTTGAAGTAGGTGAAATCAACGCCGTTCTCTTCCGCCCACTTCTTGCAGGCTTCGTAGGTAGTCTGGTTGAAGGACTGGTCGGTGATATCGCCGTAGTCGGTGATCATCGCCACGCGCATCGCGTCTTCAGCAGACGCGACAGAAACCATCGCCAGAACCATGACGAGCGCCAGGATCATTGCCAGGAACTTTTTCATGAGTTGAGCCTCCTATGAAAATCTCAAACGACGCGAACACGTCATTCGTTTACAAGTATAACAAACGATCGGGATTTTTTCAATATCTATCGCCAAAATCCAAAAATTTTTTCACCCTTTTGGCAAAAAAAGCGAATGTACGCCGTCTTTTTCGCGGCATACATTCGCCTTTTTGAGTCATTATGTTTTTTATCGCCGTACCAGCTGCTTCATTTTGGGCGTTATATAGGCTACGATTGCATCCAGCTCCTCGCGCTCCGGATACAGCGTCATAAACCGAAATCCCGCCGGGCGGTACAGATCGATGCGGCAGGCGCGCTTGTTCACTTCGTAGCGGCACACATCCTCCCACAGGATATGCGATTCTCCTATGAGCATGCGCGCGTTGCCCTCGTTATCCTTGGCGATGTTATAGCTTTCGTAGGGCAGGAAACGGGCGTAGCAGCGAATCCGTCCCGGTTCGATCCACTTTTGCAGATGCGCGCCGCTTTTATCCAGCACGTAGTGCATTTCTTCCCGTCCCTGCAGGCCCAGGCAAAGCAGGATGATCACCGCGCCCAGGCCGAAGAACACCAGCGCCCAGGGCAGCATGCCGCTGCCCGTCAGCATGGTGAGAGCCATCTGCTTATCCTGCGCCACCAGCAATTCACCGATAAAGCAAAACAGGATCAGCAGAATTTCCGCCAGCGCCAGCACCTTCAGCGCGCCCCAGATGCTGCGAGCATCCCCCAGAGGCACGCGGATGGCGCGCCACTTGAAGCGCTCGTTGCTGGACAGGGCGGTAATGGGCTGGCCGCAATGCTCGCAGATGGGCGTCAGGCTGTCCTTTTTGCACTTTTTGCAGTAGAAAACATGCATGCGCCCACCTTCCTTTCAATGCGGAATTTTGACTATTATAGCACAGGCTTGCCTGCGCTTTCAAGCGCCGCGAAACAGCTGCGTAGGGGGCTTGAGCGCGCGCAGCAGCACATAGCCCAGCAGCCCCGCCGATACCACCTCGCTGGCAAAGATCAGCCCCACCAGCGCGGGATAGGTGCTGGATACGTCGGTATACACATACCGCAGGATCAGCGGCACGGCAATGGTATTGGCAATGATATTGGGCCAGGGCGCAAGCCACCAGCTTTTCTTATGCAGAAGCCTGGCAATATATGCGCCGATCAGCGTAGCCAGGGAGCCAAAAACAACATCCCACAGCGGGCAGCCCGTCAGGATATTGGCCAGCACGCAGCCAACGGTCAGGCCGGGCACAGCCGCGCCGGTAAAATAGGGCAGGATGCACAGTGCCTCGGAAAAGCGTACTTCCCACAGGCCCGCCATGTTGCTCAGGTAGGTCAGGGCGACGTACATGGCGGCGATCAGCGCGGCCTGCACAAGGTAGAGGGTGGTCTTCTTTTTCATTTTTCAATTGCTCCTTAGTTTTGATTTATGAGCAAGGACGGCAATTGACGCAGCGGGAAGGCGCAGGATTTTTGCGCAGTGCAAGAAGCCAACGAGCAGGCGTACTGGAGGTACGTCAAGCGGAAAGCGACGCAGCAATGCGTGAAAAGCCCAGCCAAAACGCTGTGGATATTGCCGGAATTGCTCAAGGTGAGGAGGATTTCGAACTCACCGGGACGACGAAAATTTTTGTTGGGATAGCTCGTCCGCCGCGCGGGCATACTGGCTGTGGACGCAATGAGCGCATTCGCCTGATCGCGCGACAGATCGTACAGCCAGGCCCTCCCATGGGGACGGAAGATCACCATGCTCACGAACACCGCCGGCAACAGCAGCGCCAGCACGGCGCCCACCGCGCGCACCACGCGCATCCCGCCGGGCAGTCTCGCGCGCGAGGGGCTGTCGCGTCCGCCTTTTCCATTTTCTATATGAAAGGAAGGATTTTTCCATGAGCCATCCCGAATGGAATCAGTGCATCGAGTGCAGCGTCGTATCCTGCAAGCATCACAATGACCACGGCCATTGCAGCCTGGACAAGATCAAGGTGGAGCCCACCCCCATGGCCTACACCGGCGAAGCGGCCGATGAAAGCATGTGCGGCAACTACAACTGCAAGTAATTCCAGGAATCAAGAGGCTTTGGAGGTTCGCTCCAAAGCCTTTTCATTTTTATTTCAGATGCCAGATCTTCTCGTTATACTCGCGGATCGTGCGGTCGGAGGAGAAAATGCCGGACTTGGCCGTGTTGATCACCGCCATACGCAGCCACTTGTCGCGATCCTGATAATCGTCGTTCACGCGGCGCTGCGCCATGGAGTAGCTGCCAAAGTCCTTGAGGACGAAGTAGCGGTCGTCAAAGAGCATATCGTGATACAGCGCCTGCAGGGCGGCGGGGTTCTCCGTCATCAGCGTGCCGTCGATCATCTGCGTCAGTGCGCGGCGGATTTCGGCGTTGTTTTCAAAAATCGTCATGGGGTTATAGCCGCCTGCGCTTTCCAGCGCCGCCACGGTATCGGCGCGCATACCAAAGATGTAGATATTCTCCGCGCCCACCTGATCGTAGATTTCCACATTCGCGCCGTCCATGGTGCCGATTGTCACCGCGCCGTTCATCATGAACTTCATGTTGCCGGTGCCGCTGGCCTCCTTGCCGGCAGTGGAGAGCTGCTCGGACAAATCGGTGGCGGGCATGATGGCCTCAGCGGCGGAGACATCGTAGTTTTCCACAAAGACAATGCGCAGCATGCGGCTGGCACGGGGATTATGGTTAATCATCTTGCTCAGCGCCAGAATATAGCGGATGATCAGCTTGGCCTTGTAGTAGCCGGGGCTGGCCTTGGCGGCAAAGATGAACACGCGCGGGGTCATGGTGAAGTTGGGATCGTCCATGATGCGGTTATACAGCACATGGATATGCAGGGCATTTAGCATCTGGCGCTTATACTCGTGCAGGCGCTTGCACTGCGAATCGAACATAAAGCTCTCGTCCACCTCCATATCCTGCCGCATGGACAGCATATGGTTGAACTGATGCTTGTTAAACTGCTTCACCTGGTCGAACTTTTCGCGGAATGCCTTATCCTCCGCAAAGGGCAGCAGCTCCTCCAGGCGCTCGGGCTCACGATACCATTTTTCACCGATGGCCTCGTTAATCAGCTCGCGCAGGCGGGTATTGCAGGCCATCAGCCAGCGGCGATGGGTGATACCGTTGGTGATATAGGTGAACTTTTCAGGCATCAGGGTATAATAATCATGGAAGGTATCGTTTTTGAGGATCTCGCCGTGCAGGCGGCTGACGCCATTGACCGCGTAGCTCATGGCTACGCACAGATTGGCCATGTGCACCTGATCATACGCCAGGATGGCCATATGGGCAATGCGATCCCAATCGCCGGGGAAAGCATTCCACAGACGCTGGCACAGGCGGCGGTTCATTTCCTCCAGGATCATATAAATGCGGGGCAGCTGCTCGCGCACCATCTGCTGCGGCCAGCGCTCCAGCGCCTCGCTCATGACGGTATGGTTGGTATAGGCAACCGTCTTGCTGACAATGGCCTGCGCCTCATCCCAGCCCAGACCCTCCTGATCCATCAGCAGACGCATCAGCTCCGGAATGGCCAGGCCTGGATGGGTATCGTTGATCTGGATGGCAATCTTTTCAGGCAGCAGGTTAAAGCGCGTGCCGAAGCGGCGCTTGAAATCCTTGATGGCATACTGCAGCGACGCGCTGGTGAAGAAATAATGCTGGGTCAGGCGCAGTTTTTTGCCCTCGTAATGGTTATCCTCGGGATAGAGCACCTTGCTGATCACCGCGGCCATATCGGATTCGAGCGCCTTTTCGTAATTACCGGCGGAGAATGCGCTAAAGTCCAGATTATTGTGCGGACTGCGCGCGCTCCACATGCGCAGGGTATTGACGGTGTCGCAATCATAACCGGCGATAGGCATATCGTAGGGCACCGCCAGCACGGTCTGATAATTCTTGGTGACAAAGTTGGTGCGGCCGTTCTCCTGCACGGGCTCTACATAGCCGCCGAAGTGCACCTCCATCGTATCCTCAGGGTCGGGCACCTCCCAGATATTGCCGTTATCCAGCCAGTTATCGGGCACCTCTACCTGCTGGCCATCCACAATGCGCTGGCGGAACAGGCCATATTCATAGCGGATGGTGCAGCCCATGGCAGGCAGCTCAAGCGAGGCCAGGCTGTCCATAAAGCACGCGGCCAAACGCCCCAGGCCGCCGTTGCCCAGGCCCGGTTCCGGCTCCTCGCGGATGACATGGCGCCAGTTGATGCCCAGCTCCATCAGCGCGTCGCGCACGTTTTTCATCGTGCACAGATTGACGGCGTTGCAGTGCATGCTGCGCCCGGTCAGGAATTCCACCGACAGGTAATACAGGCGCTTGCCCATATAGGTTTTATCGCGTTCGCGCGCGGCCACCCACTTTTCCATGATCTGATCGCGGATGGTAGAAGCCACGGCGTAATAGATCTGCTGCGGGGTCGCATCCGCAAGGGTGCGTCCGTTATAGCGCTGGATCTTGCCGATAATGGATTGCTTGATGGATTCCTTATCAAACGATGCGTGTGCCATGCAATTCCTCCAGGCTGCGCCAGGGCAGCGAAAAATGGCGGACGTCCGCGCGGCAATCAGCCCGCGGCAATGCGTCCGGGAAAGGGCAAGCGTGCGCTTGCTTCTTTTATTATAGCATAGTTTTCCCGCGCCATAAATAGCCATTTCGGTCAATATCATGTCTGAATCAACATAAAATGCGCCATTTCGACGTATTTTTTGATTTGCGATGCAGTCACCGATGCTGCGCTGCGTTTTTATGTCAATTATGCTTGCGTACTGGTTTGTGCACAGCCATTTATGGTTCTCTACTGTCAGTAGAATGGCTCATTTTCTCTCTACGTGCCATAGAATGCACTTTCTACGTTTCGTAGGGGGCGGCTTTCCTTGCCGGTAGAATCAGAATAACCAGTTATGTGCTATGATGGCTGCATCGTATCAGGAGGTTTTTCAAGATGACTGACAATCAGCTTTTTATTTTCGGCGATTCCATTTCCTGCGGCGTCATGTATGACGAAGCCGCCCATCGCTATACCCTTTGCCGCAATACCTACGACCGCGTCCTGCGCACGCAGGGCGTTGCCGTTAAAAGCTATGCCAAGCCCGGCTGTACCGCCGCCGACGCCGTGCGCATGCTGGATAAGGCCGAGCCGCTGCCCGGTGCGCCCTGCGTGATTGAATTCGGCGGCAACGATTCCGACCTAAACTGGGAGGAGGTGGCCGCCCAGCCCGATCTTCCCCACGAGGCCAAGGTCTCTCTGTCTGATTTTCACGATTCGCTGCTGCGGCTGATCGCCTATGCCCGTGACAACGGCATGCGCCCCGTCGTCAGCATTCCCCTGCCCGTAGTGCCTGACCGCTACTTTGAGTGGGTATCGCAGAAGCTGGATCGGGACGCGATTCTGCACTATCTGGGCAGCCCGGAATTTATTTATCGCTGGCAGGAGCGCTACGCCTATGTAGCCCTCAAAACGGCCAACGAAGCCAACTGCCCCATCTTTGATCTGCGCGGACTGTTCCTGGATCAGCGCGATTTCCGCGATATGATGTCGCGGGACGGCATTCATCCCAACGAGGCGGGCTACGCCGTCATCCGTGAGGCCGCGCTCAAGCGCTGGCATTAATCGATAAGCCTTCTTTCGCCCTGCTTATCCCGTATGCAGGGCTTTTTTCTTTGCCCGCCGGCGTTTGAGATTTTCGCCGTTTTATGGTATAGTGGATGCGGCGCCTGCATCAGCGCCGCAGATAGAAAGGAAACCGCCATGTTTGAAAAAATCAGAAAGCTGATTGAACGTTATGATACCATCATCCTGCACCGCCATCTCAAGCCGGACGGCGACGCGCTGGGCAGCCAGATTGGACTGAAGCACTTAATCCTGGATAATTATCCCGGCAAGCAGGTTTATATGGTAGGCGACGAGGCCGGGCGCTATGCTTTTATGGCCGACTGTACCATGGATACCGTAACTGACGCGCAGTACGCCGGGGCGCTGGCGATCCTGCTGGATACCTCCGCGCCACACCTTGTCAGTGATACGCGCTACACTCTGGCTGAGGCCACCGCGCGCATCGACCACCATCTTTTCCTGGGAAAAATGTGCGATGTGGAAGTGATCGACAGCAGCTTTGAAAGCTGCTGCGGCCTGATCGCAGCCTTCGCTCAGGAAAGCGGCTACGCGCTCTCCCCCCTCGCCGCGCGTTCGCTGTTTACCGGCATGGTCACCGATTCCGGCCGCTTCCGTTATGACGCGGTATCGGCGCGCACCTTCCAGCTGGCCGGATATCTCATGCAGCAGCCCATCGATACCAACGCGCTGTACGGCAGCCTGTACGCCATGGATTATGAACAGGCTCGCCAGCGCGCCCACTATATGCTGAAGATGCAGCTCACCCCGCATCGCGTGGGCTATATCTACACGGCGCGTGACGAGCTGCAGGGGCAGGATCCCGCCGCCATCTCGCGCGGCATGGTCAATGTGATGGCCGATATCGCGGGCGTGCACATCTGGGTCAATTTTACCGAGTCGGATGCTGGCGTGCTGTGTGAGCTGCGCTCGGACAAGTTTAACATCAACCCCGTGGCGGTCGCCTTCGGCGGCGGCGGGCATCAAAAGGCCAGCGGCGCAACGGTTGCCGACCGTGAAACGGCCATGCGCATGCTGGACGCGCTGGACAAGCTGGCAGCGGAGGATCAGGCATGAACACGCAAGCATTAACACCTATTCTGGATAAAATCAAGGCATATGATCATATTATTCTGTTCCGGCATCGCCGTCCGGACGGCGACTGTCTGGGCGCAAGCAAAGGGCTGCAACGTATCCTGCGGCTGTCTTTCCCGGGAAAAGTGATCGATCTTCCCGAGAGCGATACGTCCGATTATCTGGCTTTCCTGGGGCCCGACGATCCCGCACTGCCTGACGAGGCCTATCAGAACGCCCTGGGTATCGTGGTGGATACTGGCGACGCGGAGCGCATCTCCAACCCCAAATACGCCCTGTGCCGCGAGCTGATCAAGATCGACCACCACCCCGACCGCGACGCCTACGCGGGCCTTTTCTGGGTGGAGGAGCACAGCGCCTCCTGCTGCGAGATGATCGCAGCGTTCTATACGCATTTTCAGCATGAGCTGCGCATGGATCAGGAGGCCGCCGCGCTGTTGTATACGGGCATTGTAACCGATTCCGGCCGCTTTCGCTATCCTGAGGTCAACGGCGATACCCTGCGCTATGCCGCAGCGCTGCTGGACGCGGGCGTGGATACGCAGCGGCTGTTTGCCCAGCTTTATCTTCGGGACGCAGCCTCCTTTCGTTTTCAGGCATATGTATACGGGCATCTACAGCTTACCGAAAACGGCGTAGCCTATCTGCACATTGACGCGCAGACGCAGCAGCGCTTCGGCCTGTCCTTTGAGGACGCCAGCGCGGCCATCGGCTATCTGGATTCCATCCGCGGCTGCCTGTGCTGGCTGGCCTTTATCGACGCGCCGGACGGCTCCGTCCGGGTCAGGCTGCGTTCCCGGTTCGTGGAGAT
>ENA-ORSL01001581-ORSL01001581.1-human-gut-metagenome-genome-assembly--contig:-NODE-1581-length-18806-cov-3.104581_pt1 | contig 18806 bp, 18 predicted proteins | sample MGYA00242190_ERZ509157 | MGnify/ENA primary metagenome ERZ509157 (study PRJEB26280, sample SAMEA2338664) | human gut metagenome | biome: human gut; feature: human-associated habitat; material: faeces...
TGGCAACAGGCAACGCTGGTACAGGGATGTACCAGCGAGGCACAGTTGAACATGGATGTGAATTTGTGCCGGTTGCCAGATGAAAATAGCATGATGTCGAAATTCCTAGTGCCCCTTGCAGGCTTTATGTGGCATCCGCTTTTGACGGACAGTGCCGAGATTCTGTCAAAGCAAGCGAAAAGACAGTTTATAATCAAGAAAAATGAACCACTAAGAATGGTTGGCATTTCACATCCAGGAAAATCAGATGTACATAGAATGCCACAAAATTTCCTATTAAAATCTTTTCTCCTGCTTCCGCAATCACTTGTTTGAATAAAAGCAATTGTCGTTATTTTTCAGACAGTGATTCTAACAGGTCTACAATGCGTTCTGCTGCATCGGATTTCTGCTCCCGGAGCTGTGCGGTATGCATTTCCTCCTGTAAATCATGGCTTCGCATCAACAGCATTCCAAGGCGAATCTGTTCTATCATGTATTTAGAGGCATAGGAAATGCCACGGTCTACAAAGAATGCGCTGTTTGCGGTCTCGCAGCCTGGAATCGGTGCAGTATGGATGGTAGGGATTCCCTTTACCAAAGTTTCGGTAGAGGTAAGTCCGCCCGGTTTGGTAAAGATGACATCACAGGCATCCATATAAAGGGAAACATGTCTGGTGTAGCCTAAGACATGAACCCGCGGGCAATGTCTGAATTCTTTGGTGAGAACTGACTGTAATTTCTTATTGTTTCCACAGATAATTACAATGTGTTCGTCATTTTTACACTGCTTATAAAGTGCCATGGCAAAGACTGCCAGTTTTCCAAATCCCATACTTCCACTCATAATGAGAAAGGTAGGAGCATCAGCATCTAGGTGGCATTTGCGGCGGGCAATGTCCTTTGGTGTATGCTTGGCAAAGGCGTGGCGTACCGGAATACCGTAAGGCAGTAATTTTTCCTTTGGAACACCACGTTTTATATATTCGTCTACTAAATCCTCATGGGGAATAACATAGTAGTCGCAGTTGGTTTCCTCCCAGAAAGGGATGCAGGTATAATCGGTTCCGATAGCGACTGCTTTTACCGGCAGCATGTTGTGTTTCTTCATATAAGTAATGGTCTCTGCCGGGTAAAGGTGCGGCATCACCACAATGTCATAATTTCCTTCTTCGATGAGGGATGCAAGCGGTTTCGCCAGCTTTGCATTTGCCCAGTAAACCGGAGATTTGAAATGGCGGTTACTGATAAGCATTCCCAGTTTATAAATGAAACCGAAAAACCACGGCAGATGCTTTACAATCCCAATATAAAGTCCGCTGATAAGGCGTGAAGTATGTCTTTTGCCAAGCTGCATGGCATCAACGAAATTTACTTCGTGTCCCCTTGCTAAAGCTGCTTCTTCCACGGCATGACCGGCGGCGTTATGTCCTTCTCCTGTGTTGCAGGATAAAATCAGAATTTTCACAAAAAATCCCCTTTCCGAACTTTTCTTTCGTATAGAACATCTTAATATATTTGCAATAAAATAGCAACTTTTCATAAAATTTTATAACCAAAAATGAAACATTTTATAAAAAATTGCTTGTATTTCTGGCAGTATAAATTTATAATAAAAAAGTGTTTTTTAAAACAGAGGGCAGTAAATAGAAAGAAGGGTATTAAGATGAAAAAAATAGAAGAATATGTAAGAAGTATACCGGATTTTCCAGAGCCGGGAATTATTTTCAGAGATATTACTTCCGTATTGCAGGATGCAGACGGACTTCAGCTTGCAATAGATTCCATGATCAAGCTTTTAGATGGTGTGGACTTTGATGTAGTTGCCGGTACAGAATCCAGAGGATTCATTTTCGGAGTACCAATTGCTTACGAAATGCATAAACCGTTTGTACCGGTTCGTAAAAAAGGAAAATTACCATGTGAGACCATTTCACAGTCTTATGATTTAGAGTATGGACAGGCTACCATTGAGATGCACAAGGATTCCATCAAACCGGGGCAGAAGGTTGTTTTAGTAGATGACTTAATCGCAACCGGCGGAACCATTGAAGCTGCTATCAAATTAGTAGAGCAGCTTGGCGGAGAAGTAGTCAAGGTCATTTTCTTAATGGAACTGGCTGGATTAAAGGGAAGAGAGCGTTTGAAGGGTTATGATGTTGCTTCTGTAATTACATATGAAGGAAAATAATTTACAGAAGAGAAGTTTAACATGACTTATTGCCAGAGAGGCTGGCTTTAGGTATAAAAAACAATTTGGAGGAAGAAAAATGTTAGAGAAAATGTTCAAATTCAAAGAGAACAACACTAACGTCAAGACAGAAGTAATTGCAGGTCTTACCACATTTATGACAATGGCTTACATCCTGGCAGTTAACCCGAACCTGTTATCTGCTGCTGGTATGGATCCTACTGCAGTTTTGATTGCAACCTGTCTTGCATCCTTTATCGGAACACTTGCAATGGCTTTGATGGCTAATTATCCATTTGCATTAGCTCCTGGTATGGGATTGAATGCATATTTCGCATTTACAGTATGTGGAAATATGGGTTATGACTGGAGAGTCGCATTAATGGCAGTGTTCATTGAAGGTATCATCTTTATCGTACTTTCACTGACCAGCGTACGTGAGGCAATTTTCAATGCCATTCCTGCTACACTGAAAAAAGGTGTAAGTGCCGGTATTGGTCTGTTTATCGCTTTCATCGGTTTACAGGGTGCTCACATTGTTGTTGACAACAGCTCTACTTTATTATCTTATGTTAAATTTACAGAGAACTGGCATACAGAAGGAATCTGTGCTTTACTTGCACTGATTGGTTTACTTCTTACCATTATCTTATATGTAAAAAATGTAAAAGGTTCCATCCTTATCGGAATCCTTGCTACATGGATTCTTGGTATGATCTGCCAGGCCGCAGGTATCTATCAGATTGATGCAGAAGCTGGATTCTATTCTTTATATCCTACATTTGCAATGACAGACTTCACCAAAATCGGAGAAACCTTTGGACAGTGTTTCAAAGCTGACTTTACCGGTGTAGGTATTGTTAACTTTATCGTAGTATTATTATCCTTCTTATTTGTAGATATGTTTGATACTATCGGAACCTTAATCGGTGTTTCTGATAAAGCTGGTATGTTAGACAAAGAAGGAAAGCTTCCAAGAGTTAAAAATGCGTTATTAGCTGACGCTATCGCAACATCCGCTGGTGCTGTTCTTGGTACTTCTACAACCACAACTTTCGTAGAGAGTTCTGCTGGTGTAGGTGCAGGTGCCAGAACCGGTTTTGCATCTGTTGTAACCGGATTCATGTTCCTGATTGCAATCTTATTTGCACCAATCTTTACAGCAATCCCAGGATTTGCTACCGCTCCTGCATTAATCTTCGTTGGATTCCTTATGGTATCTGCAATCGTTAAGATTGACTTCAACGATGTTACAGAAGCAGCTCCTGCATACCTTTGCTTAATTGCTATGCCTCTTATGTACAGCATTGCAGAAGGTATCGCAATCGGTGTTATCTCTTACGTTATCATCAACTTAATCTGTGGTAAAGCTAAGAAAATTACTCCGCTGATGTATATTCTTGCAGTGTTATTCATTTGTAAGTATATCTTCCTGTAAGAGGAGATTAAATTAAATAAAACAATTTGAAGCAGACATTTATTGCTATTTAATGTGGCAATTTATGTCTGCTTTTTTTGTGCAAAAAACTTCCGAAGAACATTTGGCATCATTGAAATCCCATTCTCGTCAAAATCCACAAATTCAGGAAACTAATTTTGGTAATTCAGTTTCTTGTAACGGATATGCAGAAAACGGATTTAACCAGATGAGCCAGAGGCTGCATCATTTTATCCGGGAGCATATTATCCGTGGAACCTGGCAGAAGAAGGAGCGGCCGATACTGCTTAACAGTTGGGAGGCTTCCTATTTTGACATCAGTGAGAAGAAGTTACTGAAGCTGGCAAAGGAAGCAAAAGAAGTCGGCATAGAATTATTTGTAATGGACGATGGCTGGTTTGGCGAACGGATGGATGACAGCTGTTCCTTAGGAGACTGGGAAGCAAATGCGAAGAAGCTGCCGGGTGGACTTAAGGGTTTATCCGATAAGATTCGCGGACTGGGACTGCAATTCGGTATCTGGGTGGAGCCGGAAATGGTCAATGTGAAAAGCAAACTTTATGTGGCACATCCGGACTGGACCATTGAGATTCCGGGACAGCCTCATTCGGAAGGAAGAAACCAGCGGATTTTAGATTTGGGAAGAAGAGAAGTACAGGATTATATTATTGAGAGCATGAGTAAAGTCTTTTCTTCAGCAGACATTTCCTATGTGAAATGGGACATGAACAGGACCTTCAGTGATTATTATTCCACAGCACTTCCACCGGAACGGCAGGGTGAAGTGGCACACCGCTATGTGCTGGGATTATACCGCTGCATGAAGGAGCTGACGGAACGGTTTCCGGAGATTTTATTTGAAGGCTGTGCAGCAGGCGGCAACCGCTTTGACCTTGGAATCTTATGCTATTTTCCGCAGATCTGGGGCAGTGATGATACGGATGCATTGTGCCGGGCGGAGATAGAAGAAAATTATAGTTACGGCTATCCGCTGTCAGCAGTCAGTGCTCATGTGTCTGCCTGCCCGAATCACCAGACGCTGCGGAATACGCCATTAGAGACAAGATTTCAGGTAGCATGCTTTGGAAGCTTCGGCTATGAATGCAACCTCTGCGATATGAAAAAAGAAGAAAAGGAAGCCATGAAGGAGCAGATTGCATTATATAAGAAATGGCGGAAGGTGTTGCAGCAGGGAACCTTTTACCGGGGCAGAAGCTTTTACGATGGAACACAGAGTGGAATGGGCGGCAGTGTTTTAGCGGACGAAGCCGGTAACCAGATGGAGTGGACCTGCGTATCGGAAGATGGCACTAAAGCAGTGGGTATGCTGATGCAGAAATTAGTGGTGCCGAATACGCAGCAGCAGACTTATTATCCGAAGGGATTGCTGCCGGATGTCCGTTACCATTTCTACAACCGGAAATTAAAATATAATATCAAAGAATTCGGCGACCTGGTAAATACTGTTTCACCGGTTCATATCAGACAGGATTCCCTGACCCATCAGGTGCTTTCAAAATTGGTAAAAATGGATGGCGAGACAGAAGACTTCCATGCGTATGGAGATATCTTAATGTATGGTGGTGTTCATGTCAGTCCGGCATTTGGTGGAACCGGATATAATGATAAGGTAAGACACTATCCGGATTTTGCATCCCGGTTATATTTTATGGATGGAGAAGTAAAAAAGTAGGGAGACAGAAGCCCCTGTTTGTGCTAAGATGAACATATCCATAAACACAAACAGGAGCGGATATGAAGAATAAATCAAAGTTAAAGAAAATAAGAGAAAAGAAAGCAGGCACAGCCACCGTTACCAAAGAGTGGCTTTATATGAATCCAAATTCCATCACAGTAGCAGAGATTGAAAATGCATTAGAGGGAATGGATGGCATCGAAACAGAAATCTGGAAAGAGGCGGGAGTATTAGAGGTGGAGGTTCCGGAGCATCATTCCATGGATATCGAAGAGATTGCTGCCGATTTAAAGGATGAATATGCCAATGCTTATTTAAAAGAACATGATATTCATGCTCTTTTTGCTGTCACAATTGACACAGAAAACTATGCATTTATGCAAAAGATTATGCAAAAAATTATCGCTGGAGCAGGCGGGTTCTTCTGTGGAGATACAGAGGATTTTACTCCGGTAGTAAAAAGTAAGAAGTGAATGAAACATGCGAAAGTTAAGATTATATGATGCAACACAATTAGACCGGAAACATATGATGTTTTCCAATAAGCAACTCCTTACGCTGCTTCTGCCGATTATGGTAGAGCAGCTTTTGAATTCCTTTATGGGAATGGCGGATACCATGATGGTAAGCAATGTGGGAAGTGCGGCAATCTCTGCGGTATCACTGGTGGATTCCATCAATGTACTGGTCATACAGGTATTTACAGCGTTGGGAGCAGGAGCGGCAATTATCTGTTCCCAGTATCTTGGAAGGGGAGACCGGGAATCCAGTAATGAGGCTGCAAGACAGGTAACGTTAAGTGTCCTGACAATTTCAACGGTATTGTCCATACTTTGTATTGTATTTCGCGGTCCATTGCTGCATCTGATTTTCGGACAGGTGGAGAAGGCAGTTATGGATAATTCCATGATTTATTTCCTGCTGACAGCCATTTCCTTTCCGTTTATTGCACTTTTTGATGCCGGTGGAGCTTTTTACCGGGTAGCAGGAAACAGTCGTTTTCCAATGATGATTTCTGTCCTTTCCAATGGACTCAATATTGCAGGAAATGCAGTGCTTATCTTTGGATTTCAGATGGGGGTGGAAGGAGCAGCCCTTTCTACATTATTTTCCAGAATCTTTTGTGCAGTAGTCATTTTCTGGAATCTGCGGAAACCGGATCAGGTGATTGTGGTAAATCATTATCTTAAGATCCGTCCCAATTTCCCATTGATTGGAAAAATTCTTTCTATCGGAATTCCATCCGGAATTGAAAACGGAATGTTCCAGTTCGGAAAGCTGGCAATCCAGTCCAGCGTATCAACCCTTGGAACGGCAGCCATTGCCGCGCAGGCAATGACCATTATTCTGGAAAATTTAAATGGAATCGGAGCCATTGGAATCGGAATCGGCCTGATGACAGTAGTAGGACAATGTATTGGAGCCGGAAAAGTGGAAGAGGCGCGTTATTATATGGTGAAACTCTGCGGCTATGCAGAAATTGTTATTCTGATTTCCTGTGCAGTGGTATTTTTATTGACAAAGCCGGTTACATTTTTAGCTGGAATGGAAGCAGAAAGTGCCTCCCTCTGCATGGAAATGATAATAGCAATTACGATTGTAAAACCGATTGTATGGGTGCTGGCATTTATCCCGGCTTATGGCATGCGTGCCGCTGGAGATGTGAAATTCTCCATGATTTTATCCAGTCTTACCATGTGGTTCTGCCGTGTAGCATTGTGTGTATATCTGATCCGCAGCTGTGGTTTCGGACCAATGGCGGTGTGGATTGGCATGTTTGCCGATTGGACGCTTCGTGCTATCGCATTCAGCGTCCGGTATTTAAGCGGCAGGTGGAGCCGGATACATGTCATTTAGAACATGCATAATATTGTTGCATGAGCAGTATCAGCAAATATGCGTTATCAGCAATACATATTATCAGCACACCGGCAGCAGTACCTGGGTAATAAATTTACTTTTGTCTTTATGCTGTGGCGGTCCCTCTAAATAGCAGTGGCGGAAGATGCCAACCGGTGTAAGTTTTTGCTCTCTGGCATAGGAAAGCAGGGTATCATGAACCGATGGCAATTCTTCATACGCACCATGATGATAGAGGCAGACTGCTTTCTGGGCAGGGAGATTTAAGATGTGCTCACCCTTGCTTCCTGCCGGGACAACAGCAAAAAAGGACATATCCTTTGCATCCGTAATGGGAGCTTCCGTAAAATAAATCTGCCCGGTATGTGCCGGACCATAGTTCTGCAGTGCTTCCAAGGCAACCTCTCTTAACAAATTCGTCTTTTCTGCGATGCTGTCACTTTCTATTTTGCGGCAGTACACCGTCTGTGATGGAATTGTAATGATTTCCATTGATTCAAATCCCTGATTGATTCTTTCGTATAAGGCTTTGATATTGGCATTTAATTCATCCCGCAAAGATTCCAGCCTTCGAACCATGGATAAAAGGTCGTTGGAGTTGTCAAAGTAGCCATGGATTTCATCCAGTGACAGGCCAAGATTCTGCAGCGAGCGGATGGTTCGAATCTTCGTCAGTGTATCAATGGTATAGTAACGATTGCCGGAGGGGTCTTCTTTTACATCCGGAAAAACCAGTCCATGAGCTTCATAATTTAAAATAATTCTTCTTGTGATGCCCACAAAGTCTGCGGCATCTCCAATTGAAAACAGTTCTTTCAAAATGTTCCCCCTTTTTATTTATTCGGTGATTGTGAAAAGAATGGATTTAGAAATTTTGAAGAAATAAAGTCGGCTGCATCACTTCAAAACACCGTAGTTCTAAAATATATGTTTTGCTTTTCTCTATGAAAGCCAGTCTTTCCAATGTTTGACAGTCTGCACCGGTTGTCCGCCTGCATACAGATACATAAACAAGCCTGTTAGGAGGTCTTGGCATTCTGTTATGCAACCGGCAATGCAGGCACAGGGATGTGCCTGCAAGGCGCAGTTGAATATGGATATGAATTTGCGCCGGTTGCCGGAATCATAAACTTATTTGCCAGAATGCCTAGACCTCCTTACGGGTTTGTGAAAGTATCTGTAGCAGACGGACAACCGGGCAGCCGGTCAAAGCAACGGAAAGACAGCTTACAAACAAGCAAAACACACATTTAAGAACTGCTGGTGTTTTGAGGTAAACCAGCCGGTCTTTATTTCACACAAAATTTTCATATCATATATTTTTTCACAATTACCGGCAAAATTTGTAAAATGATTGCATCGTACATTGATGTACGGTGTAAAATAACAGTGTAATTGTAACACAGCATTGAGAGTGTGAAAAGTGAAAAAAGAAAGAAAAAAAGTAATTTAAGAAGGGAAGGATGTACATGAAACAAAAGAAGAAAAGTTTATTTTCCTTGTTCCTTGCGTTGATGATGGTAGCAGGTCTTATGCAGGGAATGACAGTTGAGACAAAGGCAGCTACAAATTCGGTTCAGGCAGGACCATTTACGTTGTCAAGGGATTCGGGGACGATTGTAGAAGGAGTCGATTATACCTATGGAAAATATGAATCTGGAAATAGAAATTCGCTTACCATTCTGACGGATGACATTACGATTGCAATGGATGAAAATGCAGAACCTACATCAGATATTATTGAGTTGGGAGAATTTAATAACCCCCCACTTGACAGTTTTTCTAAGGTAACATTTTCAAATTTAAAAATGAAATCTTATTATAATAATATATACAGTAATGTAGACCATATTCATATTACATTGGTTGGAAGCAATGAACTGGTCAGCATAAAAAGAGACTCTGAAACTTATGGTAGTTTTGCAATTTTTGGACATGGAAGTGTAAGCATTGAGAATAGTCCAAACGGTTCTCTTTATGCAACTGCAGATGGACTCGGCTGGGGTGCCATTTCTGTATCAGAAGGATATGGAAAAAGTGATGCATGCATTACAGTTGGAGATGCCATGTCAATGAAAAGTTCTACAGCTATGATGGCAGATATTTCGGAATTGACAGATACACCACAGGTTTGGAGAGACTATATTGGAGCAGGCAAAAATTATATGGATATTAAATCTGCCAAAACACTCCTGATCGGTATGTGGAAGCACAGCCACACATGGAGTTATGCATTGGATGAAAGCAAAGATGGAAGCCGTATTCTTGCAGCCTGCAGTGGATTGGGAGACTGCAATGAGAAAGATGCATCTTTATGGTTATCCTTATCAGCTGAGAATACAGACTATGATGGAACAGCAAAAGCTGCCAATATAACAATATCCGAAGACTGGAAGAGACTTAATCTTCCGGTTCCGGAAATCGTATATTATCTGAGTGGAACAGACACAAAGACCAACAGTGACAACAGCGGAGCAGAAGCCGTTGGAGGTGCACCAAAGTTACCGGGCAGTTATAAGGCACAGATTGCAGTTGGAACAGATACGAAAGCAATAAAAGAATTTACAATTACATGCAAGCATGGTGAATGGGTGGAAACAGTATCAGATTCCTATCTGAAAACAGCAGCAACCTGTACGGCACCGGCAGTTTACTACAAATCCTGTAAGCTGTGTGGGGCAAAGGGAACGGAAACATTTACCAGTGGAAATCCATTAGGACATGACTTTAGCAACAATGCAGAAGTCTGCAGACGGGAAGGCTGTAATGAGAAGAACCCGGATTATAAACCGGCAACACCGGTCATTATTGAAGGCGCTGGTGGAGAATGGACAAAGGAAAGTGGTGCAACGCTTCGTTTCCGCAGTGACGCCGGTATCAGCAGCTTCCTTCGTGTAGAAGTGGATGGCACCGTAGTAGATGCGAAAAACTATACGGTAACAGAAGGTTCTACCATTGTCACCTTTACTGCAGAATACTTAGAAAGCCTTGCTACCGGAAAGCATACGGTTGCGATTGTGTCTTCTATCAGTGGGGAAGAAAAGAAAGCAACCGCCGAATTTACCGTTGCGAAGAAAGCTGATACAACAAGTGGAAATAGCACTCCAAATACTGAGCAGACCACAGCACAGAAAACAAAAGCATTGAAAACGGGCGATGAATCACCGGTTGGATATCTGCTTGCACTCTTGGCATTATGCGGAGCGGCAGTAGTATTCACAGGGGAAAAGGGTTATTTGAAATAGAATATAGATGAGATAAAAAAGCCATACATAAAAGCAAATCCTCTGCATACAATGTAAAAACAAGTATTGCAGGGGATTTTCTTTGAAAAGCTATATAGAAGAAAGAGCCGTAGAAATAGCCAAATACATTATAGATAACAATGCGACAGTGCGTCAGACCGCAAAGCAGTTTGGAATCAGCAAGAGCACGGTACATAAAGACGTAACAGAACGTTTATCCCAGGTGAATCCGACTCTGGCGCGGGAAGCAAGGAAAGTGCTGGACGTCAATAAGTCGGAGCGTCATATCCGTGGGGGACTGGCAACAAGGGAAAAATATCTTCATCAGCATGTGACTGGTTGATATGTTTGAAACAAAGAAAACGTAATATTGTGCCCGGTGTTGGGAAAAATCAGTGCGGCGGCACAATCAAAAAGAAATGCCAGTATCAGCAGCGTAAGAAAAATGCGTTGTAGTGGTACTGGCATTTTTCTCCATAAATGAGATGCAATCCGTGCAAACACGCAGACCCAGAGCACACCGGCAATGCCAAATCCCAATGCAGAATAAAGACAGATATAACCGCCAAGCTGCAGTGGATAATCGTGATAATCCCAGTAACGCAGGTGGAAAACTTGGGCGAGGAACCATCCGATAAAAAGTTCTACGAAAGAGCCGAGAAGCACCGCAAGAAAAAAGACTTTGACCGGATGCTTCTGAAAGCGTCTTAAAATAAGCAGCATCAGGACAGCCCCCACACCATAGACCGGAAGCCATGGACCATAGAGAAAGCCACGGTTACAGAAAACCCCATCCTGTACATAAAAAAGCGGCACTTCCCACAGGTATCCAAGGAATGCTCCCAGAAAGAAAAAGAAAATATATTGTGTGATGGATTTAATCAGATAATCTTTACGCATACAGGGAGTATTTCCATATAATAAGGAAATATGCGTTGCCGGAAATGTTAGTAAAAATATTCGTTCAAAGGTCATCAGAAAACAAAATAGGTCTTGTCTTTCCAGGGTGGCTCAACTATAATAAAATTTAGACGCTGGGCGAGTCTCAGCAAAAATTAGGAGGAAAAACGTCCATGGATAAGGAAAAAGTTATTGTCATTGATTTTGGCGGACAGTACAACCAGTTGGTTGCAAGACGTGTCCGTGAATGCAATGTATATTGTGAAATATATTCTTACCGCACGGATATCGAGACAATCAAAGCGATGAACCCGAAGGGAATTATCCTAACCGGAGGCCCAAATAGTTGTTATGAGGCAGATTCACCAACTTACAGCAAAGAGCTTTTTGAACTTGGTATTCCGGTTTTAGGACTTTGCTATGGTGCACAGCTCATGATGCATGTGCTGGGTGGCAAGGTAGAAAAAGCACCGGTTCGCGAATATGGTAAGACAGAAGTGATGGTAGATAAGAATTCACCATTATTCCAGAATGTAGAAGAAAAGACCATTTGCTGGATGAGCCATTTTGATTATATTTCAAAGACAGCACCTGGTTTTGAAATCGTAGCACATACTGCAGACTGCCCGGTGGCAGCCGCAGAAAACCGTGAAAAAAATCTCTATGCCATCCAGTTCCACCCGGAGGTACTCCATACCAAAGAGGGAACCAAGATGCTCCACAACTTCGTACGTGGTGTCTGTGGCTGTGCCGGAACATGGAGAATGGATTCCTTTGTGGAAAATACCATCAAGGAAATCCGTGAAAAAGTCGGCAACGGAAGAGTGCTTCTGGCATTGTCCGGCGGAGTGGATTCTTCTGTGGCAGCAGGTCTTTTATCCAGAGCAATCGGAAAGCAGCTTACCTGCGTATTTGTTGACCATGGCCTTCTTCGTAAAGACGAGGGAGATGAAGTGGAAAATGTATTTGGACCGAACGGTCAGTTTGACTTAAACTTCATCCGTGTAAATGCCCAGGAGCGTTACTATAACAAGCTTGCCGGAGTAACAGAGCCGGAAGCAAAACGTAAAATTATCGGTGAAGAATTTATCCGTGTCTTTGAAGAAGAAGCAAAGAAAATCGGAGCCGTTGATTTCCTGGCACAGGGAACCATTTATCCAGATGTGGTAGAAAGTGGTCTTGGCGGAGAATCCGCTGTCATCAAATCCCACCATAACGTAGGTGGTCTTCCGGAATATGTTGATTTCAAGGAAATCATCGAGCCATTGCGTAACCTCTTCAAAGATGAGGTTCGTAAAGCCGGTCTTGAGCTTGGAATTCCGGAGCATCTGGTATTCCGTCAGCCATTCCCGGGCCCGGGTCTTGGTATCCGAATCATCGGTGAAGTCAATGCTGAGAAAGTCCGCATCGTACAGGATGCCGATGCCATCTACCGGGAAGAAGTGGACAAGGCAGTAGCTGCTTACAAGAAAGAAAACGGCGAAGCTCCATCCTGGATGCCGAACCAGTATTTCGCAGCCCTGACCAATATGCGTTCCGTTGGAGTAATGGGCGACGAGAGAACCTACGACTACGCAGTTGCACTGCGCGCCGTAAATACCGTCGATTTCATGACCGCCGAAAGTGCAGAGATTCCATTTGCAGTACTGCAAACAGTAATGAGCCGAATCATCAACGAGGTACGCGGGGTAAACCGTGTATTCTATGATTTGACGAGTAAGCCACCTGGAACGATTGAGTTTGAATAAGAGCCACAAGTCTTGGAACCCGCTAAACAAGCGGATTCCGAGACTTTTTCTTTTGCTCTGCTACTAATTTGCTACTAATAGCAACTACTCTTTTTCTATCGTTTTCAGTTGGTTGTCATTAACTTTAATAGCAAGAAACCCTGATGACTGCTGGATTTCTTCTATATGATCTTTCTTTGTGGCATCTGGATGATTTTCCCTGATGCGGTATTTGATGGTACTAACGCAGGTCCAAACTGAGGTCGGATTGTTACATTTGAGCCATTGTCTTGAGTCTGAGGCACTTCACATGTGATACCTGCTGCTTCAAGCAGAGGGTTATCAGATGGTGGTTCAGGTGTTGGCGAATCTGTCGCCTGTAATGATTCCAGACTATGCACAAGCTCCTGCTGTTTATGTGGAAACAGATGAGAGTATGTGTTAAGTGTTGTGGATACTTTCTCGTGTCCGAGCCTGTCTGCTAACATCAGCGCATCACAGCCCTGATTAATAAGTAAGCTGGCGTGCGAATGCCTGATATCGTGGATTCGTATCTTCTTTACATCTGTGTTTTTGCAACCTCTTATCATCTCGTGTGAGAGATATGATTTTGTTACCGGGAACAGCCTTTCATCTGCGTCAAGCATATACCTTGACTGGATATAGTCTGATAGCTCTTGGCAGAGAAAATCCGGAATCGGAATCTTTCGCTTACTTTTTCTTGTCTTAGGTGATGTAAATACATCTTTTCCTTCTATCCGCTGATATGTTCTGTTGATGGATATTGTCTTGTTATCAAGGTCAATATCAGCAGGTGATAGAGCAAGCAGTTCACCTTCTCGCATACCAGTCCAGTACAGGACTTCAAAGCAGATATATGATAATGGCTTATCTTTTACCCCTTCCCTGAAAGCAATATATTCATCATAAGTCCAGTAATCCATTTCCTCTGCTTTAGCCTTTCCAATGGTGCCTGCCTTGCCGCAGGGATTGGTGTTGAGATCATAGAATCGCTTGGCGTAATTGATGATGCTGTTAAGCTCCGTGTTAATCTTCTTCAGATAGGTCTGGGAGTAATTATTCGGCGAACTCATAAGCTTCGCCTGCCATCTTCGTACATCAGAGGCTTTGATTTCATTAATCGGCTTGCTACTGAAGAATGGAAGAATATGCGTCTGTAGTACCGCCTTTTTTGTCAGAAGAGTTGACTGCTTAAGTCTTGCAGCCATATACTCCATATAAATTTCATAAAGGTTTTGAAATGTCATGTCAGGATTGGCAGACTGCTGTTCCAAAAAGTTCCTTTCAAATCCTAAAGCTTCCTTTTTGGTGGCGAAGCCTCTTTTCCACTTCTGTTTCTTGATTCCCTGCCAGTTCGTGTAATAGAACTTGGCGAACCATTTACCAGTTTTTTCATCTTTGTAAGCTGGCATAAATATCATCTCCTTTTTGTAAAAATTGTTGTGCAATCATCAAAAGGCTATGATATAATCTACTTGTTCAGGGTGATTATAAAGCCTTCGGGTCAATCACTTACATAGCTTCGGTCATTCCTTTTGCGAGAAGGAGTGTGCCGGAGCTTTTTCTTTACTAAAGGTGTAAGCCTGCAATTATTCAGTTTTTGAATCAGCTTCATTATCCAGTCGGGAATCCTTATAATATGCTAACATATCTGATTTCCATGAATCAAACTTTTCTTTTGAAAGCTTTCCTGTCTGAAGCATATTCTTCTTTGCTATCCAGTTTTCCATAAAGAGACAGAAGTCTGCATCATATTTTCCATTGCCTTTGCCATTAACCTTGATCCCGGCAGTCCATTCAGGATTTTCAGGAGGTTTGGTGTTGGTCAGCTCAAATGAAAAATCAGTAAGTTCAGTTATGGCAAAGAGAGCATTGATTACATCTGACATAGTGTGGAATTCATATGCCGGATATTTAGTAGTCGTATTATCTTTGGGAATATTATTATCTTCTGGAGATAAAAGCTCCTGCCATGGAACATTTAATTCATTAGCAATCTGTTTTAAAACATCTATCTTCATTAGTATTTCACCAGACTCATATTTCTGGATAGTGCGTTCTGATTTACCAAGATGCTGTGCAAACTCTTTTTGAGTAATCTTCTGTGCTCTGCGCTGTTTCTGTATTGCCTTCCCGATTTCTTCTGGAGAAGACATAGTGATTTTAATGGAATGAGAATTAGTCATTCTGTCCACCTTCCTTTATATGAAATAGTCCGTTGTAAAGATGCGTATCAGATTGATATTAAATGAAATACGTATCAGTAAGTGACTTATTTATGATTGTACGATTACTTTATCATAAACAAAAACGAATTGCAAGTGCGTAAATATAAAAAGTTCTATTGACAAATTCTGAAAAGGATATTAAGATAAACACGAACTAAAAATACGGAATAAATAAAGAATAGGATAGCTGCTTTGTGAAAACACGTATTTAAAATAACAATTTATGAAAGGAGGAGCTGCATGAAGGGTATAAAGGAAGCATTCATAGATGCAGGTGAGATAAGCCAGATGCTTGGTATCGGGATGACAAAGGCATATGCAATTATAAAGGAATATAATGCAGAGCTTGAGGCAAAAGGTTATTTCACCATGCGGGGCAAATGTCCAAGGAAGTACTTTGAACAGAAAATCTATGGTTACGAAGATTATTACAATCCGGATTATGAGCCGCAGCGTAATCGGATCAAGGTTGCAGAAGAAATGGATTATGAAGCGGCAGTAGGGGATTCTGTGATAAGTGAACAGGATGAAGTGGATATACCGCCTGAAACAAATGAGATGCCGGAAGCGGATATAGATGTAGCAGAAAATGTGATATCGGATGCGAATGAAATGGCAAAAGAGATAACTGAATAGGTGAATCCGGCAAGTGGGGGCGAAAAGTGCCGCCAAAACATGAATATGGGGGCAAAAAGTGCCACCAAAACCACAAAGTGGGGGCAGAAAGCGCCCCCGCACAAATCAGAGCCGAAAAAGTGTGGGGGCAAAAAGTGCCGTCAAAATGCAAAAGTGGGGGCAAAAAGCGCCGTCAAAACAGCAAAGTGACGGCAAAAAGCGCCACCACTCAAATCAGAGTGAAAAAAGTCATGGTGGCGGAAAGTGCCATCAAAATGGAAAAGTGGTGGCGGAAAACGCCACTAAAACAGCAAAGTGATGGCAAAAAGCGCCACCATATCAGTAATTGTGGTGGAATATTAACCACCACATATCATATACAGGGTGCAGGTGCTCCTGCCAAGACGAAAAATTATGTAAACGCTGATGCGTTTATATTTTTTCGGGAAAAGGTCCGACCTTTTCCGCATCTTGCAAAACCAGTGAACACTACTTTTAGAAAGGATGAAAAAAACAATGGTACAGATAAAAAGAGATTGGTTTGATACAGCATTAGAAAACTACGAAAGGGGAGAAATGTATGGCAGATGGAAAGAGAAGATACAAGTCTGACAGGAAAGATTATAAGATATCGGTGAAGCTGTCAGAAAAAGATATGGATATTCTGAAAGCGGCACTTAATCGGACTGGAATGACAGCAAGTGCCTATATAAGAGAATTGATCCGGACAGGCGGCGACATTGATACAAGTTATCCCGAGGACAGGGCAAGAGTAATCCGTGTTATTGCCGGTATTGCAAATAATATTAATCAGGCGGTAAAGCTTGGCAATTCACAGGGAAGATTGTATTACAGCGATATTGATAAATTGCAGAACAGTCTGGATGATGTAAAGAAAACATTCGGGGAGGTGCTGGAAGTATGGCGATTACAAAGATCTTAAATATACAGGAATCAGAGGGCAGAAATCCGGCATCGCACCTGAAGAATGCTTTGGAATATATCCAGAATCCGGATAAGACAGAAGAATGTGTACTGGTGGGCGGTATTAACTGCCTGCCGGATACGGCATTTGAGCAGATGGAGGAGACAAAGAATATATTTCATAAGACAGGTAAAAGACAAGGCTATCATGTGATTATATCGTTTTCGCCGGAAGAAAAAGTAACTGCAGAACAGGCAATGTACGTCCTGGAGCACTTTGCGAAGGATGTGCTTGGTGATGATTATGAGGCTGTGTATGCAGTCCACACAGACAGAGAGCATATGCATGGACATCTTATATGGAACAGTGTCAGCATGACAACCGGCAAGAAATACAATTCACCGAAAAGCAACTGGAAGAATCATCTCCAGCCTATCACAAATAAATATTGTGATGAACTTGGACTTTCCATAATGCCGGCAGAGTACAGCAGGAATCCAAAGAATATCAGCAGGGACAAGTGGGAAAAGGAAATGTCCATGAAAGAAATAATTCTTCGTGATGCCAAGATGTGTGCATATGCAGCCGGGAATGTGGAGCATTTTAAATATCTGATGAAAAGACTTGGATATGTATTCAAGAAAGATGCGTGGATGGAGGTACAGGCACCGGGATTTCGATATTATCATAAACTGGCAAAGCTGGACGAGATGTTTTCAGAAGATATGTTACGGCATTATGTGGATATGCCCTGGATGGCAAAGCCTTACTTTTATTCGTCGGATATCAGGGGACTACACAGGGCGAAGCTGTCACCATTTCAGAAGAAGTTTTATGCAAAGCTATACAGATTAAGGGTTGTAGAACAGAAGCATTTTGTAGTTGGTGGAGCAAAGTATGCAGAGGATTTGAAGAGGTTTCATCAGTTACAGGATGAATATCTGCTGCTTGTGAATAATGACATCAAAAGTATTGTGGAGCTTGTGGATTTCATAAGTGAGAAAGAAGATAGGATTCAGCAGATTGAGGACAGGCAGAAGGAGATATACAGAGAAAGTTCTAGTCGGAAACGCAGTATAAAGAATGAAGAGCAGTACCGGGAATATCAGATATGGCACATGGAAGTACAGGAAGAACTGGATGAGCTGAAGCAGGAGAAGAGAAATGTTAAGAGGCAGATACAGCTTGCTGATGACATTATAAAAGAAGATTTGTATACGGCTTATTATGCGGTGTCGGGGAATGAGGAGATTGTTGCTGACAGGGATGTTGAGATACCGGGGATGGAAAAGGAGGCTGTGTCAGAGAAAGATGTGGCTGTTGAGCCGGAGACGAATGTTGAGGTAGTGAATCCAGACAATAATCAGAACGATACGTCTGTAATGCCAGATATTCGTAATGTGTCTGATGTAAATATGGCAAGAATGGATGAAGATATTACTGATGTAACAGATAAAGGTGAATATGTGGAAGCTAAAGAAACTGAGCCTGTGGACAAAGCAGGCTGGATTGTCAGAAAAATATCAGAGCTTGGTGGTTATGAGAATGTCAGTGATTCTATTAAGGCGGATATATTCGGATTTGATATTGCTGATGTAAGTGGAAGTATAAGACTGTTCTCGGATGTAATGAAGAAACTTGGAATGAAGCTGGATGGGGATGAACTTTATGAGGAGTTTCAGAGGATTTATGATGAAGCAATTAGCAGAGATGTTGATAAAGGTAAGGCGGAAGATAAAATATGGAATAGGGACAGAGAAAGGTGATTCCTCTGCATATCTCCGATTCACTTTATGCACCCGAATTATATAATGGAAACTAGGAAACAATCGCAAGAAGTTGCGATTGTTATTGATGATGTAGTGATTCTGTGATATCATATAAAAAAGTGGTACATGAAAACGGAGGTCAAAATGAAAGTATTGATAATGAATTGTAGTCCTGTAAGAAATGGAGCAACAGCAGAAATTGTTAATATAGT
>ENA-ORSL01001585-ORSL01001585.1-human-gut-metagenome-genome-assembly--contig:-NODE-1585-length-18771-cov-2.337091_pt1 | contig 18771 bp, 20 predicted proteins | sample MGYA00242190_ERZ509157 | MGnify/ENA primary metagenome ERZ509157 (study PRJEB26280, sample SAMEA2338664) | human gut metagenome | biome: human gut; feature: human-associated habitat; material: faeces...
AGCCGCCGTAATAGCGGTGGCCGGGATAGCCCTCGGCATATTTGTTGGTAAGGCAGGTCCCCATAGCCACCATCACCGCAGGACTGACGATGTTTTCGGAAGCGATCAGTTCAATGTTGCGCTGCTGGCGGGCAAATTCCTCCTGAACGGACGCGCCCACCTCCGGGTCTAACTGAGAAAGATACTGCATGGTATCCTGAACGATCATGTAAAGCCCCTCCTTGTAAAAAGATACTACATATTGTACCTGATGCAAACCGAAAACGCAAGACCTATTATCCGAGGGGGGCGGGAATTCCATCCTCATACAGACCCCGCTCCGTCAGGACCCAGGGAACGGGATAGTCATGGGGTTTCACGGGGATCTCCTGCCGGATCAGCAGTTCCCGGCACAGCAGTACCGTGCCGCCCCGGTACTGGGAGAGAAAGCGGTCATAATATCCGCCGCCGCGGCCCAGCCGCTGGCCCAGATAATTGCAGGTGACGCAGGGCAGCACGGCGAAGTCGATGGCGTCCACCGGAATGACCGGCGCGTCTGCCGTTGGTTCCAAAAGCCCGTAGCGGCCAGGGACAAGCTGATTCAGGTCCGTGATCTGGCGGGACTCCATGCGGCCCGGCACGGTGCACAGGGGGACACAGAGGGTCTTTCCAGCGGCGAGGGCATCCTCTAAAATCGGCCGCGTATCGATCTCCCGATCTGTACCCACGAAGCAGAAAACCGTCTGGGCTTCCTGATATTCCGGCATGGCCAACAGGCGATGCGCGATGGAGCGGGCGCTTTTGGCCCTATATTCCAGGGCCAAAGCCGCCTCTAAGCGGCGAACAATGGCGCGGAGCTGCTGTTTTTCTTCCTGACGGGTCATGGCAGGGGATCCTCCTCTTTCTCTGGGCGGGCGGCTCCGTAGACGATGGCGCCGCCGCCGTATTTTTTCCGGATGGCGTCCATAGCGGACTCCAATTTTTCCTGCCGGGCGTTCCGCCGCCCGGCAGTAGGGTCGAACAGATTGGCCTGCTCATAGGCTTCCCCGTCAGAGGACAGGTGGATGGCGGTGACGGTCAGCGCCCGGATGGGGGCCGGGGGTGTCCACAGTTCCTCCGTCAAAGCCATGGCAGCGTTGGTCAGATCCCGGATGAGATGGGTGGGGGCGGGAAGCTGCTTTTGCCGGGAGCGGTCATGGAAGGCCGGGTCCCGGACGGTGACCTGGATGCCCCCGGCGTACAGTCCCTCCTGCCGCAGCCGGGTGGACACGGAGTCCGCCAGAACGGCGATGCCTGAGCGCACCTGAATACGGGTGGTGAGGTTTTGGGGGAAGGTGGTGCCGTTGCCCACGGACTTCACCGGCTCCGCGTCCAGTCTGGCCCGGACAGGAGCGCTGTCCAACCCGTTGGCGTATTCATAAAGCTGGGTGCCCATCTTGCCCATGAGGGTCTCCAGTGTTTCCTTCTTGCAGGCGGCCAGCTGGCCGATGGTTTTGACGCCGTATTGTCCCAGCAGCTTTTGAGCCGCGCCGCCTACATACAGCAGGTCCCCCACCGGCAGTGGCCAGACGATGGAGCGCCAGTTTTCCCGGGAAATAACGGTGGTGGCGTCCGGTTTTTTATAATCGCTGCCCAGCTTGGCAAAGACCTTGTTGAAGCTGATGCCGACAGACAGGGTCAATCCCAGCTCCCGTTTCACCCGCTGCCGGATGGCATTCGCCAGCGCCTTGGCGTCCCCGCCGAACAGATGGAGGGTGTTGGTCACGTCCAGCCAGCTTTCGTCGATGCCGAAAGACTCCGCTAAATCGGTATATTCGTCATAAATGGCATTGACCTTATTGGAATATTCCCGATACAGCTTGTGATGGGCAGGAAGCAGTACCAGATTGGGGCATTTCTTCTTGGCCTGCCAGATGGTCTCGGCAGTTTTGACCCCGCACTGCTTGGCAGGTTCGTTTTTTGCTAAAATAATTCCGTGCCGGGAGGCGGGATCACCGGCCACGGCCACCGGCACCTCCCGCAGTTCCGGATGAGAGAGCAGCTCCACGGAGGCATAGAAGCAGTTCAGATCGCAGTGAAAAATGACCCGGTCCATGTGCGCCTCCTTTCCGGGCAGTCGTGATGAAAATAAGAATGTCCTTACATCATGCTGAGTATAGCACATCTGTTCGGAATTGCAAAGAGAAAAAGGAACAGCGGATTTCCGCTGTTCCTTTTGTATATACGCGAGCAAAACTATAAGCCGGGTTCTGTATTTGACAGTCATCTATCTCGACGTACCGTTGCCGATACGCTCAAGCCACCCCGGGAGCGGCCGGGCCAGCCTTGGGACCCGAAGCCCCTGCTCCCATACCGGTGTTGCTCCGGATAGAGTTTACAGCGATGGACTGTTCCCAGCCATCGAGTGCGCTCTTACCGCACTTTTCCACCCTTACCTCGTCATCACAAGCTCAATATCCTTTCGCATCCTCCGTCTTACCCCCGTAACTCCGAAAAGAACCCAACCCAGTAAAGCGGTTCTTTTCGGAAGAGGAGGCGCAGCGGAATGAGTGCGCCGTGCCGCGTGCGGCGCGGCAAAGGATATGAAGCTTGCGACGACGAGGCGGTATATCTCTGTTGCACTTTTCCTGAAGTCGCCTTCGGCGGGCGTTACCCGTTATCCTTGCCCTGTGGAGCCCGGACTTTCCTCACGGAAGGGCCTTTCGCCCCTTCCACGCGACTGTCTGTTTTCCTCGCGGGTCTATTGTACGCAAAACAGCGGGAAAAGTCAATGGGAAGTCGATCAATAAGAGAGGATCAGTCCCTTGTCCATGGCGTAGAAGCTGGTGAGACCCCGGCAGGGCAGGATCTCCACAGCCTTTACCGGCAGACGGTCCAGAATCGCGTTCCGCAGCCGCTCAGCACCTTCGGGATTCTGACAGTGGGTGATGATCACATGGCTGCCGGTGCAGTCCTTGGCATCGCTCATGAGCTGGGCGATGGCTCTAGCGGTGTGGGCCTCGCCACGGGCCTTTTTGGCCACGCGGATCGTACCCTCGGCCGTGGCTTCCGCGACAATGCGGATGCCCAGCGTCTGGAGCAGGGTGCCGGCCAGAGGCGGCATCCGTCCGTTATTCACCAGATTGTCAAAATGCTCCAGCGTGAAGCAGAGACGGGTATTCTTCTGGCAGGATTGAAGCTCTGCGCACAGTTCCTCAAAGGGCAGGCCCTGTTCCGCCAGCTCGGCGGCCTTGCGCAGCAGCAGGATCATAGCGCCGGAGGTGGCACGGGAATCCAGCACAAAAATCTTTTTTTCCGGGTGCTCCGCCAGAACCAGATCTCTCGCGGCCATAGCGGCGTTATAGGAGCCGGAAAGCTGAGAAGAGATGGTCACGCAGACGGTTTCCTCGCCCTGCTCGAAGGCCTCGGCATAGGCGGCGGGGGAGGGACAGGCGGAAGAGGAACGGTGATGGGCCAGCTTGCTCAGCAATGCCGGAATATCCAGCTCCGGCGTATCCAGATAGTCCTGACCGCCGACGTGCAGGCACATGGGCGCTACTGTCAGACGGGCGTAAGGGGAATTGAGTTCCCCGGAGATCAGATCACAGCTGCTGTCGCTGACAAGATTCAACATGATGACACACTCCTACCTCGACCCACAGGATGTTGACAGTGGATCAGCAAAAATAGTTTTCAATACTACATTTCATTGTATCCGCAAAACGGACGCTTGTCAAGTGAAAGAACATCGAAAAAGGTCAAAGGGAGGGAGCGGCCCGGTGAGAAACAGAAAAAAAGATCCCTTACATTGAATTTTTTTGCGGCGTGTGGTATGATAACCGGGCAAAAGCCGCGATGATAGACGGCTTTTATAAAGGAGCGTTTTTATGACCTTTGAAGAATATCTGTCCTCCCTGAAGGGAAAGACGGTAGGTGTGATCGGCGTGGGCGTATCCAACCGTCCCCTGATCGAAAAACTCCTGGAGCGGGGGATCGACGTCACCGCCCGGGATAAAAAAGAGGATCTGGGAGAACTGGGGCAGGCTTTGACGGCTCAGGGCTGCAAGCTGCGGCTAGGGAGCAAATACCTGGCGGACCTCCATGAGAATGTGATCTTCCGTACCCCCGGTCTGCGGCCGGATGTGCCGGAGCTGGCGGCGGCTGTGGCCGGCGGCAGCGTCATCACCTCGGAGATGGAGGCATTCTTTGCAGTCTGCCCCTGTCCCATTCTGGCGGTGACCGGTTCCGACGGCAAGACGACGACCACCACCATTATCTCCAAGCTGCTGGCGGCGGAGGGGAAGATCGTCCATGTAGGCGGCAATATCGGCCATCCGCTGCTGTGCGATACCCCGGAGATCGCACCGGAGGATATGGCGGTGCTGGAGCTCAGTTCCTTCCAGCTGATGACCATGCAAACAAGCCCCCATATCGCAGTGACCACCAATCTGGCGCCCAACCATCTGGATGTCCACAAGGACTATCAGGAGTATGTGGATGCAAAGGCAAACATCTTTACACACCAGAATGCCGGCGATATTGCTGTGTTCAACGCCGACAACGATGACACGGTGCGTCAGGCCGCGAAAGCGGTGGGCGAGGTCCGTTGGTTCTCCCGGAAGCAGCGGGTGAACAACGGCGTATTCTGCGAAAACGGTGTGATCTACGAGGCCGCCAACGGCACGGTGACGCCCATTATGGAAGCGAAGGATATCCTTCTGCCCGGCGTCCACAACATTGAAAACTACATGGCGGCCTTCGCCGCCGTGCGGGGGATGGTGTCCTATGAGACCATGCGGGAGATCGCAAAGACCTTCGGCGGCGTGGAGCACCGGATCGAGCTGATCCGCACCCGGAAGGGCGTCCGGTGGTATAACGATTCCATCGCTCCAGCCCCAGCCGCACCATCGCGGGCCTGAATTCCTTCCCGGAGCAGGTGATCCTCATCGCCGGCGGCAAGGATAAGGGCATCAGCTACGCCCCCCTCGGCCCTGTGGTGAACGATCACGTCAAGCTGCTGCTGCTGTGCGGCAAAACGGCGGGTGTGATCCGGGAGGCCGTGGAGCAGGCGGAGAATTATCACGGCCTGGAAATTTTGGATGTGGCGGACTACCATGAGGCGGTGGCCATTGCCGACGCCCGCTCCCAGCCGGGGGATGTGGTGATCCTGTCTCCGGCCAGCACCTCCTTTGACCGCTTTGCCAACTTCATGGAGCGGGGCCAGGTGTTCAAGGCTATCGTCAACGAACTGAAATAATGAATAAGCCCTTCCGCATAAGCTGATAAGAGCCGAAAGCGGAGGAGGTGGGGCTGTGGGTCCCGGATTTTTCTACTATCACCGGGGGCCGGATGGCCCCCAGATCCGGCGGGCGCTGCTGCTGTTGGCCATATCCGGGCTGTTGGCATTTGCCCTGTACGCGGGGGCACAGATGCGGCCTCTGCTGGGGAGCCTTGCCACCACGCGGGTATCCAACGCCGTGAACCGCATCGTCTATCAGGCGGTGAACGAGGCCATCGACAGCGGGCAGATTGCCTATGAGCAGCTGGTCAGCTACGAAAAGGACAACGAGGGCCGCATCACCATGGTGCGCAGCAACATGGCGGCCTTCAACCGGCTGCAATCCCAGATCTTGGATCTGATCCTGGGCCGCATTGATCAGGTTTCCGCAAGAGAATTGTCCATCCCGGTGGGCAGTCTGACCGGCTCACCCCTGCTGGCGGGCCGGGGACCTCGGATCTCCGTGCGGATGGAGTCGGTGGGGTCCTCGTCGGCCCGGTTTGAAAACCAGTTCGAGTCCGCCGGGATCAACCAGACCAAGCACCGCATCATCCTGCGGATCGACGTGTACGTCAGCATCCTTCTGCCGGGATATTCCACCGTGACCCAGGTGACCAACGAGATCACCGTGGCGGAAACGGTGATCGTGGGGGAGGTGCCGGGGACCTATACCTATTTTGCGACGGACCCGGACGCCTATGCCGGCGACGCCAAGGATTACATACTCAACAAAGACTAAGGAGGACGCTCCATGGAATTTCGCACGGAGTTTGCCGATTACAAGGACGAACTGGCCTTTCTGCGGGCCTATCTTACGGAACAGGGGTATCTTTATTATGTTTTAGACGCCCCGGTGATCCCGGACTATGAATATGACCGTCTGAACCGCCGCCTGGAGGAACTGGAGGCGGAGCACCCGGAGGAGATCACACCGGATTCCCCCACCCAGCGGGTAGGCGGCAAAATTCTGGATTCCTTCCAGCCCTACACCCATGAGGTGCCCTTGGAAAGCCTTCAGGATGTGTTCAACGAGGGGGAGGTAGCCGCCTTCTGCGAGAAGATGGAGGAGGCCCTCGGCCCCATGGCGGAATATTCCGTGGAGCCCAAGGTGGACGGCTTGTCCGTGGCGCTGGAATACCGGGACGGCGTGTTTGTCCGGGGCGCTACACGGGGAGACGGCCGGGTGGGCGAGGATGTGACGGAGAACCTCCGCACCGTCCGCTCCATTCCCATGACATTGCCGGAAAAGCTGCCCCGGCTCATCGTCCGGGGCGAGGTCTACATGGCCCGGTCCGTGTTCGAGAGCATCAACGCCAAGCGGGAGCTGGAGGGCAAGCCCTTGATGGCCAACCCCCGGAACGCCGCCGCCGGGTCTTTGCGGCAGCTGGATTCCAAGATCTGCGCCCAGCGGCAGCTGGACATCGCCGTGTTCAATTTGCAGTTGGCGGAGGGCCGGGAATTCACCTCCCACGCGGAGACCCTTGATTATCTGGCCTCCCAGCGGTTCAAGGTCATTCCCCACAAGACCCTCCGCGGCACATCGGAGATCCAGACGGAGATCTTCCGGATCAATGACGAGCGGATGGACTATCCCTTTGATATTGACGGCGCGGTGGTGAAGGTGAACAGCCTGTCGGACCGCACGATCCTCGGCTCCACGGCCAAATTCCCCAAGTGGGCCGTGGCCTATAAGTATCCCCCGGAGAAGAAATACGCCACGGTGACGGACATCGTGGTGCAGGTGGGCCGCACCGGCGTCCTGACGCCCAAGGCGGTGCTGACCCCAGTGCGTCTGGCGGGCACCACCGTCACCAACGCCACCCTCCACAATCAGGATTTCATCACGGAAAAGGACATCCGCATCGGAGATACGGTGCTGGTGCAGAAGGCGGGAGAGATCATCCCGGAGATTTTGTCCGTGGATCTGACAAAGCGCCCGGAGGGGACGAAGCCCTACACCCTGCCGGAGGTGTGCCCGGTCTGCGGCGCGCCGGTGGTCCGGGACGAGGACGGTGCGGCCCTCCGCTGCACCGGCGCGGAGTGTCCCGCCCAGCTTCAGCGGAACATCACCCACTTTGCCAGCCGGGACGCCATGGACATTGAGGGCCTTGGCCCGGCGGTGGTGGCCCAGCTGGTGGAAAATAACCTGATCGCCAACGTGGCAGACCTCTACGACCTTCATGCCCAGGATGTGGCCCAGCTGGACCGCATGGGGGCGAAGTCGGCGGAGAATCTGATCCGGGCCATTGAAAAATCCAAGGCCAACGACCTCAGCAAGCTGATCTACGGCTTGGGCATCCGTCAGGTGGGGGAGAAGGCCGCCGCTGTGCTGGCCCGGCACTTTGGGACCCTGGACGCCCTGACCGCCGCTCCGACAGAGGAGCTGACGGAGATCCCGGATGTGGGCGAGATCACGGCCAAGTGTATTGTGGACTATATGAACCAGCCTCAGGCCAAGGACCTGATTGCCCGGCTGAAAGCCGCTGGGGTCAATATGGACAGCACCGTTCAGAAGGTGGATGACCGCTTTGCCGGCATGACCTTTGTGCTCACCGGCACCCTGACCCGGTTCGACCGGAAAACGGCGGAGAACGAGATCGTCCTCCGGGGTGGCAAGGCCAGCGGCTCCGTGTCGAAAAAGACCACCTATGTGGTGGCGGGCGAGGCTGCGGGCAGCAAGCTGACAAAGGCCCAGCAGTTAGGCGTCCCCGTACTGACGGAGGACGAGTTCGCGGAGCTGCTGAAATAAGACAGGTCAGGAAAAACATAGACAAAAAGGGGTGAGGGGATCATGCGTTCCCTGTTTCGGAAAATAAGGGAGGCCAACCGGCCATTCTGCACGGCGCTGGTGGCGGCGGCAGGCAGTTCCAGCCGTATGGGCGGCACAGACAAGCTGATGGAATTTCTGGACAATGTTCCTGTCCTGATGCGGACACTAACAGCGTTACAGCGGGCAGCCGCTATCGATGAGATCGTCATTGCCGCCCGGGAGGACGCACTGGTGGACATCTCGACCCTGTGCAAGACCTACGGCATTACGAAATGCAGCAAGGTGGTGCGGGGCGGTGAGAGCCGGTGTCATTCCGTGCTGCTGGCGGCATTGGAAGCCTCCCCGGAGGCGAAGCTGCTGGCAGTGCAGGACGGCGCCCGCCCGCTGGTAACGCCGGCGCTCATCGACCGCACGGTGGAGGCGGCGGCCAAGTGCGGCGCGGCGGCCCCGGCGGTGCCGGTGAAGGACACCATCAAGACCGTGGCCGAGGACGGCGCCGTGACCGGCACCCCAGACCGCAGTACCCTCCGGGCGGTGCAGACACCCCAGGTGTTTGAGACGGATCTGCTGAAAGCGGCTTTGCAGTCGGCGCTGGAAAACGAGGTGCCCGTCACCGATGACTGCTCTGCTGTGGAGCGGCTTGGGAAGGTGGTCTATCTCATCGACGGCGACGAGGAAAATCTGAAGATCACCACCCCAGTGGATCTGGTGATCGCGGAGGCTATTTTAGCGGAACGGGAGGGACGCTGATGACGGACCTGCGAATTGGACACGGATATGATGTCCACCGGCTGACAGAGGGCCGCAAACTCATCTTAGGCGGCGTGGAGATCCCCTACGAAAAGGGACTTTTAGGCCATTCTGACGCGGATGTACTGGTCCACGCCGTGATGGACGCTCTGACGGGGGCTGCCCGTCTGGGGGACATCGGCAAGCTGTTCCCGGATACGGACCCGGCCTACGCCGGCATTTCCAGCCTGAAGCTGCTGGCGGAGGTGGGACGGCTGCTGGCGGAAACGGGCCGCGCCGTGGTGAACATCGACGCCACGCTGCTGGCGCAGGCTCCGAAGGTAGGCCCCTACCGACAGCAGATGGCGGAAAACATAGCAATGGCGCTGCACATCGACCCGGAGCGGGTGAACGTGAAGGCCACCACGGAGGAGGGCCTCGGCTTCACCGGGGACGGCTCCGGGATGGCGGCCCATGCCGTGGCTTTGATCGAGACGGTCAAATGACCGTTACAGTGCATATATTACAAGGAGACGTACATTCGGTACGTCTCCTTTTTTCTACGCTGCCATACCGGACGTAAGGCCGGTATGCTCGCGTCGCAGAAAGAGCGAAGAGAAGGAGGAACAAGCGTGGAATATGATCTGATCCTTGCCCGCTCCGTGACGTATGCGCAGCGGATGCAAAGAGCGTTGAACCGTGCAGGGATCCGTAGCCAGCTCTTTCGGGCGCCCCGTGACCTGACGGATCTGGGCTGCGCCTATGTGGTGCGGATCTCGCCCTACGATCTGGGAGCGGCCCTGCCGCTCCTGCGGCGGGAGGGACTTGGCCCCCTGCGGATCTATGTGCAGCGGGGCGGAGATATTCAGGAGGTGGGCCTATGATCTATCTGGACAGCGCGGCCACCACCTTCCAAAAGCCGCCTGCGGTGGGGCGGGCCATGACGGAGGCACTGGCCTCTATGAGCTCGCCGGGCCGGGGCGGGCATCCGCTGGCTATGCGGGCTGCGGACACCGCCTTCCGGTGCCGCACGGAGCTGGCGGAGCTGTTTGGCCTTGACGGCCCGGAGGGCGTGGCCTTTACACTGAACGCCACTCATGCCCTGAACATTGCTATCAAAAGTTTGGTGCCCCCCGGCGGACGGGTGGTGATCTCCGGATATGAGCACAACGCCGTCACCCGACCGCTGACGGCCCTAAAAGCCAAGGTGTCCGTAGCAGGCGGACCGCTGTTCAATCAGGAGGCAGCGATCCGGGCCTTTGACGAGTTGATCGCGCCCGGCGTGGACGTTGTGATCTGCAATCATGTGTCCAATGTGTTCGGCTTTGTCCAGCCCGTTGAAAAGGTGGCGGCGCTTTGCCGCAGCCGTGGTGTGCCGCTGATCGTGGACGCCTCCCAGTCTGCCGGTATCCTGCCGATCAATATGAAAAGCCTTGGGGCGGCGTATATTGCCATGCCGGGACACAAGGGGCTGTACGGCCCACAGGGCACCGGCGTGCTCTTGTGCGGGGACGGTCAGATCCCGAGACCGCTGCTGGAGGGCGGCACGGGGAGTATTTCTCTCAGTCAGGAGATGCCGGACTTCCTGCCGGACCGCTTAGAAGCCGGGACCCACAATATGCCAGGGATCGCAGGCCTGCTGGCGGGCGTTCGCTTTGTCCGCCGACAGGGGACACAGACCATTTTGCGCCATGAACACGCCCTGACCTGCCGGACGGCGGAGAGTCTGCGCCAGCTGCCCGGGGTAGAGGGGTTCGCCCATCCCGGCTGTCTGGCCCAAGCGGGAGTGGTGTCCTTCCGGGTGCCGGGGCGGGACGTGGAGACCGTGGGCGAAGCGCTGGCGCGGCGGGGGATCGCGGGGCGGGCGGGGCTGCATTGCGCGCCGCTGGCCCACCGCACCGCCGGGACGCTGGACACTGGCACGGTCCGGGTCAGCTTTTCCGCCTTCAACACGCCTCAGGAGGCGGACCGGCTGGCGGAGGCCGTGGGGGATATTCTCCGGAGATAAGACCTGAGACCGAAGCTAAGACCGAACCTAAACCCGGAGCAGTGCTCCGGGTTTTTCCTGTTCCGAAACGGTAACAAGGTGGATATCCATGGAAACCGGAAAATAATTCTGAACGGACCATGAATTTTTAACGGTTTTCCTTGAATTTTACAGTCCGCTTCTCTATAATATAAAAATGAATGCCTATAACCCGCAGAGAGGTGAGTTGGAGCGATGAATGTAACGTTCGCGCAGGTCAGCGGCTGGGTCGTCCGGTATCTGCTGACCATTCGGATTTCAGATATATTGGATATTGCCATCATGGCATTTGTCCTCTATAAAATTTTCACACTGGTACAGAGCACCAAGGCGGCCAGTCTGGTAAAGGGACTGCTGATCTTTTTGGCGGCGCTGGTGCTGTCCTCTGCCCTGCATCTGAACGGGATCAATTACATCATGACCCGCATGGTCAATCTGGGCCTGCTGGCCCTCATCATTCTGTTTCAGCCGGAGATCCGCCGGGTACTGGAGCAGGTGGGCAGCCGCCGTCTGGTGGCTTTCTTCATCCATGAGGAATCCGCCAGCACGATGGAACAGGCCATCGGACAGACGGTGCTGGCATGCACAGAAATGTCCCAGAGCCGCACCGGCGCCCTCATCGTCTTTGAGCGGGAGATCCTGCTGGACGATATGGTCCGCAGCGGCACGGTGCTGGACGCGGCAGTGTCCGCCGAGCTGCTGAAAAACATTTTCTTCGTCAAGGCCCCCATGCATGACGGCGCGGTGATCGTGCGCCATGGGCGGGTGCTGGGCGCTGGCTGTATGCTGCCCCTGAGCAAGAACGTGAACCTCTCCCGCGACTTGGGTATGCGCCATCGGGCCGGTATCGGTATGAGTGAAAACTCCGACGCCGTGGTGGTCATCGTCTCCGAGGAGACCGGCTCCATTTCTGTGGCCATCGGCGGAATGCTCAAGCGGCATCTCAAGCCGGAGACGCTGGAAAATCTCCTGCGGAACGAATTGCTTCCCCGGGAGGAAGACAGCGAGGACCGTCTGAAGTTCAACCTGCTGAACCTCCTGCGGAGCAAAAAGAATGGAGGCGAGGAAGATGCGTAAGACACAAAATCCGCGGAATATCCTGTATCTGGTCCTATCCATCGTGATCGCCGCCGGTATCTGGTACTATGTGGACGAATTCAACGGCCGGGTGGTGACCCAGACCGTTACGGGAATCCCCATTGAGTATATCAATCAGGACGCACTGGCAGACAATGGGCTGATGCTGGCGGAAGGCGAGGACAGCGGTACCAGCACCACCATCGACATCACCTTTAAGGGAAACCGGCGGCACATTGTTCAGATGGATCGTTCCAAGATCCGGGTAACGGCCAATCTGGCCAGTATCACGGAGGCCGGCGTCCAGAGCGTGAAGCCGGATCTGACCTATACGGACCGGAAATTCAACTCCGGCAATACCTCGGTAGAGGAGCAGAGCCTCTATATGGCCACGGTCAATATCTGCGAACTGAGCCATAAGGAAGTGGAGCTGCGCTGCGAGCTCACCGGCAATGTGGCGGAGGGCTATTCCGCCGGTAAGGTCCAGCTTTCTCAGACCAGTATCGCCGTCCGGGGCCAGGAAGAGGAAATTGCCAAGGTCAGCTATGCCAAGGTGATTTTTGACATCGGCAAGAATACCAAGGAGACCGTCACGGCGGATCTGGATTATCAGTTCTATGATGAGGACGGCCAGGTGCTGAACCTCTCCGGCATCCATGCCGAGGCGGGTCAGATCCAGGCGACTCTGCCGGTGTACGTCACCAAGGAGCTGAAGCTGACGGTGGACTTCAAGGAAGCTCCCGGCGCACAGCTGGAGGACATGATCTGGGCCATCAAGCCGGAGAGCGTTGTGGTTTCCGGTGACGCCTCTGTTCTGAACGATATGGATTCCATTGTGCTGGACAGCTTTGATCTGCTCAGCGTGACCACGGAAAGCACCAGCCACAGCTACGCCATTCTGGTGCCGGACGGCTGCGAGAATCTCAGCGGCGTGACCCGGGCCACACTGGAGATCGGCTATCCGGATAAGACGGTGGCGGATGTGACCACTCACAACATCCGGGTGGAAAACGCCTCGGCCAGCCGGAACGTGGAGCTTCTGACACGGGAACTCTCCGTGCGGATCTTCGGCACAGCGGCGGAGATGGAGGGCATCACCGGTGAAGATGTGGCGGTGGTGGCGGATCTCAGCGATTACGCGGTGGCCTCCGGCACCTATATGATCCCGGCTCAGGTCCGGGTGGGAGACGGAAAGACCATCGGCGTTTCCGGGACCTATCAGATTCAGGTCCGTATTCCCGAATCCTGAACCGGCGCGGCCCACAGCATTTGACAGAAAATTAGGAGCGATACCATGACACAGATTGCAACAGTTGAAAGAATTTTGGACGATACCCACGCGGAGATCTCCGTTCCCCGGAAGTCCGCCTGCGGCCATGACTGCGAGGAGTGCGCGGGCTGCGGCGTCAGCGGCGTTTCCGTTTACGTCAAGGCACTGAACACCGTCGGCGCCCGGCCGGGCCAGAAGGTGGTGGTGGAGAGCGACACGAAGAAAATGCTCAAGATCGTCAGCTTTGTTTACCTGATCCCGGTGATCCTGTTTCTGGCGGGATACCTGATCATGCTGGCCTGCAACACCAGCGTGGCGGTGCAGTATACCGCGGCAGTGGCCGGAGCCGTGCTGGGAATTTTGCTGGCCATCTGGTATGACCGCCGGGTGAAGGCCCGGGGCGGGCTGTCCTTTACCATCGTGCGGGTGTTCTGATGTTCGGATATGTGCGGCCCTCCGTCCGGGATCTACCGGAGGAGGAACTGGACCGGTTCCGCGCCATGTACTGCGGACTGTGCCACACCCTGTCCCGACGGTACGGACAAGCTGCCCGCTTCATCCTGAACTACGATTTTACCTATCTTGCCATCCTGCTGTCCGATGGGACGGCAGGGGCGCAGGGAGCCGGGCGGTGCTATACCAGTCCAATCAAAAAGCGGCCCTTTTTAGAGCCTACCGCCGCTATGGAGCTGGCGGCGGACGAGAGCGTGATCTTAGCCTACTGGCAGCTGCGGGACGGCGTGGAGGATCACGCTTGGGCCTCCGGCCTGAAATACCGGGCAGGCGCCCGCCTGCTGGAATCCGCTTACAAACGGGCGGCGGCCCTTCGACCGGAATTCGATCAGGCGGTGCGCCGCCAGCTTCAGCTCCTGAGCGCGTTGGAGCAGGCAAAGGACCCGTCTATGGACAGAGCCGCCGACAGCTTTGCCGTGTTGCTTTCCAACGCTGCGGAGGAGCTGACGGACCCCGTCCGAAAGCGGATCATGGAGCAGCTTTTGTATCATCTGGGCCGCTGGATCTACCTGATCGACGGGGCGGACGATTTGAAAAAAGATGCGGAGAGCGGCAATTATAATCCGGTAGCTCTGCGGTACGGATTGACAGACGGCACATGGACGCCGGAGAGCCGCAGGGACTTTGCCACGACCCTGGACCATTCCATCCACCAGATGGCCGCAGCCTTTGAGCTGTGGGATTTCGGCGTGTGGACGCCGGTCCTGCAGTCCACCTTTTACGGAGGGCTGTTTCAGGTGGGGAAAGCCGTGCTGGACGGCAGCTTCCATCGCCCCAGCAGAAAGAAAATCAGAGAGATTGAGGAAACCGAATGAACGATCCATACGAGGTCCTGGGAGTTCCCCGGACCGCCACCGATGAGGAAATCAAAAAGGCTTACCGGAATCTGGCCCGGAAATATCATCCGGACAATTATCATGACAGCCCTCTGGCTGATCTGGCGCAGGAGAAGATGAAGGATATCAACGCCGCTTACGAGCAGATCACCAAGGAGCGCAGCGGACGGGGAGACAGCCCCGCCGGCGGCTATCGCCAGAGCGCCTATGGCGGATACGGCGGCCAGAGTTACTCCGGCGGGGACAGCGTGTTTCAGCAGGTGCGCTACGCCATCCAGCTGGGAGATCTTGGCCGGGCGGAGGCGCTGCTCACCAATTACAGCAACCACAATGCCGAGTGGAATTTCCTGAAGGGCGTTGTATGTGCCCGCCGGGGCTGGATGGACGAGGCCAAGCGTTACTATGAGACCGCCTGTCAGATGGACCCCGGCAATCTGGAATATCAGCGGGCGCTGGACTATATGGAAAACGGCCCCCGACAGGCTTACACGCCAGGCGGAACCACCTTTGGGACGGACCTGTGCGGCAGTAATCTGTGCCTGCCTATGTGCTGCCTGTGGTCACTTTGCAGCGGCAGTGTGCCAATCTGCTGCTACTGCTGATAAATAACGTGTAAAACCGGCGGAAACGTGCTCTGACAGGGAAGAATGACCGTTTGCGGAAGGCGTTTCCCCGTAAAATAGGAGGAATCAGCATGATCAAAAGCATGACCGGCTACGGTCGGGCGAGAGAGGTGCGGAACAAGCGGGATATCACCGTGGAGGTCCGCTCCGTCAACAACCGGTATCTGGACTGCACTGTGAAGATGCCCCGGATGTACAGCTTTGCGGAGGATGCCGTGAAGCAGTGCGTCCAGAAGGCCATCTCCCGGGGCAAGGTGGATGTGTTTATCACGGTGGACGCCTCCGCCGCAGATGTGGCCAAGGTCACGGTGAACCGGGAGCTGGCGGCCCAGTATGCCGCCGCGCTGACGGAGCTGTCCGAGGTCTGCGGAACCGAGGTGAAGGTAACGCCGGAGCAGCTTTCCCGGTTTCCGGACGTCCTGACGGTGACGAAGGAGGACGAGGATCTGGAAACGGTGTCCGCGGACCTGTGCGCCGTGGCAGAGCAGGCGCTGGAAGCTTACAACGCCATGCGGGCCGTGGAGGGCCGGAAGCTGGCGGAGGACATCGGCAACCGCCTGACCTATATTGAGAACTATACGTCTCAGGTGGAGCAGCGTTCCCCGGAGACTGTGACGGAGTACCGCGCCAAGCTGACGGCCCGGATGGAGGAAGTGCTTCAGAGCACCACCATCGATCCTCAGCGGATCCTGCAGGAGGCCGCCATCTACGCCGATAAGGTGGCCGTGGACGAGGAGACCGTCCGCCTGCGGAGCCATGTGGCCCAGCTGCGGACCATGCTGGAATCCGATGAGCCTATGGGCCGGAAGATGGACTTCCTAATCCAAGAGGTCAACCGGGAGTCCAACACCATCGGCTCCAAGTGCTGCGACGTGGCCATCGCTCAGGTGGTGGTTGGCCTCAAGGCAGAGGTGGAGAAGATGCGGGAACAGGTCCAGAACGTGGAGTAAGCCATGAAGCTTATCAACATCGGTTTTGGAAATCTGGTATCCCAGGAGCGGCTGGTGGCCATCGTCAGCCCGGATTCCGCACCCATCAAGCGAATGGTGCAGGAGACCCGGGAGCGCGGTATGCTCATTGACGCCACCTACGGCCGCAAGACCGCGTCCATTTTCATCATGGACAGCGATCACGTGATTTTATCGGCGCTGCCGCCGGAGCGGTTCAGCCCGAAGGAGCAAGAGGGAGAGGGATCATGAGAGGAAAAACGTTTATTATTTCCGGCCCATCCGGCGTAGGCAAGAGCACGGTGCTCAGCGCTCTGCTGGAGAAGCGGAAGAACCTGTATTTTTCAGTATCCGCCACCACCAGAGACCCCCGGCCCGGTGAACTGGACGGCATCCATTATCATTTTATGGATGCGGAGTCCTTCCGCAAGTGGATCGCCATGGACCAGTTTCTGGAATACGCCGAATATGTGGGCAACTTCTACGGCACCCCCAAGCGGTTCGTGGATGAGGCCATGGATAAGGGGCAGGATGTGATCCTGGACATTGAGGTGCAAGGCGCCTTACAGGTCACCAGCAAGCGGCCCGACACGGTGAAGATCTTCATCGCCCCGCCCAGCTGGAAGGAACTGGAACGCCGTCTGAAGGACCGCGGCACCGACGATCCGGAGAAGGTGCAGAAGCGTCTGCTCCGGGCCAAGGTGGAGTTCCAGACTGCCCATACCTACGATTATTTTGTCATCAACGATACGGTGGAGGATGCCGTCCGGGAGCTGGACGCCATCATCACCGCCGAGCACTGCAAGCCCAAGGAGCGTATGTCTGTTCTGGCGGAGTGACCGCCGTTTATTCCCTGATACAATAAAAAATTAAAGCCGCACAGCGGCAGATTGGAAGTAGAATATTATGATGCTGTATCCCGCTATGAACAAGCTGAAAAGTCATATCCCCAACCGTTATATGCTGGTGAACGTGGTGGCCCTTCGCGCCCGCCAGATCGCCGACGATGCCGAGGAAGCCGGCGTCCAGCTGGACGAGAAGCCCGTGACTCTGGCCATCCATGAGGTTGCGGACGGCAAGATCGACGCCAGCGGTATGGATCTGACCATTTCTGTCGATAACTGATCGAACACATCATCGGAGGAGGGCGAGGCATGGAGACCGCAGACATGGTAAAGGTTGCGGTCAGCGCCGCGCCCTATTCCATTGATAAGCCGTATAGCTATCTGGTGCCGGAATCGCTGGCAGCGGCGGCAGTCCCCGGCGTTCGGGTCATGGTGCCCTTTGGTCGGGGCAATAAGGAGAGCGAGGGCCTGATCCTGGCCCGTGTTCAGGAGCCGAAGCTGCCGGGGAGCAAAGCGCTCCGGCAGGTTTTGGACCCGGAGCCGGTGCTGGATAAGGCCGGTATCGACCTGGCGCTGTGGATGCGGGGCCGGTATTTCTGCACGGTGTTCGAGGCGGTGAAAACCATTCTCCCCGCCGGACTGTGGTACGGTCTGCGGGAGATATGGTCGCTGGCTATGGAGCCGGAGGCCGCCCGCTCCGCCGCCGTGGGCATCCCCGGCGCGTGGCAGGTGTTGGATCTGCTGGAAAAGCAGGGCGGCAAGGCGGATATCCGCGTCCTGCGGGACGCCTTGGGCGACGGGGCGGAAAAGCCCCTCAAGGCCATGAAAAAGGCGGAGATCCTCACTTGCGAGACGGATGCCAAGCGCAAGATCGCCGACAAGTCCCACCGGATGGTGGAGCTGGCGGTCAACACGGAGGACGCCTACGCCCTGACGGAGCCAAAGCGCCGCTCCGCCCCGGCGCGGTACGAGGTGGTGAACTTCTTAGCCACGGCGGGACGGACCCCGGCAGCGGAGGTCAGCTATTATACCGGGGCCTCCGCCCGGACGCTGAAGGCCATGGAGAAGGCGGGACTGATCGCCTTTTCCGAGGAGGAAGAGTTGCGGGTGCCGTCCTTGGACGATGTGGAGCCGGGGCCGGAGATCGTTTTGAACGAAGAACAGCAGCGGGCCTTTGAGGAGATTTTAGGCCGGGTACAGGCGGCAAAGCCGTCGGTCACGCTGCTGCACGGTGTTACCGGCAGCGGTAAGACGCAGGTTTATCTGCGCTTGGTGCAGGAAACGCTGGCGTTGGGAAAAACCGCTATGGTGCTGGTGCCGGAGATCGTGCTGACGCCGCAGATGATGCGGAAATTCAGCTCCTACTTCGGCAGCCGGGTGGCCATGCTCCACAGCTCCCTGAAAATGACGGAGCGCTATGACCAGTGGAAGCGCATCCGCCGGGGAGAGGTGGACGTGGTGCTGGGGACCCGCTCCGCTCTGTTCGCGCCCCTGAAAAATCTGGGCCTCATCATCATGGACGAGGAGCAGGAGGGAAGCTATCAGTCGGAAAACGTACCCCGGTACGATGCCCGGGAGGTCGCCAAATACCTCTGCGTCCGGGAGAAGGCGGCGCTGGGGTTCGGTTCCGCTACGCCTACGGTGGAGACCGCTTGGGCGGCGGAACAGGGAAGCTATCAAAAGGCGCTGCTGCGGCGGCGCTACAACGAAAACGCCTTGCCGGAGGTCCTCATTGCGGATCTGCGGCAGGAGATATTGAACGGCAACCCGGGCCTGATCAGCACCCCGCTGCGGCAGGAGCTGGTGACCGAACTGAAGCGCGTCCGGGAGGAGGGGAATCAGGCTGTCCTGTTTCTCAACCGGCGCGGGTATTCGACTCAGCTGGTCTGCCGCTCCTGC
>ENA-ORSL01001587-ORSL01001587.1-human-gut-metagenome-genome-assembly--contig:-NODE-1587-length-18750-cov-10.106873_pt1 | contig 18750 bp, 14 predicted proteins | sample MGYA00242190_ERZ509157 | MGnify/ENA primary metagenome ERZ509157 (study PRJEB26280, sample SAMEA2338664) | human gut metagenome | biome: human gut; feature: human-associated habitat; material: faeces...
GGCGGCGGTTGCCTTCGCCTCGGCGGTTTCGGTTTCGATCTTGTGCCGGAGTGCCTCCTCCTTGCCCTTGATGGCGTTGAGCACACTGCTGTCCGCCTCCACGGCGAGCTTGCGGGGAATGAGGTAGTTGCGGGCGTAGCCGTCCGACACCTCAATGACATCATTCTTCTTTCCCTGCGACTTGACATCTGTCAGCAATACAACTTTCATACTGTTTTCATCCTTTCTGTATCTGTATAAGAGAGTGGTTACTTTGCTTTCCCGAACAGCTCGGGGTACTGCAGGCGGTACTCGTCGATGGCGGCGCGGAGCTGATCCCGGGCGGCCCGGACACGGTTGACGGCGTCCAGATACTCCGCCGTGCCCCGCAGCAGTTCGTCGGTGCGGCTGTCATGGACGGAGTACAGCCCCCGGCGGAAGTTGTCCAGCACCACCTCGTACCGGCGGCAGGCGTTGGCGATGGAGTCATCCCAGGAGAGATAGATCTCCCTCTGGGCGTTCTCGCCCACCCGGCGCATCAGGTCACGCTGGGGGATCAGGCGGCGCAGCATGGCCGCCATGGAGTCGGCGTTCTCCTCAATGAAGAAGCCGTTGCGCCCGTCGGTGACATCCTCGGCGGCGCAGCTTCCGGCGATCAGCACGCTGGGCAGGCCGCAGGCCGCCGCCTCGCGCACCACAAGGCCGTTGGTGTCGAAGGTGGAGGGGAACAGGAACAGGTCAGCCCGGCAGTACCAGGCCCGGATGACCTCCCGGTCATAGCAGGGCGGCTGGAAGAACACCTTGTCACACAGAGCCAGCTCTTCGGCATAGGCCCGGATGGCGTCACCGTCGGTACCCTTGCCTACGAACACCATGCGGAAGTCCTGCCCCTCATCCTTCAGCTGCTTCAGGGCGTTCAGAATGATCCGCAGGCCCTTGTACCACATCATGCGGCCCACGAACAGGAACAGCGGCACGCCGTCCGGCAAGTCGAGGCCCTCCCCTACGGCCCGGGCCTTCTCCTCGCTCACCCGGCCGGCGGGGAAGTCCACGCCGTTGGGCATGACGATATAGTCCCCCTGATAGCCCAGGGAACGCAGGTTCTCTCCCGCGCCGCGGCTGACGGTCCACACCTCGTCGCAGGCGGAGATGTTCTCCACCAGGAGCTTGATGGACGCCTCCTGTAAGAGCTTACTGTGGATGGCGTTGGCGATGTCGATGTCGAACTTGGTGTGATAGGTGAACACCAGCGGCACGTTCAGCCTCTGGCGCAGCATCCGGGCCAGCACCATGGAGGTGACGGGACAGTGGCTGTGGATCAGGTCAATATGGCGGCCCTCCACCTGCTCCATCAGCTCCGCCGACAGGGGAAAGCCCGCCCGGTAGCCCACCAGCTTGGTCATGTCGATGCTGGGATAGCGCAGCACCGGGAAGGGATAGGCGCTGTCGTCGGCGTCGGGATAGTAGGGCGTCACCACGGTGGCGTCGCCATAGTCCCGCTGGATCACGGAGGCATAGTTGGTGACCGCGTTGGCCACGCCGTCGATCACCGGCGGGAAGGAATCGTTGATGAGACAGATACTGCGTTTTTCGGCCATAAGAGCGGCTCCTTTCCGTTATCGTTTCAGATGGGTCTATTATACCGTATCCTTCCCGGCGGCGCAACCGGCAAGGTGTGGTGGTTTTGCATTGTATTCCCCGGCGAAAACTGGTATAATGAAAGAAAAAGCCACAGGAAGGAGGCGGCGGTATGGCGGATCTGCGCACCAATGTGCGGTACATCAAGGGTATCGGCGAGACGCGGGCCAAGGCACTGGAAAAGCTGGGGATCACCACGCTGCGGGAGCTGATCGGCTTCTTCCCCCGGCGGTATGAGGACCGCAGCGTCATCTATCCCATCCGGGAGCTTCCCGTGGGGGAGATGGCCTGCTGCCAGGCCATGATCGCCGCCGCACCCACCAGCCACCGCATCCCCGGCGGGCGCACGGTGGTGAAGGTGCGGGCGGTGGACGACACCGGGGTGCTGGACGTGACGTTCTTCAACCAGGCCTATCGCCAGCAGAGCCTTCACGCCGGGGACAGCTTCGTGTTCTGCGGCAAGGTGGAGGGGAACCTGCTGCGGCGGCAGATGGTGAATCCCCTGATGGAGCCGTCGGGCCAGCACCAGTTGACGGGCCGGATCATGCCGGTGTATCCGCTGACCAAGGGCGTCAGCCAGCTTCTGCTGCAAAAGGCCATACGGCAGGGGCTGGACGCATGCCGTGAGCTGCTGCCGGACGTGCTGCCGGATCAGGTGCGCATGGCCCATCAGCTATGTTATGTCAACTACGCCTATGAGAACATCCACTTCCCCGCCAGCTTTGAGGCGCTGGGCCAGGCCCACCGGCGGCTGGTATTCGAGGAGCTGTTTCTGGTGACCTGCGGGCTGCATCTGCTGCGCTCACGGCGGGTGGATGTGGCGGGGCCAGTGTGCCGCGCCGCGGACATGCAGCCCTTCTATGACGCCCTCCCCTTCCCGCTGACGGGTGCCCAGAGGAAGGCCATCGGCGACGCGGTGGCCGATATGACATCGGCCCGGCCCATGAACCGGCTGTGTCAGGGCGACGTGGGCAGCGGCAAAACCATGGTGGCCGCCGCCTGCGTGTGGTTCGCCGCCCAGAGCGGCTGGCAGTCGGCCTTGATGGCCCCCACGGAGATACTGGCCCGGCAGCACTATGAAAATCTCGCCCCCCTCTTCGCCCGGTTCGGCATCTCCTGCGCACTGCTGACCGGCTCCACAAAGGCGGGAGAGCGGCGGGCCATCCTGGAGAGGCTGTCTGACGGCAGCATCGGCCTTTGCATCGGCACCCACGCCCTGCTGACGGAGGACGTGCAGTATCAAAAATTGGGCCTTGTCATCACCGACGAGCAGCACCGCTTCGGCGTAGCCCAGCGGTCAGCGCTGGGGCAGAAGGCGGAGAATCCCCACATGCTGGTGCTGTCTGCCACCCCCATTCCCCGGACGCTGGCGCTGATCATCTACGGCGACCTGGACGTGTCCATCATCAACGAGCTGCCCCCCGGCAGACAGAAGGTGGACACCTTCGCCGTGGACGAGCGGTACCGGGCGCGGCTGAACGGCTTCATCCGTAAGCAGGTGGCCGAGGGACATCAGGTGTTCATCGTGTGCCCGCTGGTGGGGGACGGCGACGACCTCCCCGACGAACGGAAGGCCGTAACGGCCTATGCCAGGGCCTTACAGGAGGAGACCTTCCCCGATCTGCGGATCGCGGTGCTGCACGGCAAGATGAAGGCCAAGGAGAAGGAGGCCGTCATGGCGGCCTTTGCCGCCGGCGAGACGGACATCCTGGTGTCCACCACGGTGGTGGAGGTGGGCGTGGACGTGCCCAACGCCACGCTGATGGTGGTGGAGAACGCCGAGCGCTTCGGCCTGAGCCAGCTCCACCAGCTCCGGGGCCGCGTGGGCCGGGGCAAGGCCAAGAGCTACTGCGTGTTGGTGGCCCAGGGCGGCGGCGAGGAGACGAAGCGGCGGCTGAAGGCCCTGACGGACACCAACGACGGCTTTAAGATCGCGGAGGAGGATCTGAAGCTCCGGGGCCCCGGCGATTTCTTCGGCCAGCGGCAGCACGGCCTGCCCATGCTGCAGATCGCCGACCTCAACTGCGACATGCTGCTGTTGGACGAGGCACAGTCCGCCGCCCGCACCCTGCTGGCGCAGGACGGGCAGTTGTCCGCCCCGGAGCACCGAACGCTGAAAGCACGCATCGACGAGCTGTTTGAAATAAACGCGGAGGGCCTGAATTGAGCCAACGCCCCCTCCGCAGCGCAAAAAGCAGCCCCGGCCTGGTGGCCAGGGCTGCTTTTTGCTTCAATCTTACCGTTTCTTCCGGTTCATCATGACCAGCACCACCACGATGGCGATGACAGCCACGGCTGCCAGCGCGATCAGCAGGGGGATGTTGGTCTCGTCGCCGGTGACGGCAGGGGCGATGCCCCAGGCGGAAACGGTGGTCAGTGCGCACAGGGCGGCGCACAGCAAAGCGGAAACAGCATGCTTCATGGAAACTTCTCCTCTTTCCCGATAATAATTTATTTACAGATAGTTCAGCGGGTTCACGAACGTGCCGTTGATCAGGATGCCGAAATGGCAGTGGTTGCCGCTGGACACACCGGTAGAGCCCATGCGGGCGATCTGCTGACCCTTATAGACATGCTCGCCCGTTGAAACAATCAACGAACTGTTATGACCGTAATAGGTCTGATACCCATTACCGTGGTCAATGATGACCAGATAGCCATAGCCGCCTCTCCAGCCGGAATAGGTAACGGTGCCGCCGTCGGAGGCGTAGATGGGCGTGCCGTAGCTGTTGGCGATGTCGATGGCCTCGTGATAGGTGCTGGCGCCGCGGATACCGGTATTGCGGCGTCCAAAGTAGGAGGTGATAGTGCCATTACATGGCCAGCGGAAGCTTCCAGTGGGGAACCAGGTGGGACGGGGAATGGTGCCCCGCGCCTGGGTCTCGGTGACCGGCTCGCTGAGGGTGACGGAGGCCACCACCTGGCGGTCGGTCTCCTCGCCGTTGATATAGGTGACGTTGGCGGTCACGTCCGCCTTGCCGTATTCACCGGCGGACAGCACCTTATAGTCGCCCTGATACATGGAGTCGTCATCCTGATACTCGATCTGATAGGGAACATCCTGCACATAATTCTGCCGCTCCACGTTCACCACCGTCAGATAGGGAACGGCGTTGGAGATGGTCAGCACATCGCCCACCCGCAGCAGCTTTGGATCGTAGCCGGGGTTGGCATCCAGCAGGTCATCCACCGACATGCCGTACAGCTCTGCAATGTAGTAGTAGCTGTCACCGGCCTCCACGGTATAGGTGACCTCGCCGGCCTTGGTGGCGTTGAGGATCTCGGCGATATTGCCCAGATTCATCACAAGAGACGCGTCCACATACTCCTGCTTGATCTCCACATCCTCCACGAAATAGGAGTCCACGGTGCTGGCGGTGACATAGCCCTTCTTCAGCTGATCCAGCATCTCCTCCAGCGCACCGGGGAAGGTGGTGGCAGCCACCGGCTCGCCGTCGATATACAGCACATAGGCGTACTCCACCATACCCAGCTCGTCGGTCAGGTTGTCGGTAAACTCCTCGCGGCTCTCCACCGCCTGGCGGCGGACAACGCCCACCTGGGTGTCCAGCTTGTCCGTATCCACGGTATAGCCGTCATCCCCCAGCGTCTCCCGGGTGATGTCCTGGATATCGTCCACCACGGCGTTGACGGTGCGGATGCCGGACACGGTGCCCAGGTCATTGCCGTCATAGGTGGCGGTGGTGCCGATGGTGTAAAGGGACAGCAGCGCGCACAGCGCCACCACCACCAGCGCGCTGCTGAAGAAGGCCACAGGGTGGTTCTTCACCTTGTCCACCTGCTTCTGGAAGGTATGGGCCGCGTCGATGCGCTTGCGGCGGCGCTGGGTCAGCCGCTCATGCACGGCGGAGGTCATCCGTGGGATGCTTCCGGCCACATAGAGGCAGAACTGGGCGATGCCGTAATCCGACTCGGGGAATTTCCGGTGACGGCTGGCGTTCTTCTGGTGCCGCACGTCACGGCGCAGCGAGGTCATGAAGGATCGGATCCGCTGGCGCAGCTTGTCGATCCAGCCGGAGATATCCGCCCGCTGGCGATGGCCGTGCTCCTCCACCAGGTAGAAGTGCCACTCCTTCAGATTGTCGACCCACAGGTTCCACAGGGACGACAGCGACATGCGCTGGGGATCATCCTTGGGTGGTGTGGGAGGGGTTTGCGTTTGTTTCATGGGGTACTCACCTGAAAGTTTAGATTTATCCAATGAATTATGATACTCCGATCCCGCCGGAGCGTCAAGTGAACATTATGTGAACGGCGGCGCCCGGAGTGTTCCTCTCCGGTCAATACCGCTGCTCCAGCTCACGGATCATGGCGGCGATGGCGCCGTCACGGGCGTCCGGGAGGATATGGATCCCGGGCACCTGATGTACCGATTCGATGGCGTTTGCCGGGGCAAAGGGGATGGCGGAGGCCTGCAGCATGCCGATGTCGTTGGCGTGGTCGCCCACGCAGTAGAGGTCCTGCGCCTTGATGTGCAGCATGTCCGCCAGATGGCGCACCATGTCGCCCTTGCAGGCGCCCTTGGCCGTCAGCTCCAGCAGAAAGGCGCTGCTGGGGACGATCTCATACTGAGAGGCCCAGGGCTGGGTGCTGACATAGCGGTACAGCGCGTCCAACTTCTCCGGCACGATCTCGAACAGGGCCTTGCTGATAGGGGACGGCGCCTGGTCGATGGTGTCCAGCATGGTGGTGGCCTCGTGGGTCAGGTGCAGATGGCGCAGCGTCAGCTCGTTGGCGTGCAGGGCGAAGATGGCGTTGTCGTCGTGATACAGCTCCACTGCCGCCTCCGGCCAGGCGTCCAGCATCTGCATGATATGGGGCCGCACCGTATCCGGCAGAAACGCCGTATACAGGTACTCCCCCTTCCGGAAATCGTAGATGGCCGCGCCGTTGAAGAGGATGGTGGGGCCGTTCATGGGCAGTCCCTGCCGCACCGTCTCGAAGGAGGGCAGCGCCCGGCCCGTGGCGATGGAGAAGGTACCGCCCTCGGCCATGAAATACTCGATGGCCTCCCGGTTCTCCGGCAGCAGCTCCGGCATGGGCTCCAGGCCCTTCAGGGCATTCTCGGTAAACACCAGCGTGTTGTCAAAATCGCTGGCGATCAATACGCCTGTAAACTTTCCCATGGCTTATGCCTCGCTGCCGGAGGCGCCGCCGCTCCTGCCGCCGTTGCCCCGGCGGCGTCCGCCCCGGCTCCTGCGGCGCGCGGGACGCTGGCCGCCCTCACCGGACGCGCTCTCCTGACGGGCAGGCTTCTCCGGCGCGAGGGTGGGCTTGGGAGCGTTGTTGGCCTCGTTGGCAGGCTTCTCTCCGCCCCTGCTGCGGCCGCCGCGGCTTCTGCGGCGGCGCTGGCCGCCCTCACCCTCCCGGCGGGGCTCCTTGCTCTCGCCCTGCTCCTGGGCGGGCTTGGCTGTCTTCGCGGGCTTGGCGGGACGCTCCTCCTTCTTGGCAGGCACCTCGGCGGTCTGGGGCTTGCTCTCAGCTCCGCCGCCCTTGCCCCGGCGGCGTCCGCCGCGGCTCCTGCGGCGTGCGGGACGCTCATCCTGGGCCTGCTCCGCAGGCTCGGAGGGCATGCCGTAATCGGCGAACAGGTTGGGGATCAGCATCTCCTCGGCGGCCACCGGCTCCACATAGCGCTCGGGCCGCTCCTTGGGCACGGTGATGCCATCCCGGCTGCCCTTGCCGTTGCGCAGCACGCAGACCTCGCAGTTATGGTAGCAGCGGGGCGCGTCGGGCCGCTCGTCCAGCCGGACGTTGACCGTCTCCTTCAGCACGTTGATATCGCTGACGTTGCCGGGGCCGTCCGGCGTCACCACGAAGGAATCGTTTTTCGGCATCCGCTTGATGGCGTCCTCGTAGGCGTCCTGCTCATACTTCAGGCAGCACATCAGCCGCCCGCAGGTGCCGGAGATCTTGGTAGGGTTCAGGCTCAGGCTCTGGGTCTTGGCCATCTTGATGGACACGGGGACGAACTCGTCCATATAGGACGCGCAGCAGAAGGGCCGGCCGCAGATCCCCAGGCCGCCCAGCATCTTGGCCTCGTCCCGGACGCCGATCTGCCGCAGCTCGATGCGGGAGCGAAACACACCGGCCAGATCCTTCACCAGCTCGCGGAAGTCCACACGTCCGTCGGCGGTGAAGAAGAACAGGATCTTGCTGCCGTCAAAGCTGCATTCCACCCGCACCAGCTTCATCTCCAGGCCGTGCTGGGCGATCTTCTTCTGGCAGATGTCAAAGGCATCCTTCTCCCGGCTGCGGTTATAGGCCGCCGTATGGCGGTCGTTGTCGGTGGCGATGCGCAGCACCGGGCGCAGGGGCTTCACCACCGCGTCGTCGCCCACCTCATGGTTGCCCTCCACGCACTGGGCGAATTCCGGGCCCTGGGCGGTCTCCACCACCACGTCGTCCCCGGTGCGCACCGTCAGGTCCCGGGGGTCAAAATAGTAGGTTTTGCTGCCGCTGCGGAAGCGGACAGAGATGACAGTCGTCATATCGGGTATACCTTCCTATTACAATAAATTTGGACAGGAAAGCCGGGCAGCCAGTCCGGCTTTCTTTCCATCTCGTGCCTAAGCTACAATAAGAGGAGCAACTGGCTGACGATACCTCACTTGGGCTAACAAGTCCGACAGAAAGACTGTCAGCCATCCTCTTGTTGCAGCGTTCGATTTAAGCAGGTTGAGCCACCGGATGCCGGGGAGTTCGTGTCACACAATAGATTGAATCGGCAGCGAGAAAAGATGGATTCCGGTTGCAGATTCTTTGTATTGGAGGAATGTAAATGAACTGCGTTGGCATCGATGTCTCCAAAGGGAAAAGCATGATTGCTGTCATGCGGCCCTTCGGGGAGGTGGTGATCTCACCCTTTGAAGTGCTTCACACCGCCAATGAACTGAGCGAGCTGGCAGGGCTGCTCAAAAGCTTGGACGGTGAGACCCGTGTGGTGATGGAATCCACGGGTAATTACCATGCGCCGGTGGCCTGGCTGCTCCACGGCGCGGGGCTTTATGTCTCAGTAGTCAACGCAATGCTGGTGCATGACTATGGAAACAACAGTTTAAGGCGGGCCAAAACCGACAAGAAGGATGCCGTGAAGCTGGCCAACTACGGCCTTGACCACTGGCTCACCCTGCCGAGATATGTCCCTGAGGAGAATACCCGGCTCATGCTGAAAAGCTGCTACCGACAGTACCAGCAGTATTCCAAAGTACAGACTATGCTGAAGAACAACCTAATCTCCCTACTGGACACCGCTTTCCCAGACGCAAATCGCCTGTTTACCAGTCCGCCCCGCGCCGATGGCAGCGAGAAGTGGGTGGACTTTGTAGCTGCTTTTTGGCATTGCGAGTGCGTCTGTGGCTTGTCTGAGAAAGCATTTACCGCCAAATACCAGAAGTGGTGCAGAAAGCACGGTTACAATTTCAGCAAGGATAAGGCGCTGGATATTTATGCCTCCGCCTGTGGACACTTCGGTGTCATGCCGAAAACGGATACGGCAAAACTTTTGGTAGAACAGGCCATTTCCCAACTCCAGACAACTTCCGCCGCATTAGCTGCTCTCAAGCAGGAGATGCAGTCCCTAGCAGCTTCTCTACCGGAGTATCCTATAGTGATGGGGATGTTTGGTGTTGGCCCCACACTCGGCCCTCAACTCATGGCTGAAATTGGCGATGTGCGCCGTTTTCATTCCAAGAAAGCGCTGGTGGCCTTTGCGGGCATTGACTCCCCACCGTACCAATCTGGCCAAATGGATGTCCATAGCCGCAGCATTTCCAAGCGGGGATCTGCCTCCCTGCGCAGGACGCTCTTTCTGGTGATGGGTGTCCTCCTGCAATGCGCTCCAATGGATGAGCCGGTCTACCAGTTCATGAACAAGAAGCGCTCTGAGGGCAAGCCCTACCGTGTCTACATGATGGCATCCGCCAACAAGTTCTTGCGCATCTACTACGCCTCTGTGAAAACCTATTTGGATTCCCTAGAACACGACTGATTTTCATACCCTATACCATCTGGCTGGCCGCCGTTTCGATTTTGCGATGCTCAGCGGCTTGATTTTGTTTTGCCTTTTTCGCTGCTCCCAAAAGCTGAAATTTCTACTTGACTTTTGTTAGCAGGTCTTTCTGAAGGAAAAATCAGTGCAGCAGAGCGATAAGCTCCGCGTTCAGGGCACCCAGCACATGGCCCGCACCCACGTTGTATTGACATTCTCCGGCATAGCGGCGGAAAAGCGCCGTCAGCGCCTGCAGCTGCCGCCGGTCGAAGGCGCGGCACAGAGCCTGGGCCGCGTCGCCGCAGCCGCCGGGCTTTCCGCACTTGGCCAGCAGGGCCTCCGCCGTGATCTGCCACGCGCCCTCCGTCATGGCCAGAAGCTGCTCCCGCTTCACGCGGCGGTTCTCCAGCGCCGTCAGGTGGCCGGTCAGCGCCAGGGCGTCCCTCTTGGCCAGGATCCGGCACAAGGCCGCGGCGGCCTCGTCCTCGCCGGGCGTCTCCTCTCCCCCGTCCAGCCGCAGCTCCACGCAGCGGGAGCGGATGGTGGGCAGCAGGGCATGGAGCGTATCGGCGCAGAACACGAAGGCGGCGTAGGGCGGCCCCTCCTCCACGATCTTCAGCAGCACGTTCTGATCCCGCTCGTTCAGCTGGGCGCAGTCGGTAAAGAGATAGACCTTCCGCTCCCCCTCGTTGGGCCGGATGTACACATCCTGCCGCAGGGCCCGGACGGTGTCCACCGCCAGCTCCTTGCGGTCGGCGTCTTTTACCTCCGTCACGTCGGGGTGGATGCCCTCCATCACCTTGCGGCAGGCGTTGCACCGCAGACAGGGGCGCTCCCCCTCGCCGCGGCACAGGTGGGCGGCGGCGATAAACCGGGCGGCGGAGGGCTTGTCCCCCTCGCCGGTCAGGATCACCGCGTGGCTCAGCTGGCCCCGCCGGGCAGCCGACCGGACGGACCTGACCCATGTGGAATTTTCATTCACCGCCTGTGCCATTTACCCCTCCGGAAGGCGGAAAAACACGCCGCCTTTTCACAAATTCAAAATAGTATACCACAATTTTGGCCTTTGCCGCAACCCCTGGCAGCAGATTCCCTAAAAAAAGTTTGTGCGTAATTCGATATTTGTAGGAAAATCAGGGAAATAAACGGAAAATATGCTTGCTTTTATGGGGAAAGCTGGTTATAATAAAGCGGTTGATGGGGCACATTTAACAAAAAGAACACAAAAGCCCCTAAAACGGCCAAAAATTTCGGAAAATCAAGATATTTTTTTGTGATATGGAGGATATGTAAATGAGCAAAAAGTATTGCTACCTGTTCACCGAGGGCAACGCCAAGATGCGTGAGCTGCTGGGCGGCAAGGGTGCCAACCTGGCCGAGATGACCAACATCGGTCTGCCGGTGCCCCAGGGCTTCACCATCACCACCGAGGCCTGTACCCAGTACTATGAGGACGGCCGCCAGATCAACGACGAGATCATGGCCGAGATCATGGAATATATCGAGAAGATGGAAAAGATCACCGGCAAGAAGTTCGGCGATCACGAGAATCCCCTGCTGGTCTCCGTCCGCTCCGGCGCCCGCGCTTCCATGCCCGGCATGATGGACACCATCCTGAACCTGGGCCTGAACGAGGACGTGGTGGCCGTCATCGCCGCCAAGTCCAACAACCCCCGCTGGGCCTGGGACTGCTATCGCCGCTTTATCCAGATGTACTCCGACGTCGTTATGGAGGTGGGCAAGAAGTACTTCGAGCAGCTCATCGACGCCATGAAGGAGAAGAAGGGCGTGACCCAGGACGTGGAGCTGGACGCCAACGACCTGAAGGAGCTGGCCATGCAGTTCAAGGCCGAGTATAAGGCCAAGATCGGCGAGGACTTCCCCACCGACCCCAAGGAGCAGCTCATCGGCGCCATCAAGGCCGTGTTCCGTTCCTGGGACAACCCCCGCGCCAACGTGTACCGCCGCGACAATGATATCCCCTACTCCTGGGGCACTGCCGTCAACGTCCAGTCCATGGCCTTCGGCAACATGGGCGACGACTGCGGCACCGGCGTTGCCTTTACCCGGAACCCTGCCACCGGCGAGAAGAAGCTCTTCGGCGAGTTCCTGACCAACGCCCAGGGCGAGGACGTGGTGGCCGGTGTCCGGACTCCCATGCCCATCTCCGAAATGGCCGAGAAGTTCCCCGAGGCCTTCGCCCAGTTTACCAAGGTCTGCCAGATTCTGGAAAATCACTATCACGACATGCAGGACATGGAGTTCACCGTGGAAAACGGCAAGCTCTACATGCTCCAGACCCGCAACGGCAAGCGTACCGCTCCCGCCGCCCTGAAGATCGCCTGTGACCTGGTGGACGAGGGCATGATCGACGAGAAGCAGGCCGTGGCTATGATCGAGCCCCGTACCCTGGACACCCTGCTGCACCCCCAGTTCGACGCCAAGGCACTGAAGAACGCCCAGCCTGTGGGTCGGGCACTGGCCGCTTCTCCCGGAGCTGCCTGCGGCAAAATCGTCTTCACCGCCGAGGATGCCAAGACCTGGGCTGACCGGGGCGAGAAGGTGGTTCTGGTTCGTCTGGAGACCTCTCCTGAGGATATCGAGGGCATGATGTGCGCCCAGGGCATCCTGACCGTCCGGGGCGGCATGACCTCCCACGCCGCCGTGGTCGCCCGCGGTATGGGCCGCTGCTGCGTCTCCGGCTGCACCGAGATCAAGATGGACGAGGAGAACAAGTGCTTCGTTCTGGCGGGCAAGACCTACTGCGAAGGCGACTGGCTGAGCCTGGACGGCTCCACCGGCAACATCTATGACGGTCAGATTCCCACCGTGGACGCGGAGATCGCCGGCGAGTTCGGCCGGATCATGGCCTGGGCTGATAAGTACCGCCGCCTGCGGGTGCGTACCAACGCCGATACCCCCAGAGACGCCATCAAGGCTCGCTCCCTGGGCGCCGAAGGCATCGGCCTGTGCCGTACCGAGCACATGTTCTTCGAGGAAGGCAGAATCGCTCCCTTCCGGGAAATGATCTGCTCCGACACCGTGGAGGAGCGGGAGGCCGCTCTGGCGAAGATCGAGCCCATGCAGCAGAGCGACTTCGAGGCTCTGTACGAGGCCATGGAGTCCTACCCTGTCACCATCCGGTTCCTGGATCCTCCGCTCCATGAGTTCGTACCCACCACCGAGGAGGACATTGCAGCACTGGCTAAGGCTCAGGGCAAGACCGTCCAGCAGATCAAGGACATCATCGCCTCCCTGCACGAGTTCAACCCCATGATGGGTCACCGTGGCTGCCGTCTGGCCGTCACCTATCCGGAGATCGCTGCCATGCAGACCCGGGCCGTCATCAAGGCCGCCCTGGCCGTCAAGGGCCGTCATCCCGACTGGAACCTGGTTCCCGAGATCATGATCCCCCTGACCGGCGACGCCAAGGAGCTGAAGTTCGTCAAGGACGTGGTCATCAAGGCCGCCGATGCCGAGATCGCCGCTGCCGGTATGGAGCTCAAGTACGAAGTGGGCACCATGATCGAGATTCCCAGAGCCTGCCTGGTGGCCGACGAAATGGCCAAGGAGGCGGAGTTCTTCTGCTTCGGCACCAACGACCTGACCCAAATGACCTACGGCTTCAGCCGTGACGACGCGGGCAAGTTCCTGAACGCCTACTATGCCCACAAGATCTTCGAGAACGACCCCTTCGCCAAGCTGGATCAAACCGGCGTGGGCGCGCTGATGGAAATGGCCGTCACCAAGGGCAAGGCCACCCGTTCCAGCCTCCACTGCGGCATCTGCGGTGAGCACGGCGGCGACCCGGTGAGCGTGGAGTTCTGCCACCGCATTGGCCTGAACTACGTTTCCTGCTCTCCCTTCCGTGTCCCCATTGCCCGTCTGGCTGCCGCCCAGGCTGCCATCCGCGAACAGCGCCAATAAAAAGTTGACGCGGCAGCGTAGGCAAAACAACTGATACCAATACGGTCACACAGTCCCTTTGGATTGTGTGACCGTTATTTTTTGCCCATTTTCAGCTGAATTTTCCGGAGAAATCCGGCGGCTTTGGGTACATGCAGCGCAAAAGCAGGTGTCCAAGGGGACACCTGCTTTTGCAAAGGGGGTAAATGTAAGGAAGTTATCAGATTGCGCCGACCTCGGTATAGACCTTCTCCAGGGAATCGCCTCGGAGCAGGTTCTCCCGAACCCGATCCTCGTCCTTGATGAGAGCCAGGGCCCGGTCAAGAACCTCGTCGATGAGATCCTTGGGGATGATGACAACGCCGTCGATGTCGCCGAAGATATAGTCGCCGGGATGGATGGTCACGCCGTCCATCACCACGGGAATCTGGCACTCGTTGATCTCGCAGCGGCCCTTGGAGGTTCTGGGATTCCGTCCCCGGTAGAACAGGGGGAAATCCATCTGCTTCAGCTCCCGGACATCCCGGGCATAGGCATCCAGCAGCACACCGGCGCCGCCCCGCTGCCGGACGGCGGTGGCGAACAGCTCGCCGAAGACGGCGCAGTTGTACTCGCCCCGGGTCACCAGGACGTAGATCTCGCCTTCGCCCAGCTGGTCAACCACCCGGGTCTGGGCAATCAGGGGGTTCTCCGGCATGGAGTAAACCTGCGTGCCGATGCTGGTGAAGGCCGGTCCGAAGATCACCGTGTCGTCGGTCAGACCGTGGATTCCGCCGCCCAGTGCCTGGTTCCGGTAGCCCATACCGTCCAGCACGTCGGAGAGAATTCCGCAGTACAGCTTGCTCTTGATTTCGTTCAGATCGTATTTCATAAGTCCACTTCTCCTTTTGAATACCCGGAAGCCGCTGCCAAAAGGGGGCTTCCTATTTTTGAATTCGGGAAGCTTTGACGCAAGGCGCGAGATGGGAGGATTTCCACAGTCTCGGGGATTGCCGCAGAGCTTTCTTACAGAATTCCGAACTTAGCGAAGGCGTCGGTGGCGCTCATGCCGCCTTCGATGGCCTGGCGCACCAGCTTTTCTCCGGCGGCCTTTTCCAGTGCCTTTTCCATGACGGGCTCCACGATTTCCTTTGGCACCACCAGCACGCCGTCCACATCGCCGAAAATCAGATCGCCGTCATGGATGGTGACCTGGCCGATCTCGATGGTGCAGCGGTAGTCGCAGACGTAGGTGCGCACGGAGGAATCCTGCGCCCAGCAGCCGGTGCAGAACACCGGGAAATTCTGCTCCAGAACCTGGGGCGTATCCCGGGTGCAGCCGTCAAGCACCGCGCCTACGGCGCCCTTGGTACGGGAAGTGGCGGTGAGCAGCTCCCCCCACAGGGCACTGTTATGGGCGCCGGTGGCCACATAAACCTCCCCCGGACGAAGCTGATCCAGAGACTCGGTCAGATAGCCGAAGGGCTTCTTCGCCGGAGCGTAAATGTCGTTTTCCAGAATGGTGCAGGCCCAGCCCACCAGCTTGTTTCGCTTGTCGTTGGCAAAAGTGCCAACCATATTGGGGGGCACCAGAGCCGTCAGAGGCCGGATGGCCGCAGGCAGGAACTGATGGGTGTAGCCCATCTGATCGAGGATATCGCCCACCACGGGCGTGTAGAGCTTTTCCCGAATCAGGGCAAAGAGCTCTTCGTTGTTTTTCCAGGATGCCATAATGAACTTCCTTCTTTCTTACCGTCCGCCGCCCAGACGACGCTCCACCTGATGGAGCAGAGCCGCGCCGGAGACGCTTTTGACCTTGGACTGGGCGAACTGGGCAAATTCCCGGGATGCCTTGCTGTCGCCGCCTACCCGGATGGTGGTGCCCTTGCTGTCCGTCAGGATGAAGGCGGAGCCGGTGACCGGCCGCTTGACCTCCACGATATTCTCCCAGGAAATGGCAGTCTGATCGCCGAAGGGGGAATAGGCCACCATCCGGTCATCAAACAGGACGGTGCACTTGACGAAGGTAAACAGCAGGGTAAAGTCTCCCATCAGGTGGCACAGCAGGCTGAAAGCCGCTACGATCCACTGGGACTGGCTGCCGGTGCCTGCCAGGGTGTTATCCATCAGCTTCATCACCGGGAAGGCAAAGCCCAGGGCGATGAGCATAGCCCCGAGCAGGGCGGTGACCCAGGTTTCCCGGACGCAGAGCAGTCCGGTGTCCCGGCAGTGCTTTTTGACGATTACGCCGATGGCGGCGGCCAGCAGCACCGCCCCTGCCGCCAGGGACAGAAATAACATCCAATTACTCATGGGTTTCCTCCTCGGCAAACTGCCGGAGCTGGGTAAAGAGCCGCTGGGCCTCCGGGGTGGCCTGAGGCAGCAGCATCAGCACATCGTACACATAGGGGCTGTGGGAAAGGCGCAGCATTTCCCGGGCGAAGGCCATGGCGGCCACTTCTTCCAGGGACACCAGTCGGCTTCGCCGCTCCCAGGGGCCGATTTTCTGGAGCCGGATGTGCTTGCGATTGGTGTAAAGCTCCGGCTGCCGGTGCTGGAGCACATGGCACAGCTCGTGGGCAAGGAGCATTTCGCAAATGTCCACGTCGCCTAAAAATTCCACACCGCCGCTTTCCTGAATCAGGGAGCGGGTAGCGGCGGCGTTGTCCGTGTAGACCTGAATCCGGTCGGGCTCATAGTAGCAGGCGAAGGTCAGCATTCCGGCTCCGTCAGGCATGGACGGCCACTCCAACTTTACGTTCAGCTTTTCCGCCAGCTCCCGGCAGGAGATATCGCCCCAAGTGCCGCGAACCTGCCGTGCCATTTCCACGCCGCAGGAATCGGAGGCGTGGAAATGGTTGGCGTAATCTTCGGATGTGACGAGTCTTCGCAAAGGCTCCCGGGAGTGGGCGTAGGCAATCCAGACGGACTCCGGAAAGCTGGCCAATTCCCGGCACCAATCGGCGATCATTACAGGATTTCCGTCCGGGAGGCAACCAGCAGGATGCCCTCGTCGGGGTCAGCCTCCAGGAACTCGGAGCGCATGACCATCATCAGCTGCTCCAGGTTCAGAGAGCTGGTGAAGTCCAGCACCTTGCCGCCGATGCACAGGAAGAAATCGGGGGTTCTGGCCATCTCGTTCTTGTAGTACAGGGTCTTCTCCCACATTTCGGTGACGACCTTCTCCCAGTCCTTGGCCAGGCAGCTTTCCGCGATGGCGTCGCCGCACTGAGCCTTCACGAAGCCCCGGTGGTCAACGATGCGCACATTGTGCTTCTCGCCGTTCTGGTGGCCGAAGATGTAGAACACGTCGTTGGACACCAGATCCTCCACGTCCTTCTCCTCGCAGCGCATGGAGTTGGCGGCCAAAGCCCGAGCCTCGTGGATGTCGCAGCGCAGCTTCAGGTCGGTGGCCTGCACCTCGTTGGAGCCCATGGCAATGGCGGTGACCTTGGAGGTCTGGTTGTCGATCTCGATCTGCACCTCGATGGTATCGGGCACGGCACCGTTCTTGATGGCCATTTCCTTGGCTTCCTTCTTGATCTGACGGATGTCCTCGGTGGTGGGGTTGGGAATGACACGCTCCACCACGTCCCGGATCATGGCCAGCGCCACACCGATGGAGGAAATGACCTCGGCGTGCTTGGCCAGGGAGTAGCGCATGTTCAGCTGCTCGGCGGAGTAGGGAAGCAGCGCGCTGGCGCCGCCGCCGCAGCCAACCAGGTCGATCTGATCCCGGTCGATCTTATACTTCTCGGCGAACTTCAGGATGATGGGCTCGATGTGCTCGTAGGCCTTGTGCAGGATCTGACGGCAGCACTCCTCCACGGACACGCCCACATAGTCGGCCAGAGGCTGGATGCACTTCCGGGCGGACTCCACGTAGCCCCGGGAGTAGTCGCCTTCCTTGACGTAGCCCAGCACGTTGGCGGCGCAGGAGTTGGTGATGGTCACCCGCTTGCCGCTCTTGAGCTTGATGCGGACATAGTCGGCGGGATCGCCCTCCTTGGGGGAGAAGAACTCCAGCTCCGGCTCCTCAATTTCCTCCGGAGGGGTGTAAACGGCGTAGCCCAGACCCGCGATGTGGGCGGAACGGGGGCCAACGTCCAGAATCTGCTTGTTGCCGGCACGAACCATGGAGCCGCCGGCCACGCCCTGAACCTTCACGTCCAGGGAGTTGACGTAGGTGTCGTGACCGCCCACGGAGGCGTACTCCACGCCGGGACGGCCGTTCTTGATGACGCCGATGTTGGTGGTGGTGCCGCCCACCTCAAAGTAGATGCCGTTGGAGGCACGCAGGTACATCAGAGCGCCCATGACGGAAGCGGCAGGGCCGGAGAGCATGGTCAGCACCGGACGCTTCTTCATTTCGTTGATATCCATAACGCCGCCGTCGCCGCGCATGATCATCAGAGGCACGTCCACGCCCGCGGAGCGGACGGCACTTTCGGTGCAGTTGGCGGTGTTCATCATCTTGGGCAGAATGGAGCCGTTGATGGCGGCGGTGCGGGTCCGGCGGGTCAGGCCGTAGAGCTTGGAAATATCGGAGGCAACGGAAGCCATGAGCCCCCGGCGGTCGGCCTCGGCCTTCACCAGCATCTCGTGCTCGATGGAGTCCACGCCAAAGGCCTCGGAGGCGGCGATGACGGTGGCTCCGTCGTCCACCAGCTTCTGGACGTGCTCCCGGACGGTTTCCTCATTGACCTGCTTGCTCTTCAGGTAAGTGTGGGTGGTGTGGATATAGCGGCCGCTGTCGAGCAGAATGTCGCCCACCTTGGACTGGCTCTTGGCGAGCATACCGCTGATGCCGCCGCCGCCCATGGCCAGAATGCCCACCTTGGCCACGTCACCCTCGATCAGGGCGTTGGTAGCCTGGGTGGTGGAGTGGGCGATGAAGACCACGTCCTCGGGGGCGATGCCGTTCTCGCTCAGGCAGTTCTGGAAGCACTTGATGACGCCCGCGGCGACACCCAGCTCGTCGTCGTGACTGGTCATGACGATGGACTCGCCGACGATCTCATTGGTCTCATTGTCCAGGGCCACGGCCTTGGTGTGGGTGCCGCCAACGTCAATGCCGACGCGAACCTTGCGATGATTGCTCATGGATGTTCCTCCTAAAATAAATGACAAAGTTTCAATTTTAATTTTTGTTTATGGACATCAAACAGTGATTTCACCGTGACAGACTGTCGAAAAACCATGTCATTGCGAGGCAGTGCGCACACTGCCGTGGCAAT
>ENA-ORSL01001592-ORSL01001592.1-human-gut-metagenome-genome-assembly--contig:-NODE-1592-length-18738-cov-6.674892_pt1 | contig 18738 bp, 20 predicted proteins | sample MGYA00242190_ERZ509157 | MGnify/ENA primary metagenome ERZ509157 (study PRJEB26280, sample SAMEA2338664) | human gut metagenome | biome: human gut; feature: human-associated habitat; material: faeces...
CCACCGTGACAAAGAAAGTTGCAAGCTACACGAACACAAGCGGTAAGAAGGGAACGAAATACTTCTACAAAGTTCAGGTCAGAGTTTACGACGAAAACGGTAAGCTCATTACAAAGACTGCACTGAAACAGTGCAAGTATGCAAGTCGCACATGGACTAAATGAAAATCTTGTATGTATAAATGCGAAGGCTCACTGAGAAATCCTCAGCGGGCTTTCGCGTTTTTTGTTGTTTCTTTTTAAAAAAACAAGTATAATAATAAGAGCAACAGAAACATTTCCGAAAGCAAAGGAGATTTATCCATGATTGATATTACTAAAATTTTATCATCAGAAAAGGAAAACGGCTATATCGAAGCGAAAACAGCTGCAGGCGGTCTGCCGCGCAGTCTATGGGAAACTTACTCAGCGTTTGCGAATACAAACGGAGGGATTATTTTGCTTGGCGTGAAAGAAGAGGAAGGCTCGAAAAAGTTGATGCCGGCAGGTGTGGAAAACCCCGAGAAATTGATTTCGGAAATTTGGAATATTTTGAATAATCCGCAAAAAATAAGCGAAAATATTTTGCTTAATGAGGATATTTATTCGCTGGATTATGCCGGACGAACCTTGATTGTCATTGAAGTTCCTCGTGCGGCAAGGCAAAGCCGTCCGGTATACAGTGGGCGGGATATTTTTTCGGGAACCTTTCGCCGAAACGGAGAAGGGGATTACCGCTGCAAGCGCGAAGAGATTCTGGCAATGCTGCGCGATCAAGCAGAAGAAAGCGCCGACGGCAGAATTATAGAAGAACTTTTGCTTTCCGATTTGAACAGCGAATCGCTGCGCAGCTACCGTATGATGTTTTCCAACCGAAAACCAAATCATATCTGGACAAAACTCAGCGATGAACAATTTCTCGCCAAAATAGGTGCGGCGAAGAAAGGGTCAGACGGGGAATTACATCCGACACTTGCCGGACTGATCTTTTTCGGAGATTTTGTTAGCATAATGAACGAACTTTTAATATGTTTTCACTGATTAATGTGGGAGAGCGTTCCGGATGTGGGCTATGCGATATTTACAGCACTTGGGAAGAAAACGGATTTATTCGACCTCGCATTGATGAACTCTCGGAGCCGTCAAGGGTGGTTTTGACATTAGAAGTTGAATCTATGTCAAATGAAGCAAGAAATGAAGCAAGAAATGAAGCAAGAAATGAAGCAAGAAATGAAGCAAGAAACGGGGTTTTAACGGTAAGAGAATCAGAAATTCTTTACATGATTGAAGATAGTCCATCCATTTCTGTGGCGGCTCTAAGTGAAGAACTGAAAACTTCAAGGTCAACCATTGACAGAACAATAAAGGGATTGAAAGAAAAAGGCTATCTTATACATGAAGGATCAACGAAAAAAGGAAGATGGAAAATACTGAAATGAAGCAAGAGAGCTGCCACATTAACGGATTTCGTTAAGATGGCAGCTTATCTTTTGGATGCGCCCGGTGGCGCGTTTTGATTGTCAGTAGTTATTATTTTGCAATCTTATAAGTTACATTCGACCACGGCGAGTAAATCTTCTGATCGCCGATTTCTCTGTAAGCGCGCACCTTGTAGTAGTAACGGGTGCCTTTTTTGATATTGGAAGTGTTCTTGAACTTCTTTCCGGTCGTGCTCTTCAGAAGCTGCCAGTCGCTGCTCTTGGAAGTGGATTTCCAAAGCTCGTAGCCATCAATTTGAACGCTGTCGATATCAAGAACCGAGGAACTGCTGCTCCATGTGAGGTTCATAGCACCTTTGGAAGCGGTGGAAGAAGTCTTAACCGTGAGCTGATTCATCTGTTCCGTTGCTTCCGCACGCTGAACTTTCATTGCTTCATAATTCGCAAGAATTTGTGAATATTCATAATCGGAAACCATGCTCTTTGCCGAGTCGCTGAAGAGGGCAGACCATGTTTGCTGTCCGACATTTCCGGTGTTTGAAATATCATGCATTACCTGGAATTTGATAACTGCGGAAACGAGTTCGTCCGTGTACGAAGTTTCTTCGCCCACTGCGGTTTGGCCATACAAATATTCGTTCGGGTTGTAGTAGCCGAGTGCGTTCAGGCGTTTTGCCGCCGCGCGGATATAAGGAAGGCGCGAAGATCTTGATTCGCCCGGAGCCAAATAATATTTGTAGCTGTCCGGATTCAGCACGAAACGAATGCTGTAGCCGGATGCTTTCGGTGTGAAATGGCAGGTTGTTTTCGTCGAAATCCTGCTTCCGGTCGAGGCACTGTAAATACCGCCGAGCTTGTAGCCGATGTCCGGTTTGGAATACAGCGACAGGCTGCTGTTTGTATAACGGGTATCCAGCGTAAAATAGAAAGTCCCGTTATCGCCGGCTGTGAATGTACGATTCTGACCGTTCACATAAAGCGTGAGATTTTTCATCGGGTTGTACTGCGCCCGGACATAGCTGAGCTTATAGCAGCTGCTTAAATCAACGCTCGTCAGTTTGTTGTTTTGCAGATAAACGCTCTTCAACGCAGGCGAGTTCGACAAATTTGCTGTCTCATATTTATTTCCATGTGAGGAAAAGACTGACATCTTTGTAAAGCCCGGCAGATTGAGATCTCCCGTGAAACCTTTGTTGCTCCACTGAATCTGGGTTGTTTTGCCGCGGCCGTTGGTCATGAAGTGGGACTTGGTTCCGTCTCCCCATGTAGTCGTATCGAAAGCGGAATAGGAACTGTTCATTACCGACCCATTTGTTTGATAGGTATCACCGACCGTCTGCCCAAAGAAAGCACGAAGCATTCCCATTTCATATTCGTCATCGATATATTTGCCGGCTCTGTAGTCCGGGTAGATATTCATGTATACATGGCTGGTTGCAACCTGATCATCCGAGGCATCAAAATATGTGTAGTTTGTCAGTCCCGTGTATGTCCACGCGCCGGTAGACTTGTTGTATTTGTTGGTGGTTCCCACGGTCGGGTCGACAAAAATCCATTTGCCGTTTACATAGGATTCCGCCCACCAGTGGTCGCGCACATCAATATTGTCCTCCGTGAGCCAGTCGTTGGAAGGCACCGCGAGGCGATGTCCGTAAACGAATCTGGTCGGAATGTTCTGCGCACGGGCAAGTGCAAGATAGATTGCAGAGAAGCCCTGGCAGGTGGTGTGAACACGCCCGGAAACGCTGTTTGCGCTGCTCAGGCCGTTTTCATAATTGTAAATATTGTCATAAGGATCCGCATACTGATACGAGTGCGTGGAAAAAGCCACGGAGTCATAGTAAAAGTTTTTCGCGGTATACTCATATATTTTTAGAAGTTTGTCATAGTCCGTGTAAGCACCTTGTGTTACACGGTCAGAAATACTTTGGATGTAGGAAATTTTGCTCGGCGTCATTTCCGCATAGACATTCGTTGCGGGATTTCGCAGTACGAAGCGGATATCCTCCAGCGTGTTGTCCAGATAGCGGTCGGTGCTGTAGAGCGCGCCGATATCCTTGACATAATCGTTGTATTCGATGACGTCTTGGTAACGCAGGATTTTCACCTTGCCGCCTGTCACCTTGATTTCCATGTTTTTATAGAGAACGCCGCTGGACTTGTAGTTCAGGGTTTCGGCGTCGGCTGCCGTCGCGCAGCGCCGGAGATAGAGGTTGTAATATCCGTTCGGAACCTCAAAACGCTTCATATCCAGATAGTAGGTGAAGCCGTAGAGCGTGGTGCCGTCAGATGCGGTGCTCTGCTTTGCGTCCACGAAAATATCGAGGTCGATATCGCCTTTGTTTTCACCTACGCGATAAAGCGAAACACGAAAAAGTGTCGTTTCCAGAGGGGTCTTATAATTAACCTTCAAAACCGTGTCGTCCGTGACATAGGCTTTCACATATTCCTTTTCAAAATCCGTCGTGGACTTGAAGGTCGTTACCTGTGCCGGGGATTTTACCTCGGAAAGCGCCGCAAAAGCGCTGTCTATCGGTACGGCGGATACCATAAGTGCCGCGGCAAGCGCGGTCGATACAAATCTCAAAATCCTTTTTTTCATGTTTTTTCTCCTGTGATAATTACTATTTTTTGTAAATGCTGTCTGCCGCCGCCCGTGCGGACGAGTAGGCGAACTGAAGATTGTAGCCGCCGGTGTCGCCGTCGATATCGAGGACTTCCCCTATGAAATAAAGTCCCGGATATTTTCTGCTCTGCATTTCGGAAAGCGCGATTTCATCAAGTGAAACGCCGCCTGCTGTCGCCATGGCGATGCTGAAGCCTCCGGTCCCTGAGACTGTGAAGCGCATCCCGGCAAAAGCTTCGGCAATCCGCTTGATTTCGCCGCCGATGAGCTTGGCCGCCGGTTTATCAGACACATTTATCCTGTCTAAAACTGCTGAAATAAATTTTTTAGGCAGTAGATAGTTTTCCCCGATACAGCCGGAAATCATTCTGCGGTTTCCCGGAAAAATTTCCTTCAGATAGGAAAGCATATCATTTACAGTATAGGGGAAAATGAAGTTAATTTCAAGCCCGCAGCCGGCAAAAATATCTCTGGAATTATTTAAAATCACTGGTCCGGAAAAGTTTTTGTGCGTCAAAAGCAAGTCACCGCAAGGGTGGGCAAGCTTTAATGCTTTTTTCGATTTCGGCTCGAAAATTTTTATTTCAACATCGTGAAAACCGATACCGGAAAGTGTGCCGAACGGATAGTTTTCGACGAAAATCGGAACCAGCGACGGCTTCGGCTCGCATACCGTAAGCTCCGGCAAGTCCCGTTCAAACACTTTAAGAAGCGAGCCGTCGGAGCCGCTGGCCGGGTAGGAGCTGCCGCCTGCTGCAATGATGAGACTGCGGCAGCTATAGACTTCACCGTCTGCTGTTTCGATTACAAACCGTGCCGCGCCGCAGTCCGTGCTGCCTGCATTTTCGAGCGGCACAATCCGCCCAACTTCTGAATTTTTTTTGATTTCGACGCCGTTTCTTTCGCATCTGCGGATAAGTGCGCCTTGCACATCTTTTGCACGCAGGGAAGCGGGGAAGAGTTTGCCGTCCTCACGCTCTATGGTCGGTATGCCGAGCTCCTGCATGAAATCGCAAAGCTCTATATTATTATGCCTGTAAAGCACAGTTCGGATTCGTTTTCCGTTTTGTCCGTAGCATGACAAAAACTCCTTAATCGAGCCGCCGTGCGTCAGATTGCACTGCCCGGAGCCTGACATAAGAAGTTTCGTGCCGATTCTGTTTGTTTTTTCCAAAATCAGAGTGCGACCGGCATCGCCGCCGGAAACGGGACAGGCGGCCCCGAAGAAGAGACCGCCTGCGCCTGCACCGATTACAATCGTTTCATAATATCTTTCTCTCTCCATGCCTTCTATATTACACCGATTTCGTGCAGGCATGCAAGTGTGTTTTTGTCCAAATTCATAACAGTAAAAGAAAGACTTCCTGATTCATAAATGCTCTTTCCTGTTTTTTCCTTGATATCCTTTTTTAGGATACTTACGGTAATGTTCACATCGTACACTCGGGTATTGCCGGAAAGATTAATGCGTTTGAGAATATCCATGTAGCTTCTGCCGCTGATATCGGCATCCTTTGCGGCAATTAACTTTTCAAGCTGCTTGCGGCTGATGGAGAAACTGTCTTCTCCGTTCTCCTCGTAATCTTTGTAATTATCCGAGTAAATGCTGAGCATTGCGCTGTCGAAGCCGGACAAATCAAGTTTATCGGACAGCGTATAGTAGGATTTCCAGTCATCCGTACAAACAACTCTGTTGAGAAGATCAACCGTGGTATCATCAAGCTTAACGAAATATCTGCGGCTGAACGAAGTGCCGTTTTTCATTTTATATAGGAAAGAAATGTTTTCTACCCCGTATTCTATGTTTTCCCCTTCGCGCAAGTAAGAAGAAGTGTCATATACAGTGGCTTCGTGCTCATAACGCTTGTTTTCCACAATATATTTTTCAAGTTCATACATCGCTGAAATCACATTTGCGTCATCGGACATTACCGGCTTGCGTTCTTTGTTTTTCAAGAGTAAATTTTCGCAGTAGCTCGAAATATCGTAGCCCACGCGGAAAGTCGCATCCGAAAGCTGCACAGACTGTATCTTATCCTCCTTTGGCAGACGTTTCGAAAATCCGCTGATATCAAAGACCGTCATACCTGTGAACAGTGCCGCAATGACCAGATAAATACAGAGGGAAATCAGGTTGTGTTTCTTGAAAACCTTGACGGATCTATCGATGATGATCTTTACAACGAAGAAAGTAATCAGTGTGCCGACCGCCATGCCGAATACGAGCATGCCTTTCGTGCTTGCTGCCATATTGTAAAAAATCCATCCGAAGGCGGTCATTCCCACGAACACAATCAAATAAGTTATGATTTCTTCCGTAACCCTGAAAATCATGGAGTCGCCGACTTTCTCAAGCTTGGCTCTACCGTACGCAAAGCGCGCGAGCGCGAGCATCAGAACCCCTGCAAGCAGGTAAGTCAGCTCCAGATGAAGTCCCGCGTTTTCTCCCCAGCCGAAAACAAGGCGGATCAGCGGATTCGCGTCCGTCATGAGACTTTCCATGAAATCGCTCATGCCGAAATATCCGAGAAGGAAGCTGTCGCAAAACGCATTGATAATAAAAATCATCAGCGGAAGAATGACGAACATCACTCCCGAAAGCAGAACCTGCATGATGACGGTTCCGACCAAAGTTCCCGCAAGCACAAACATTCCGTAGAATAAAGTCATGATAACCAAGGAATCACCAAGCCAGCCGAACACGGCGGACGCTGTGTATACATTGTCTTCCGACGTGTACGGAATCGCCGAAGAAGTCACATCCGGAGCGACTTCCTTCATAAAGCACAGATACAGCAGTGCCATTACCAAAAGCGGAAGAATACACATGAGCCAGCCTGATGCCACCTGCGAGTTGAAAAGTCTCGACTTGCTGTACGGCTGTGCGTGCATTGCGAGTGCGCGGTTTTCCCTATGGAAAAAGCTCATCGCGATACATGCCGCGGTCAGAGGCACGATAATCAGAAGCGGTATGAATACCGGACTTAGATTATCGAAATTATGCTGAATCAGATAATTGATACTGTAAAGATTATCATAATTTGTGATAATCGGGAAAATCCCGCCGAAAAAGTAAACAATCAGCGAAACCACCGGAAGATACCAGTACATTTTGAAATTTTCCAATAGCAAGGCAGGGGACAAAGCAAACAGATTCTTATTTTTCATAGCTGTCACCTCCCAGCTTTTCAATAAAGATTTCTTCGATGGAAGCCGGCATAAGTTCTAGAAGGTCGCCTTCGAAAACCATTTTGCCGCCCGCGATGATGCCGATGTAATTGCAGACATCTTCCATCTCTTTTGCGTTGTGCGACGAAACCAGAACCGTCATCTCTCTGTCCGCAACATCTTCCATGATGTAGTGCCAAAGCTTGTGACGCACAATCGGATCGAGTCCGTCAACCGGTTCGTCGAGTATGAGATAGTCGGGCATAGCCGCCATTGCGAGGCAGAACGCCGCCTGTTTTTTCATTCCTTTTGAGAATTTTGCGAGGTTGGCTTTTTGATTAAGCCCGAAATCGCCGATCATTGCCTGAAAACGCTCTTCATTCCAGTTCGGATAGATGTGCTTGTGGTATTTCCCCATTTCCTTAAGCGAATATCCTCTGAAAAAGAAGAGATCGTCCGGAATCAGCGCGATTCGTTTTTTGATATTTTCGTTGTTCAAAACCTCTTCGTCGTCGATGGTCACAAGACCCTCATCCTGCACCAGATACCCCGCGAGGTGCTTGATGATCGTCGTTTTGCCCGCGCCGTTGAGGCCCATCAGCCCGTAAACGGAGCCTTTCGGAACCGTGAGGCTGAAATCGTCAAGCGCTTTGTAATCCCCGAAACGCTTGGTGACATTTTGAAGTTTAATCATTTGCCGGTCTCCTTTCGTCTATAATCCCCAAAGCCACTTGTCTTGCTTCCTCGAAACTAAGCCCTAAATAGAGAAGCTGACGGAAATCGTCGTCAAGATTGGCTTTCGCAAGTTCCAGTTCTTTCGTGTCCGGACGGACGCCGCCGATGTCTGCCACAAAGGTCCCCACTCCGCTTGTGGTGTAGACATAGCCCTGCCGCTCAAGTTCGCGGTAAGCCTTCTGCACGGTGTTCGGATTGACGGTTATCTCCTTGGAAAGCTCTCTGACGGACGGCAGCTTTTCGTCTGTGGAAAGCACCCGCGTCATAATGAGCTCTTTGAGATTGTCAATTACCTGCTCATAGATGGATTTTCGGCTTTTTAAATCAAGCTGAAACATAAAGCATGAACCCCTTTCTTTATTTTTTATAATAATCCCTTTTGTGAGTTAAGTGTACCATGATACATAGTACACTGTCAACACTTTTCGCGAAATATAATCTGCTGAAATTTTACGGTTTTTTTTCGGAAGGTGCTGTGTTATACTTGTTACAGCAGAAAAGATTGCAATAACAAAGGAGGTAACGATTTTGGATAATTTTGAGAATAACGAAAACAAGACAAACGGCAATGAGGCCGGCAAATCTGAAGCAAAGAAAGCGGATGGCATACAATATTACAGTGATGGCGTATTTAGTGACGAACGCCCAAGACGCGCAAATGCAGGCGCGGGGCAGACATCTGCTGCAAACGGCTTTGTGCAGGAATCTGAGGCAAAGTCTGCGAGCGGACAAGGTGCTCCTGTGCCGCCGAATGCTCCGAAGCGCAAACGCGGCTGGTCGGGACTGCCGGGCTGGGGCAAAGCACTCATTATCATCGCGGCGGTTATCGTGGTAATCGCGCTTTTGACAACCGGATGCAACAAGGCAATTGACAGTATTGCAGGCACATTTTCCGATTCTTTTGTCAGCGGTGTTGACAATACGGTGACAACCGACTTCGGCCATGACTATATCGGCGTTGTTGATGTCGTTGGAACGATAAGCGAGGACAGCAGCGATATATACAATCATCAGTACATATTAAACGCAATCGATGCAATGATTGACGACAACGAGAACAAAGGCATGATTCTTTATCTTGACACGCCGGGCGGCTCCGTATTCGCATCCGACGAGCTGTACTTTAAAATCAAAGAATATCAAAAGAAGACAAAACGCCCGGTTTACGCATCCATGCAGTCCATGGCGGCATCCGGCGGCTACTATATTTCAGCTCCGTGCGACAAAATCTTTGCGAACCGCAACTGCTGGACCGGTTCCATTGGCGTAACACTCGGAACGATGTACGATGTCAGCGAGCTTCTGGACAAAATCGGTGTGAAGACAAACACGATTACTTCCGGCGAAAACAAAGCAATGGGAAGCAGTGTGGAGAAGATGAGCCGCGAGCAGCGCGAAATCTTCCAGTCCCTTGTTGATGAAGCTTATGAGCAGTTCGTGGAAATTGTCGCAAAGGGACGCGATATGAAAACTTCCGAGGTGAAGAAACTTGCGGACGGCAGAATCTACACCGCGAAACAAGCACTCGCCAACAGTCTGATTGACGAAATCGGAACTTTTGAAGAGGCGGCTGCCGATATGAAGGCAGAGTATAAACTCGGTGAATGCGAACTTGAATATTTCGAGAGTCCGGTATCATCCGACTGGACATCACTGCTCGGTTCTGCTGCAGACGCCCTTGCGGAAAGTGCAGGCACCGGGGCAGTGAGCACTGACGCACTTCAAAGCCTCATCGATATGAACGGCAAGTTCGAGTTCAGCTACATCTGCCCGATTCAGAAATAGTCGGAAATCAACTCAATGACATTCATGACGGTGCCCATGTCGAGGCGCCCTTCGGGAGTATCTGTGGTCAAGAAAAGATTGCTGCCTATGTGATACCCTGCCGCGTGATAAAGCTTCAGCTTTTCCGCAAACGCCGACAGGTAAGAATCATCCGACAGCATACCCAGATGCTCCCATATTATTTTTTTGCCGTCTGGCAGATGAATCACAAAATCCGGATGCAGAGTGACTTCGCCACGCCCCGGAATTGAAACCGTCAATATTTCCTCATATACAAAAGGAATATTTCTTTCCGTCAGAACATTTGTAATGAGGGCTTCCGACTTGCTGCGTACATTGAAGCCCGCCAGTGTGGGCTGTGTGAGATTCTCGGGATGGATTACATGCGAGGAGGTTTCCACTTGAAGTTTACGGACACTTGCCCTAGGATCTTCGGAGAGGCATGCAGAATTTTGATAAGCCTTTCCCAAGGTCGCTTTGATGGTGAAAAAGTCATAGGGCTGATACGAAGTCAGTAGTTTTTCCTGCAGTTCAAGGTTTTGCTTGATGGCTCTTGACGCTGCAGCAGCATAAGCTTTTTCGGCGTACTGCCCGATTAAATGCATTTCATCCGGCTTAAGGTTGCGTTGAATCAGGCAGGAAAATCCACTGATTTCATCTGTTTCATACGTAGACAATTTGTAATACTTCTTGTTGTGGCTGAAATATTCGGAAATGCAGCCGGAGGGCGCTGACTTCAGGCACTTTTCATAGCGTTTTAGCAAACGCTTTTGCTCGCTGATATCCTCTGAAAGAATTTTTTTAAATCTGTTCATGGCTCGAATCTCCCTTCTAAAAACATCAAGGGTTGCTTTGTGGAATATAATACCATAAAATATATTAAATGTAAATACAAACCGTGTATTTTAACTCAAAAAAAGCAATTTAGATGTGGAGGCCGGCTTTCGAGTTTTAATTCTAAGCTCCAGAGATTTTTTTTAGAACAAAAAGACGGAATTCGAGTTTGCATTCTAAAAAACAAGCGAAATAAATGCTAATTTGTTAATAAGATGCAATGCAGAAGCGCACAACACGCTATGTATACAAGAATACTTGTATACATGAATAAGAACAAATACAATTTAACGAGTTTGGAGCAAATCGAACTGTTTGTTTTAGAATGCGAGATTAAAATTGGATATCGACTTCTAAAGGAAGACGAAAATATTTAGAATGTGTATTTGATTTTGTTTCGCATGTTCTAAAATCCGTTTCTGAGGGAATAAGCTCATAACATTCAAGCAAAAATGCTTGACACCACCCCAAAACTATGTTATAGTAGGCAAGGTGTCAAGCTGCAGACTTGACACGCATGATGATTGCAAGCAGAAGGAGGCGCGTACTTTTATGAAAATTGAAAGCATTGCAGAAAACAGCCTCCTGTACGACTTTTACGGACAGCTTCTCAGCAAAAGGCAGCAGGAAGTCATGGCACTGTACCACGAAGAGAATCTTTCACTTTCGGAAATCGCCGAGGAGTTTGGAATTTCAAGGCAGGCAGTGCATGACACGCTGAAGAAGGCGGAGCAGGCACTTAACGAATACGAAGCGAAGCTTGGACTGATGGCGCGCCTGATGAAATCAAAGGAAGCGGTCGCCGATATTGACGCGAGAATCGACCTCCTGATTTCGGAGCTGACGCGAGACCGCGAATCGCAGGGTGCAGAGTCAAGCGTGCGGCAGTACTTGAAATCGCAAGGCACGGCGGATACCTCAGAAATCGTTTTGAAGCTGAAAGAAATCAAGGCAATTATAAACGAATTGGAATAGAGAACCCGGGACAGAGCCGGACGAAGCGGCAGAATCAACAGAGCCGCACCAGGCAGGTGCCGGCGTTAAGACCGGAGGCGGGTTAAGGAGATAAAATGGCATTTGAGAATTTATCCGAAAAACTGCAAGGAACCTTTAAGAAGCTCAAAGGCAAGGGCGTTTTGACGGAGGCAGACATCAATGATGCGATGCGCGAAGTCAAACTGGCTTTGCTGGAGGCGGATGTCAACTTCAAAGTTGTCAAAGAGTTCGTTGCAGAGGTAAAAGAGAAAGCACTGGGGCAAGGCGTGCTTGAAAGTCTGACCCCGGGGCAGCAGGTAATTAAAATCGTAAACGACACGCTGGTTGACCTCATGGGCGGTACGAACAGCAAGCTGACTTTTTCGCCGAGTGGATTTACCGTTCTGCTGATGGTCGGCCTGCAGGGTACCGGTAAGACGACGACCTGCGGCAAGCTCGCTGCATACCTGAAGAAACACGGCAAGAAGCCGATGCTCGCAGCGTGCGACATATACAGACCGGCGGCGATCGACCAGCTCGAAGTTGTCGGCAAATCCGTGGATGTTCCGGTATTTACCGACCGCGGCAACAACAAGGCCGAAGACATCGCACTCAAGGCGAGAAAAGAAGCCGAAAGACGTGGATACGATGTTCTGATTGTCGATACGGCAGGCCGTCTGCAGATTGACAGCGAACTGATGGATGAACTTGTGAGAGTCAAGAAGGCGGTTAAACCGCATGAGATTTTGCTTGTTGTGGACGCACTGACCGGTCAGGATGCGGTCAATGCAGCCGAAGGCTTTAATGACGCGCTCGGAATCGACGGCATCATCATGACGAAGATGGACGGCGACTCCAGAGGCGGTGCGGCACTTTCTGCGAAGAAAGTCACGGGCAAGCCGGTTAAGTTCATCGGTGTCGGCGAAAAGACCGACGCACTCGAACCTTTCCATCCGGAAAGAATGGCAAGCAGAATCCTCGGGATGGGCGATATGCTTTCGCTTATCGAAAAAGCACAGGAAACCTTTGACGAAGAAAAAGCAGCCAAACTCGAGAAAAAGATAAAGAAAAACGAATTTACACTTGAGGACTTTCTGGACCAGATGGGACAGATAACCCAGATGGGAGGTCTCGGCAAGATGATTGGCATGCTGCCGGGTCTTGGAGCCAGCAAAGTGAGCGACGAAGACATCGAAAAAGGAGAACAGGAATTCAAACAGATGGAAGCCATCATTTATTCCATGACCATCGAAGAACGCCGCAACCCATCGCTGCTTAACGCCAGCAGGCGTAAGAGAATTGCCGCAGGCTCAGGACAGCCTGTCAGCAAAATAAATAACTTGATCAAAAAGTACGAGGATACTAAAAAGTTGATGAAACAATTCAGCAATCCGGGCTTTATGAAAAAGAATAAAAGATTTAAAGGATTATTTTAAGGAGGATTTTAAAAATGGTAAAGATCAGATTAAAGAGAATGGGTGCACACAAACAGCCTTTTTACAGAGTAGTTGTAGCAGATTCAAGAGCACCGAGAGACGGTAAGTTCATCGAAGAAATCGGTTACTACAACCCTATGACAGAACCGAAGGAAATCAAAATTGACGCAGAAAAAGCTAAGAAGTGGTTAGGAAACGGTGCGCAGCCGACAGAAACTGTAAAGACTTTATTTAAAAAATCAGGAATTATTGAATAATAAGGAAACGGTGAAAGCTAATGACTAAATTGGTTGAAGCAATTGCAAAGTCACTCGTGGACAACCCGGAAGGCGTTGTCGTGACTGAGAGCGAAGGCCGCCAAGGAACGGTAATCGAGCTTAGAGTCGCTCCTGAAGACATGGGTAAAGTGATAGGTAAGCAAGGAAGAATTGCGAAAGCTTTGCGTACCGTTGTTAAGGCTGCGGCCACAAGAAATAATCAAAAAGTGACAGTAGAAATCGTAAAAGAGTAACGGTTTAATTGCGAAATTTCGGGCACATACTTTAGACAAGATTAAAATGTTTAGGTATGTGCCTGTTGTATAAGCAGGAGAAAAATGGAAAAAATTAAGATCGGAAAGATAGTAAACGCAGTTGCACTGCGCGGAGAAGTGAAAGTTTATCACTACTCAGATTACAAAGAAAGATTCGAAGAGCTCGATAGGATTTTGGTCGAGCGCAGAGGAAAATACGAAGAATATGAAATCGAAGGCGTGAGGTACCAGAAAGAAATGGTAATCCTCAAGCTCAAAGGAATAAATGACAGAAACGAAGCAGAAGCACTCAAAGAACGCGACCTGTACATCACGGAGGAAGACCTTCGCGAGCTGCCGGAAGATACTTTTTATGTGAAGGATCTAATCGGCTGCAGGGTCATAAACGAAGAAAACGGAGATGAAATCGGCAGAATCAAGGATGTTTTGCAGAATTCCGCACAGGATATTTATCAAATAGAACTCAAAAATGGCAAAGAGGCACTGATTCCGGTTGTCGGAGAGTTTGTCAGGGAAGTCAGTATCGAGGAAAAGTATGTGAAAATCCACCTGATTCCGGGCTTTATAGACGAAGAGGCAGTAAAGGTAGAATAGAATGAAAATAAATATTTTGACGCTTTTTCCGGAAATGTTCACAGCAGTAACCGAAAGCAGCATCCTGGGCAGGGCCGGAGAAAAGGGAATACTTGACATTAATTTGATAAACATACGGGATTTCAGTACAGATAAGCACAACAAGGCAGACGACTATCCGTTCGGTGGCGGCTTGGGAATGGTGATGCTGCCGCAGCCTGTTTTTGACGCGCTTAAATCACTTGAACCCGGAGAATCCGAGAAGGAACCCGAAACGCCAAAGAAAAAGATGATTTACATGTCTCCGAGGGGCAGAATTCTTGACCGCGAAAAGATTGAAGAACTTGCGGAAGTTGAGGAAATGACGATTCTCTGCGGGCATTACGAAGGCGTTGACCAGCGAATCATAGATGAATGGGATATGGAAGAAATCTCTATCGGCGATTACATTCTGACCGGAGGCGAACTTGCTGCAATGGTGCTCATTGACAGTGTTTCGCGTTTTATTCCGGAGGTTTTGGGGACGAAAGAATCGGCAACCGAAGAATCGGTGTATTCCGGGCTGCTGGAATACGACCAGTACACAAAACCGCGGGAATACGAGGGTCTGGCGGTACCGGAAGTTCTTCTGAACGGAAATCACAAGCTGATCCACCTGTGGCAGTATGAAAACTCGCTCAGACTCACAAAGGAACGCAGACCGGATCTTTTTGCGGCATATGTCGAAAAAGCAAAAGACCTGACAAAAGACGAGAAAAAAATACTGGAAGAGATTGTGTCAAAAGCGTAGATATTAGGTTGTATTGCACAAGCTGTTGTGGTAAAATAAAGTGATGAGTAATAACACAAAAAAGAGCAATTCGAAAGCAAAAATATGCATATTGGGATTTGTCCTGCTTTTTGTGGCACTGTACCTGTACATATATGTCGTGCCGAGGGTTTCGGATATTTTCGTGGAGACGTACATTGCGGAATACGGAACGCTTGAATCGGGGGTTGAAGCGGACTGCCTTTTCGTAAGGGATGAGACCGTTTACAGTGCCGGCAGTGCCGGAAAAATCGAGAGAGTACTTTCTCAGGGGAAGCTTGTCAGAAAGGGAAGCAAGGTTGTTACGCTTGCGGGAACGGGTTGCTATACCGAGGAGAGAGGAGTCATAAGTTATTATTATGACGGTATGGAGAAACTTCTGACATCTGAGAATCTTGATAAGATAACTCTTTCGGACATGGAAAAGACGAGGGCGGATGAATTTAAGGTACACGACTGCAAGAAAAACAGTGTCGAAGCAGGAGACAAGATTTTTAAGGTTGTCGACAATAAGGAGTGGTTTCTTGCAGCATGGCTTTCAAGCGATGACGCCGAAGGATTTGAGGCAGGAAACAATGTGAAAGTCGACTTCCATGACGGAGTGCGCCTCAAGATGAAAGTAAAATCCGTGACGGAAGAAGACGGCAGGTGGAAAGTGATCCTTTCCTGTAACAGGTATTATGAATATTTTGATAAATACAGGACCCGGAAATGCAAACTCATAAGATCGAGCAGGACGGGAATTTTGCTTGAATCTTCGAGCATAGTCGAAGAGGACGGACAAAAAGGCGTATATGTCAAAGACAAATTCGGAAATTACAATTTTACGCCTGTAAGCATACTCGCTTCGGACAAGGGCGTAACCGTTGTCGAAAAAAATTATTACTACGATGACGAGGGCAAAACTGTCGCCACCGTTAAGAACTATGATGAGATATTAAAGGGAGAGTGATACGATGTCAATTAAGGAAAATATTGCGCACATAAACAGTCTGAAAGAAGAGGCCGCAAAACGCTCCGGCAGAAGCGGTGACGATGTGCTTTTGGTAGCCGTGACCAAACTCCATGATGTGGACGAGATAAATGAAGCAATCGACTGCGGAATTACAGACATCGGCGAAAACAAAGTGCAGGAAATCATGAACAAATATGACGGTGTCAAACCGGTAAGATGGCATCTCATCGGACACCTTCAGACAAACAAGGTGAAATACATCATCGACAAGGTATGCATGATTCATTCGGTTGACTCACTCAAACTTGCCGAGGAGATAGACAAACGTGCCGCTCAGCACGGACTTATAATGGATATATTGATTCAGGTTAATTCTGCAATGGAAGAGAGCAAGTTCGGAATTACGACAGAAGAAACGGGTGCGATGATTGAAAGCATTTTGGAAAACTGTCCGAATATCAGGATAAGAGGACTGATGTGCATTGCTCCTTTTGAGGACAACCCTGACGATGCAAGAGAATATTTTGCCGAAGTAAAGAAACTTTACGACAAATACGGCAGACTCGACAACCCGAGAATTGATTTTAAATATCTTTCCATGGGAATGTCAAACGACTTTGAGGTTGCGATTGAAGAAGGCTCCACGCTAATCAGAGTAGGAACATCTATATTTGGGGTCAGAGATTATTCTAAGAAAATGGGAGGAAACTGATATGGGATTTTCAGAAACTTTTAAGAAGCTGGTAGGAATCGACGAAGTAACCGAAGATGAATTCACGGAAGAAGAGATTGAGGCAGCAAAAGAGCAGGTTCTCAGAGAAGAAAACCTCAGAAAGCCGATAAGCGGATCATTCCAGCCAAAAACTTCAATGCCGGACAACCCAAAAGCAATTCCGCTTGAAAAGAAGCTTTCAATCGCAGGAACAAACACGTTTACACTTGTAGTGATTGAACCGAAGAGTTTTGATGAGTGTCCGAAGCTTGTTGACAGTCTCAAGGGCAGACGTCCGGTTGTGATTAATCTCGAAAAAATCGAAACCGAAACAGCAAAGAAAATCTTTGATTTCCTCAGCGGTGCAACTTATGCGCTGAACGGAAACGTGCAGAAGGTTGCAAACAACATCTTTATTTTTGCGCCTGAAAAGGTTGATATTACAACCAACCAAGAGGAACGAAACGGATTTGACTTCGGCACGAACAAAAGCCCATGGGCGGGAAGATAAGGAGGAGAACGGATGATTACACCTTCAGATATTGAAAACAAACAGTTTGCACGCGTTAAGAAAGGCTATGACCCGGACGAGGTCGATGATTTTTTGGATCTTGTGATTCTCGATATGGAGAAGCTTATCAGGGAAAACAAGCAGTTAAAAGAGGAATTGGGTAAGGCACATGTGCAGGTGGACAAGCACATGAATACGGAAACAACGGTGTATGAAACCCTCGAAGCGGCAAAATCTCTTATGAACGATATCGCGGCGAGCGCGGAGAGAAGGGCGGAGATTCTGCTTAAAAACGCAGAGATGGAAGCCGGAATCATAACGAAAGAGGCCAAAGAATCTATTTCAAAGCTTACCGAAGAAGCAAACCGCATGCGGACGAAGGTTGAAATGCTGAGAGGAAGATACAAGAACTTACTGGAAACCGAACTCGAACGCCTTGAATTCATGGGAAATGATTTGTTTGAGGACTTCGAAAAAGACTTTCTCCCGGCTTCCATGACGGATTTGGACGGTAAAGAGGAAAAGACAGCTGAGCGAACCGAAAGCCCGGAAGAGGATGTCAAAACCGCAAAAGACGAAATGAAGAAGACAATGGTGAACATCAGATGAGAAAATTCCGTTATCTGATTATAGCATTGATTATCTTGGCGGATCAGGCAGCCAAGCTCGCAGTCAGATGCAATATGCAGGTAGGGGAATCGATCCCCGTTATAAAGAATTTCTTCTCAATAACGCATATTTCAAATTCGGGCGGAGCTCTCAGCATATTTGAGGGAAACACACTCCTGCTGATTGCGGTTCCGGTGCTGGCAATGGCTGCTGCGGTTTGGTATATGGAGAAACATCAAACCGCCCATTGGTCACTGATCCTGGCAATTGAGCTGATTGTCGGCGGCGGCATAGGAAACCTGATAGACCGGGTGTGGCAGGGATATGTAACGGATTTTCTGGATTTTACATCTTTGCCCCTGTGGAATTGGGTATTCAACATTGCGGACATAGCCGTATGCGTCGGATGTTTTCTTTTCGTTCTGTATATCTTCAAATTTGACGGAAGCGAAGGAACCAAAACGGAGGGAAAAAATGGATCAGCCGAATAGCTACACATTTACAATAGACAAAGAAAACCAAAGCACTCGAATTGATTCAGTGCTTTCTTTGCTTTTACCGGAAACATCGAGGAGTTTCATACAAAAGCTTATAGAAGGAGGGAATCTGCTTCTGAATGGACAGGTTATGACCTCCAAAAAATACAAAACATGCGAAGGCGACCGGATTGAAATTATCGTTCCGGAACCTGAGAAGCTCTCTGTGGAACCGGAGAACATCCCGCTTGACATCGTATATGAGGATGATGATGTGCTGGTTGTGAATAAGCCGAAGGGAATGGTTGTGCATCCTGCGGTCGGAAATTATACGGGGACGCTTGTGAATGCGATCATGTATCACTGCGGGGACAGACTTTCCTCCATAAACGGCGTTATCAGACCGGGGATTGTTCACAGGATAGATAAAGATACGAGCGGACTTTTGATGATTGCCAAGAACAATAAGGCACATGAGTCGCTCTCCAAGCAGCTTGCGGAGCACAGCATTACGAGAAGATACAAGGCTCTTGTATACAACAACTTTACCGAGAACAGCGGAACGGTCGATGCACCGATCGGAAGA
>ENA-ORSL01001596-ORSL01001596.1-human-gut-metagenome-genome-assembly--contig:-NODE-1596-length-18713-cov-2.907868_pt1 | contig 18713 bp, 22 predicted proteins | sample MGYA00242190_ERZ509157 | MGnify/ENA primary metagenome ERZ509157 (study PRJEB26280, sample SAMEA2338664) | human gut metagenome | biome: human gut; feature: human-associated habitat; material: faeces...
ATATAGAAGCTATAAAGATATTAAAAAAATGTGATGAAGAAAATAGATATGCAACACCTGAAGAACAAGAAAAATTAGCACAATATGTTGGTTGGGGAGGAATACCAGAAGCTTTTGATTCAAGAAAAGATGAATGGTTAAGTGAATATAATGAATTAAAGGAATTACTAACTGAAAAAGAATATAAAGAAGCAAAAAGTTCTACCCTTACAGCATTTTACACACCTCCAGTAGTTATAAAGTCCATTTATAAAGCGTTAAAAAAGATGGGACTTGAAAGAGGTAATATTTTAGAGCCATCTTGTGGAGTAGGTAATTTCTTTGGATTACTACCCAAAGAATTAGCAGAGTGTAAAATGTATGGAGTAGAAATCGATTCAATATCTGGAGGAATTGCTAGGCAGTTATATCAAAAGAATACAATAGCAATAAAAGGCTTTGAAGAAGTTGAAATGCCAGATGCATTCTTTGATGTGGCAATTGGAAATGTACCTTTTGGTGATTATAAATTAGCAGATAAACGATATGATAAAAATAAATTTCTAATTCACGACTATTTTTTCGCTAAAGCTCTTGATAAAGTAAGACCTAATGGAATTATTGCATTTATAACTAGCAAAGGCACATTAGATAAAGATAATGATAAAGTTAGGAGATATATATCACAAAGAGCTGAACTTATAGGAGCTATAAGACTACCCAATAATACATTTAAGAAAAATGCTAATACTGTTGTAACATCAGACATTATCTTTTTAAAGAAACGAGATAAGATAGTGGATTTAGAAGATGACTGGGTAGAAATTTCAACTAATGAAAATGGAATAAAAATGAATAAATATTTTGTAGATAATCCCAATATGGTTTTAGGCAAGATGGAAACCTGTACAACACAGTTTGGAATAGATACAACTTGTAACCCAAATTATGATATTTCATTAGAAGAACAATTAGACAACGCAATAGAAAATATTACAGCACAAATAGAAGACTATCAAATAGATAATTTAGATGAACAAGAGGAAATAAGTATTCCAGCCAGTTCTAATGTAAGAAATTTTAGTTATACAATAGTAGAAAATCAAGTATATTTTCGTGAGAATAGTCGAATGTATCTTCAAGATTTACCAATAACATCTATAAACCGAATAAAAGGTATGATAGAAATCAGAGATTCTTTAAGAACTCTAATAGAATTGCAAACAGATGATGGATCAGATGAAGAAATACAAATAGAACAAGCAAAACTTTCAAGATTATATGATAGCTTTACAAAGAAGTATGGAATAATAAACTGTAAATCAAATGAAAGAGCATTTTCACAAGATGATAGCTATTTCTTATTGTGTTCACTAGAAGTGTTGGATAAAGATAGAGAGTTTGTGAGAAAAGCAGATATGTTCTATAAAAGAACTATAAAACCAAATAAACAAGTGTCAAAAGCCGATAGTGCTATTGACGCTTTAATTTTATCTGTAGCTGAAAAGGCTTGTGTAGATTTAGAATATATGTCTAAACTTACTGGAAAGGAAAAAGAACAGTTAATTAAAGAGTTAGAGGGTAGCATATATAAAGACCCAATGACAAAAGAATATGTAACAGCTGATGAATATCTTTCTGGAAATGTAAGACAAAAATTAAGAATAGCACAAGAATTTGCTCAAAATAATAAAGAATATGAAATAAATGTTAAAGCCCTCGAAAGAGTTAAAATAAAAGATTTAAGTGCTAGTGAAATAAGCGTTAGATTAGGAGCAACTTGGATTCCTGCAAGTGATATAGAAGAATTTATTTTTGATTTACTAAAACCTAGCTATTATGTGCAATCTAAAGTGAAAGTGCATTATTCTGATTATACATCTGAATGGAACATAGCAAATAAAAGTGAAGATAGATACAATGTAAAGTCATATAACACTTATGGAACAAGCAGAATAAATGCCTACAAAATAATAGAACAAACATTAAACTTAAAGGATGTAAGGATATTTGATACAGTTATTGATATTGATGGAAATGAGAAAAAAGTTTTAAATAAAAAAGAAACTGCAATCGCACAGTCAAAACAGGAAATAATTAAAAACAAATTTATTGAATGGATTTGGAAAGACCAAGAAAGAAGAGAAAGACTAGTTACTCTTTATAATGAAAAATTCAACAATATTAAGCCAAGAGAGTTTGATGGACAGTATATAAAATTTGGTGGAATAAATCCAGAAATTACATTACGAAAACATCAAGTAAATGCGATAGCAAGAATTTTGTATGGCAAAAATGTTTTACTAGCTCACGAAGTTGGTGCAGGTAAAACATTTGAGATGGTTGCAGGATCTATGGAAAGTAAAAGGATAGGACTTTGCAATAAGTCTTTATTTGTAGTACCAAATCATATAATTGAACAATTTGCAAGTGAATTTTTACAATTGTATCCAAGTGCAAATCTTTTAGTTACAACAAAAAAAGATTTTGCAATGAATAATAGAAAAAAGTTTATTTCAAAGATTGCAACAGGCGAATACGATGCAATAATTATTGGACACTCGCAATTTGAGAAAATTCCTATATCAAAAGAAAGACAAGAAAAAATATTAGAAAGACAAATAAATGAAATGGCTTTAGGAATTGAAGATTTAAGAAATAATGATGGAGAATATTATTCAATAAAACAACTTGAAAAGAGTAAGAAGAAAATTGAAGAAAGACTGAAAAAATTAAATGACCAAGCGAATAAAGATAGCCTTATAACTTTTGAACAACTTGGAGTGGACAGATTATTTGTTGATGAGGCACACTATTTTAAAAACTTATTCTTATATACCAAAATGAGAAATGTGAGTGGAATTGCACAAACAGAGGCTCAAAAAAGTTCTGACTTATTTATGAAATGTCAATATATTGATGAACTTACTGATGGAAAAGGTATTACTTTTGCAACAGGAACACCTATTAGCAACTCAATGGTAGAGCTATATACTATGCAAAGATATTTGCAATACCAAACCTTAAAAGAAAGTGGCTTATTGCAATTTGATTCGTGGGCAAGTACCTTTGGAGAAACAGCAAATTCAATAGAATTAAATCCAGAGGGAACAGGTTATAGAAGTAAAACGAGATTTGCTAAATTTTATAATCTACCAGAACTTATGGCACTTTTTAAAGAAGTAGCAGATGTGCAAACAGCTGACACACTTAATTTACCAACACCAGAGGCAGTATATAAAACAATAGTTGCAAAACCTAGTGATATTCAAGTAGAAATGGTGCAAAATCTTGCAGAACGAGCTGAAAGAATAAGAAAGGGCGAAGTAAATGCACAAGATGATAATATGCTTATTATCACAAATGAAGGAAGAAAACTAGCACTTGATCAAAGATTAATAAACGAAATGCTACCAGACTTTGAAAATAGTAAAGTGAATTTATGTGTAAATAATTTGTATGAAATATATGATAAAACAAAGCAAAACAAATCAACGCAACTTGTATTTTGTGATTTATCTACACCCAAAGGGGATGGTAAATTCAATGTATATGATGATATTAAGCAAAAGCTAATATCAAAAGGTGTAAATGAAGATGAAATAGCTTTCATTCACGATGCAACAAATGAAAATAAAAAGAAAGAACTATTTGCGAAAGTTAGAAGTGGAGATGTAAGAGTTTTAATTGGAAGTACAAGCAAGATGGGTGCAGGAACTAATGTACAACAGAAATTAGTTGCTATACACCATTTAGACTGTCCGTGGAGGCCTGCTGATCTAACACAACGAAATGGTAGAGGCATAAGGCAGGGAAATGAGAATTCTAAAATTGAAATATTTACCTATGTAACTGAAAGAACATTTGACGCGTATTTATATCAACTTATACAAAACAAATTGAAATTTATTACACAGATAATGACATCAAAAGCAATATCTCGTTCTGAAGAAGATATTGATGAGAAAGTATTATCAGTTGCAGAAGTAAAGGCTTTAGCAGCAGGAAATCCACTTATTATAGAAAAAACACAATTAGAGGCAGATGTGGCAAAATTAAAACTATTAAAACAAAGTTATTTAAGCCAAGTATATAATCTGGAAGATTTGATAGCAAAGTTTTACCCTAAAAAAATAAAAGAATTACAAGGAGAAATTGAAACTTATAAAAAGGATATTGTAATTAGAAATAATAATACACAAAGCGATAATGAAGAAAAATTTTCTCCAATGATAATAGCTGGAAAAATTTATACCAATAAGGAGAATGCAGGAACAGAATTAATAGAACAATGCAAGAATAAAAAGAATATGGAAACTGAAGAAATAGGAGAATATAGAGGCTTTAAGATGTCTTTAAAAATAGATCTCGTAAGCAGGGAATTTAGTTTAGAACTTAAAGGCAATGCTACACATACTGTTAATCTAGGAACAGATAAATTTGGAAATATAACAAGAATTGATAATGTACTTGCAGACCTAGAAAAAAGAGTTGAAAGAAAGGCAGTAGAATTAAAAGAAACAGAGAGGCAACTTGAAACAGCAAAAAATGATATTGAAATTCCTTTTAATCAAGAATCAGAACTTCAAGAAAAAACTAAAAAATTGGATAATATAAATATAATGCTAAACCTAGATGAGAAAGATAATGAACTAATGGATGATGATGAAGTTCAAGAAGAAAAAACACCAGAGGAAAACAAAAGTCAAGACTACGATAGGAAAGATTTTAGATAAAACGCACATTTTACACAAATTTAATTTATCAGTATTATATTTGCAGGAGGGATAATTAAAAATGGAAAAGTCAATATTAGATGAATTATTTGAAGCAAAGTATGATAACTTTGAAGAAGAAAGAATGAAAAAAGAAAAGGGGTGTAATGATAAATATTATAGTAGCTTGGAAAAAACAGAGGCAATTGTAGAACTTGTACCAGAAACTAATAGAAAGTATGCAAAAGAGTGTTATGAGCAACTTGTAAGAAATTTCCTCAATCATACAAATGAATTAAATAAAGAATATTATAAGTTAGGTATTAAAAATGGAGTACAAATAATTAGAGAAATAGAAGAAACTACACCAGAACAAGTAGCAGAATTTGACCAATATTTTAAGTTCTTTGATGGGGAGAATACTGATTTTAATGATTTTATTGAGGAGTATAAGGTAAAACATATTTATAAAGATAGTAAATATGCAGAAAATAGGGCAAAAATTAAGGAAATATTAGATAAAAATCCAAGAATTAGAAACTTTGTAGAAGATGATGAAATAGTTGAACTAACTAAAAATGAATTAGGAGAATTACTAAAAATTTACCGTATAAAAGAAGATCAAAATGCTATTGAAACAGCTTATATATTTAAGTTAGGTATTAGAGAGGGAAGATTTTAAAATATTAAAAAAGTGGCAGGTAATTAAAAAATTATCTGTCATTTTTTTATGCAAAAATGGAGGAATTGTTAATGGAAAGTAAAGAATTTTTAAAAGAAAAATTAATTGAAAAAGTAGAAAATGAATACAAAGAGTTTGTTGAAGAATTAAAGAAAAAAACACCAGAAGAAATAATAGAAAATGCTTATGAATTAACTTCAAAAGATGAAATAATAGGACAATTAAAAGAAATGACATTAGATGAGGATGAGATAAAAACAATGTTAAAAGAAGATGGTTTATTAGCACAATTTTATTCAGACTGGTTAGATTATGATAGTCAACTTGGAGAAAATATATCGTATGCAATGACAGATACAATAGAAATAATAATGAGTGATTATAATGAAAATATAAAACAAAAAAATCGTGAAAGTAGGTAGATAATATGCCATATATTCCACCAAAAGTATTAGCAGAAATAAAGAAAATAGACCTACTAACTTATCTAAAAAACTATGAGCCAGATGAATTAATATATATAGGAAAAGACACTTATGCTACAAAAGAACACGATAGCTTAAAGATTAGTAATGGATTATGGAACTGGTTTTCAGCAGGTATTGGAGGAAAAAATGCAATAGATTATTTAGAAAAAGTTAAAGGTTATTCCTTTATGGAAGCTGTTGAAATAATACTAAAAAATAAATCAATTCAAGCACCAATTTATGAAGAAAAAATAAAAGGAAATAAACACAATGAACTTATTTTACCAGAGAAAAATAGCAACAATGATAAAGCGATTTCATATTTGATCAGTAGAGGAATTGATGAAGAGATTTTAAAAAAATGTATAGAAAAAGATTTAATTTATGAAGAAAAATTTTATCATAATGTTGTGTTTTTAGGATATGATTTTAACAAAAAAGTGCAATATGCAGGTTGCAGAGGAACAGAAAATAATAATTTCAAAAGTGATGCAACAGGAAGTAATAAGGCTTATTCTTTTAGACTAGAATCGGAACAAAAAACAGATACAATTTATATTTTTGAGGGTGCAATAGATTTACTTTCTTATGCGACCTTTTTTAAATTATATGGCTTTAAATGGGAAGATAAAACAATGATTTCATTAGCAGGTGTATATCAACCTGCTAAAATTATTGAAGAAAGTAAAGTACCAATTGCAATAGAAAACTATTTGAAAAATCATCCAGAAATAAAAAAGATTGTATTATGTTTAGACAACGATGCAGCAGGAAGAAATGCGACAAAAGCATTAAAAACTGTTTTACAAAATGAATATGAAATTTTAGACAGACCACCTAAATTTGAGAAAGACTATAATGATTATTTATGCTCATTTTTAGGAATAAAAAAACAAAAAAATATTGAGAAAAATTTAAAAGAAAGGACTAGATAGATATGAAAGAATATATATTTAATGTTACGAAAAAATTAAACAAATTAGTAAAAATTTATGCAGAAGATAAGGAAAAAGCAAAGGAGAATTTAGTAAATATTGTATTAAAAAGTAATGCAATAAATTTTAAAAATATTGATGAAATTAATACAGAATATGAGGCAGAATATGTTGATTTTGATGAAAATATTGAATCAAGAGGCATACAAATAACTGATTATATTCCATTGGATAAAGAACTAGAAAATGATGGAATTATAGATGATTTTCCAAGAGAATTTAAAGAAATAGTGTGTGATAAATGTGGAAATTGTATGAGAGTAGATGAGGATTAAAAGTCCTAACAAGCACTGCATTTGTATATACACAAATGCCAACGATTATGGGGACACCCCAATCCCCGAACAAAGAAAGGAGCAAGAAAATGAATATTGAAAATAGAGATTATACTATACCAATTAGAGTGAGTTTTTCTGAACGAGAAAAAATAAAAAATCGTGCAGATAGTGTTAAAAGAAATGTTTCAACTTTTATGAGGCAAACAGCATTAAATTATGAAATAAGAGAAAAGCCAGAAAGAAACTTAATAATTGCACTCACAAAGGAATTAAGGGATGTAGAAAGAGCAATAAGAAATATTGGAAGAATAGCTTATGAAAATGACTTTATTGATGAAAAAGAGCTTGAAAGAGAAAGACAGAATTTAAACAAAATTATAGCACAAGTAAAAGAAAAATTGTTGTAGGTAAAATGTATGGCTACTACATCAATTTGGAAAGTTGGAAAAAGATTAGATAAGGTTATTAAATATACTACAAATCCAGAAAAAACAGAAGATAAAAATTACAGTGAAAGTTGGTATAGAGATTTACACAATACAGTGGAATATATAAAAGCAGATTTTAAAACAGAAAAACAATTTTATGTAACAGGAATAAATTGCAGTGAATATAATGTTCTGGAAGAAATGAAAGCAACAAAAAAGAAATTTGGTAAAGAGAGAGGAATATTAGCATATCACGCATTTCAATCATTTGCAGAGGGAGAAGTTACTCCAGAACAGGCTCATAAAATTGGAATACAACTTGCTGAAGAACTTTGGGGAGATAGATTTGAGGTTATAGTTTCAACACATCTTAATACAAAGCATATTCATAATCATTTTGTACTCAACTCTGTATCTTTTGTTGATGGCAAAAAATACAGAGATAATAGGTCAACCTATGCTATTATGAGAAGAACATCTGATGAAATATGCAGAGAAAATAATTTAAGTGTTATAGAGGAAAAACCTTGTGGTAAGTTAAATATAGATTATAGCAAATATTATAGTTCATATTTACAAAGAGATGATTATCATACACTTGTAAAAGCAGATGTGGATTTTGCAATAAAACAGGCATATTCATACAACAATTTTGAAGATATTTTAATAGATATGGGTTATACAATAACAATTCGAGCAGGAAAAATAAGTTTGTGTAAGCCACCATATAAAAGAAATATAAGAATTACCAGAGCTTTTGGAGAGGAATACAGTATGGATAATATTGAAGAAAGAATAATGAGCAACACTTCATATATTCCTTTACTTGCTAAAAGTAAAATTAAAAGATATAAAGTTAAAAATAGAAAATCAATAAGGTATGATCGAGGTAGTCTATATAGATTATATCTTTATTATTGCTATATGTTTAAAGTATTTCCTAAAAGTAACAGAATAAAGCTATCTGAAAATATGAAAAAAGAAGTTAGGAAAATGGAACAAATGTCGAATGAAATTAAGTTTATTTGTAGAAACAAAATTAAATCTACAGATGAACTTTTTTCATATAAAAAAAATCTTGCAGAAGAACTAAACAATCAAATGAAAGAGAGGTGTAAATTGAGAAGAAATAGAGAAAAATGTCAAGATAGTGAAGAAAGACAAAAAATATGTAATGAAATATTAGTTGTTTCTGATAAGATTAATTATTTAAAAAAGGAGGTAAAGTTATGTGAAGATGTTAGAAAAAGAAATATAACAATGAAAGAAAACATTAGAGAAATTGAAGAAGAAAAATTAAAAGGAAAGGAGAAAAATGATTATGAGTACAGCAGGTGATTCAGCTGACCACTTAATGCAATTATATTTAGATGGTGTTGAGGTTGGCTTTAAAATTGTAGGCGAGGGTGCAAAAAATATTGCAATGATTATTACTGCAAAAATGGCAGAGAATAAGCAAACAAAAGGTAAAACAAGATTAGCTACAATGTTAAAAACAAATAAAGAATTGAAAATTTATACATTTAAAGCAGAAGATATGAAAAAATTTTCACAAGAGGCAAAAAAATATGGAGTATTATATTGTGTTTTAGCCAATAAAAAGAATTCAAAAATAGATGGATTAGTAGATATTTTAGTAAAAGATGAGGATGCTTCAAAAGTTAATCGTATAGCAGAAAGATTTGAATTTGCAAAAATTGATAAAGCACTTATTGCAAAAGATATTAATGAACAAGAAAAAGCTAAACAAGTAACAAATGAAATAACAGATGAAGAAAAACTCGTAAATGATATTTTAAGTAATCCAGAAGAAGAAATACAAGAGGTAATGCAGGAGAATTCTCCCAGTAAGGAAAATACGGAGGAAAAGAATCAGTTAGAGAGTTCCTTATCTACCAAGCACAAAAGCAAAAGCAAAACAAACGAAGAAAATAAACCATCAGTTAAACAAGAATTAGCAGAAATTACAAAAGAAGTTGAGGCAAGAGAAAAAGCAAAGGAAAATATAAAGGAAGAAAATGCTATCAAAGAAAAAAAGAAAGAACCAAAACATTATAAAGAAGAAGGACAACAGCCAAAGCCGAAACATCTAAAAGAACCAAAACACTTAAATAATGCACCAAAAAGAAAAAAGCTAAAAAGGAAAGAGAGGTAGTAAGATGGACGAGTTAGTTAATGATATTATGGGAAAAAAGCAAAGTAGTAATTCATATAAAAACAATACAAATACAAAATGGAAAGAAGAACAGTCAAGAAAAAGGCAACAGGCATTTTCAAAGATGGAAAAAATGTCTTTTGTAGTAAAAACTAATGGCGAAATGTTTCAAAAATATTTAGATATTCAAAGCAGATTCAATAGAAACTCTGTTGGAAACTGCCTTATTATATTAACAGATAAGCCAAATGCTATGCAGTTTAAAGATAAAAAGTCTTGGAAAGAATTAAATGTTAATGTAAAAGCATATAATGAGCCATTTACAATATTAGAACCAGAAGAAAAAAATGGTAGAAGATATTTCAACCCCAAAGATGTATTTGATATATCACAAACAGATTCAAATATACCAGACTATAAAGATACACACACAGAAGAAGAATTACTTGCAGGTTATTTATATGATTGTAAAGCAGAAAAAGAAGTAGTAAATAAATTACCAGATGACAGCATTGGTATAAAATACGATAGTGAAACAAATAAATTATATATATGTAGGGGTATGGAAAAAACAGATAGATTTCAAGCACTTGGCAATGAACTTGCAAACATTGAATTAAGAGCAGATGAAGAAAATCATTACAAAGATTTTAAATGTAAATGTATTTCATATATGCTATGTAAAAAATATAATATAGATGTTTCAAACTATGATTTTACAGACCTACCAAGTGAACTTCAATTTAAAGATAATGGTACAGATATAAGAAAAGAATTGGACACAATAAGATTAGCTTATAATTCTATAAATGATAGAATACAAGAAAGGTTTGAAAAGGGGTTTAATTCTGAAAAAAATAGAAGTACCAAAGTGCAAGAGAGGTAGGTTAAGATGAAAGAAGAAAAAAGAGTTTTAGTATTAGACAGATATGAATATGGCATAATATTAAAAATAATAAATGATAGAAGAACAGCAATGTTAAATGAGAATAAAGACACAGAACTTGTAAACGAAATTTTAAAAAAGGTTATAAAAGCCCCAACTAAAAAGCATAGATTTTACAAGAAAGATAAAGAAATGTGTTATGAAAGATAACGGCAAATCTTATATCATTTTTTATTTGCTTGGTGGAATTGCAGTTATTTGGCTTTCCTTAATGATAGCACCTTATATTAGTGGTGGACTATCAGAAGTATTACAAGCACTTCCTAAAATAACAGAAAATCCACTTAAGATAGTGTATTGCAATAGTACAATAAAAACAATAGGAATTTTTTTAGGAATATATATTTTAGCAATTATAGTATTTCAATCTTCTAAAAAGAATTATAGGAGAGGGAAAGAATATGGCTCGGCAATATGGGGCATTGCTAAACAAGTCTGCAAAAAATATAAGCAATTTCCACAAAAAAAAAATAAAAAATTAACACAAAATTTTAGCATAGGACTAAATTCAAGAAAACATAGAAGAAACTTAAATATTCTTGTATGTGGAGGAAGTCGGAGCAGGTAAAACGAGATTTTTCGTAAAACCTAATTTAATGCAATGCAATTCATCATTTGTAGTATTAGACCCTAAACGGAGAAATATTACGAGATGTGGGCAATTTATTAAAAAAAGAAAAATATAAAATTAAAATATTAGATTTAGTAAATCCAAAATATAGCCATTGTTATAATCCTTTTGTATATATTAAGGACGATAATGATGTACAAAAACTTGTATCAAATTTGTTTAAAAGCACAACACCAAAGGGGAGTGTTAGCAATGATCCATTCTGGGATATTGCAGCCTCAATGTTGTTAAGTGCTTTAATTTTTTATCTAAAATATGAAGCACCAGTTGAGGAGCAAAATTTTGCGATGGTCGGAGAGATGTTGAGGGCAGGAACACCAAAAGAAGATGATGACAGTTATGAAAGCCCACTCGACATTTTATTCAAACGATTAGAATTTAGAAATAAAGACCATATAGCAGTAAAATATTACAAAGACTACCACAGTGGTTCTGGAAGAACTTTAAAGTCTATACAGGTAACACTTGCTTCAAGATTAGAAAAATTTAATATTGAAGATATAGCAAAACTAACTATGGTAGATGAAATGGAATTAGACAAATTAGGAGAAGAAAAAACAACAAAAAATTCTATTAAAATTGCAAAAAAACGGAACAAAGAACACAGCAAAAGCAACCAAGACAACAATAAAAGCAAGTAAAAAAGCCATAAAAGTAGCAAAAGAAACAGCGAAAGCGACAGCCAAAGGAATAAAAGCTACTATTAAAATAACAATAAAAATAATAAAAGCAATGATTGCAGCAGCAAAGACACTTGCTTATGCAATTATTTCAGGAGGTTGGATTGCAGTTTTAATTATTGTGATTATAACCTTAATTGCCTTAATATGTACCTCTGTTTTTGGAATATTCTTCTCATCAGAAAATACAGGAAGTAAAGTAACAATAGGAGAAACACAAGAAGTAACTACAATGAGTAAGGTTATATCAGACATAAACAAAGAATTTATGAAAAAAATCACAGATATACAAAATTCAAATTCTTATGATGAGTGTGAGATAAATTCTAACAGAGCAGAATGGAAAGATGTACTTTCAATATATGCTGTAAAAGTAAGTGGAGGAAACGAGCAAACCGATGTAATAACTATTGATGACAATAAAGTAAAAGAATTAAAAAATATATTCTGGGAAATGAATGAGATAAATCATAATATTACAGAAAAAACAGAAACCAAAACAGAGATACACTTAACAAAGACGGAAAGAAAAACAATAACAATAAAGACATTGCATATAAACGTTACAAGCAAAACGGTAGAAGAAATGGCAGAAAAATATAATTTTAATCAAGAACAAATGAAACAACTAACTGAAATAAGAGATAGTGAGTATGCAAGTATGTGGAGTGCAGTAATTTATGGTACTTCTGTTGGAAGTAATGATATAGTTGCAGTAGCATTAAGTCAAGTTGGAAATGTTGGAGGAGAGCCTTACTGGAGTTGGTATGGATTTAAAAGCCGTGAAGAATGGTGTGCTTGTTTTGTTTCTTGGTGTGCAAATGAGTGCAACTATATTGAAAAAGGTATTATTCCTAGATTTGCAGGTTGTGGAAATGGAGTAGATTGGTTTAAAGCGTGTTTATTATGGAAAGATAGAGGCTTTATTCCAAAAGGTCGGCGATATTATATTCTTCGATTGGGCTACTGATAAAGATGGAAGAAATGGAAAAGCAGATCATGTTCGGAATTGTTGAGAAAGTTGAGAATGGAAAAGTCTATACAATAGAGGGAAATTCAAACGACCGATGTTGTCAAAGAGAATATGATATAAATAGTCCAGATATTTTAGGTTATGGAATACCAATGTATTAATTAAGATTGAAAAAACTTATATTATAAACAAGAGAGGTAAAAAATGAAAATAAAAAAATTTGATGTAGTTGAATTAGTGGATGATAAAAGAGCAACAATTTTAGATGTAGCCAACAATAAGTGCTATGCGGAAATTGTAGATAGCAATGGAAAAACAATAGAGTATAGAAATATAAAACAAGAAGAAATAATTAAAATTTTATTTAAAAAAGATAGAGAAAGATAGAAAAAAGTGTGCTAGTTAAAATAATAACTAGTACACTTATTTTTTTTGTAATATTTTCAAAAATATGGTAGAATGTATTTGGTAAAGAGGAGGAAAAATGACATTAACACAATTGATAGATATAATATTAGATTCAAAAATGAGCGAAAATAGTGATTTCATAAGAATTACATATTACGAAATAAAAATTAAATGCAATTTAAGTAATGAGCAATGTGATGAATTTATTAGACTAGCTAAAATAAAGTTAGAAAACATGAATTTTAAAGTATATCTCCAAGACGAAAAATATAGCTATGAAAATGCTAGCAGAACGGTTCAAATTAATGAGGTACTGATAGCGATAAGAAACCAAAACAATAAACAAGTAAATAAAAAAAATAAATATAAAAAAGGATGAAATAATATATGAGAAAAACTTATTTGCAGATAGGAGCAGCAAGATTATTAGATATAAGAGTTATTGCAGACAATAAAATAATTTATGAAGGAGCTGTCGATACAGCACTTCAAGAGATTAAAAGTTTGAAATATTATGATGTTAATGTAAACAGCGATAAAGTTGAATACAAGGTAGAGTTAGAACAATAAAAAAGATATTATATGAGGAGGAAAAATGATAACAATAAAATTAGAAAATAATATTGATAAAGAGATTGATGATATAATAGACAATGAATTTAATAAATTTGCAAAGAAAAATGGAATTGTATGTGACTATGAGCCATTTACTTTTATTGCAAGAGAAAATGAGCATATTGTTGGAATATTAACAGGACACTCTTATTATAACGAAGTACATATTGGAGATCTTATTGTAAAAGAAGAATACAGAAACAAGAAAATTGGAACTAAACTTGTAAATGCTGTTGAAGAATATTATAAGGATAAAAGATTTAGAAACATAAATTTAACTACTTATGGTTTTCAAGCACCAACGTTTTATGAAAAATGTGGTTTCAAGATTGAATTTATCAGGGAAGACAAAGAAAATCCAAAACTAACAAAATATTTCTTAATTAAATATATTCAGAATTAATTAAATAGGTAAGAGGAAAAAATAATGAATTTAAATGTATTTGATGTTGTTGAATTAACAGATGGTAGAAAAGCAACAATTTTAGACATAGATAAAAATAAATATAAAGTTGAGATAATGTCAAAAGATTTCTCATATTCTAGTATTAAAAAAATATCAGTAAAACAAATAAAAAATATAATATATAAAAAGAGTTAGGAGATAAAAATGGCTGAAATTAAACAAGTTTTGAAAAAGAAAAATATATGGATTTAATACTTGAAGCAGACCCAGATAAAGAAATAGTAGAAAAGTATATTAAAGATGCAGAAATGTATGGATTATTTGAAAATGAGAAAATCTTAGCAGAAATAATTATTACAAAAGTTGATAATAATATATGTGAATTAAAAAATATTGCGACAAAAGAAGATGCTAGAGGAAATGGATACGGGAAAAAATTAATACAAAAAGTAACAAAATTGTATAAAAATAAATATAAGAAAATGATAGTCGGAACAACTCAAAACAATATTCCGTTTTATGTTAAATGTGGATTTGATAAATATTATAAAACAGAATATAATTTCTTTGTAGACAATTATAAAGAAGAAATTTGGGATGGTAATTTACATTGCATAGATATGTATTACTATTATATGAATTTATAATAAGGGAATGAATGGAGATAAAAAACATGTATTCAGATATATTTACAAATAATCTACAAATTATCGCAAGAGGATATGGCGATGAGGCTTTAGAGAGATTCGAAAATGAAGAAAAAGGATATATTAAAGGTACATCTTTAAATGGAACACCAATGGATTATTATTTATTAAAGAAGTTACGGATGTACTACCTTAGCAAAGAATATGCAGATAGTTATAAGAACAGATGAGGATTTCGAAACTCTAAGAAAGTATTTAAAATTGTCAGAACTAACAGTACCATTACAAATATCTAAGTATATACTTGTTTCGAAGGGAATTCCTCCATGCAATTATGAATTAAACTTAAAAGATGTTTGTGAATTAACTGTGAGTCAAATAGAATTTTTATATAAGAATGGAGGTCAAATAGAAAATATTAGATTAGCTGGACTTCAAAATGCTGTATTTAAACCAAAGGAATTTTTGGAATTAAAAAGATTTTTAAATTATATCACAAAGAGTGCAACCGAGGAGGAATCAGATGCGAAAAAGTTCTTGAAAGTATATGAGGTCATAGGAAGAAACCTAACATATAGAAGAAACTCAACATTTAAAGAAGCAATAAATCAAAAAGCAGCTTCTTGTCAGGGATATAGCGAACTGCTTAAACTTGCTCTAAATAATATAGGAATAGAATGCAATGTAATAAATGGAACATATAAAAAAATGGGAAACCCAGAATTTGATGGGCATTATTGGAATCAGGTGAAAATAGGAAATGTATGGTATAACTGTGATTTGACGTGGGATTCGCCTAAAATTAAGGAAGGAGAAAGAATTAAGTATTGCTTGAAAGATGATAGTTTTTTTAGAAAAGATGATGAACATGTACCAGTAAAAAATAAAGAAATATATCCAGTTCCAAATGAATATGATCAAAATATAATAAATCAATATTTTATTAATAAAAGAGAGGTAGAAAGATAACCGATAAAACTTTACATAATGGTAAAAACATAGTATAATGTTTTTGCTCATAACATTCATAAACTTTTTCTATTAAGCAATAAGAAAGGTGTGACAATAATGAAAAATTATCAGCAGGATATTCTAATAATTTTAAAAAGGATTTTTAGAATTGGTAAAGCTTTTTCTGCTTTTGCGGATTCATTTGGAATAGATAATATTTCAAATAATGAAAGTAAAGACTCTTTCACAGATCATATAGGAGGATATTCATATTCTAATTCATGGTGTCGGACATATAATAATGGTATAACATCTACAGAAGATGAATATGGTAATTTACGCTTTAGCAATGGAGAGTATGCAACCAGAACATCAGATGGATATTATTATTTTTCAAATGGAATAACAGGATATGAAGACTCATATGGAGATATCCATTTAAGTAATGGGCAAGTTATTATAAAAAAATAGAAAAAGTTTAGAGAGACTAGAAGTTTCTGGTCTCTCTTTTTATGTAAATAATTGACATAAAAAGGAAAAAATGATATAATTAAGCAGAAAGTATAATGGAGAAGGAGCCTATTATGGAAATAGAAGATGAAATAAATCAAATAAATTCAATTATTAATAAGTTAGATGTTATTCGAGATGATGAATGGCAAAAAAAAGAAGATGAAACTGAAGAAGAATTTGATAATAGATTAGAGACTATAGAAGAAGAATTGGAAGAAGAACTATTAGATTATATTTCTGATAGTTTATTAGCTGAACAAGAAATAAATGAAGAAGAAGCAATAAAAGAGGCTCAAGAAAAGATAAAGGCTGATTATGAATTATTTAGTGATGCTTTTATAAAAAGCGATAATGGAATTATTACACTAAAAAGTGAAGAAGAATTAATGACATTAGGCTATGATACGCCAGAAGAAGTTGAAAAGCTGAATTCAATAGCAGAAAATATTAATTCACCTGAAGTATATATTAATAAAATAAAAGACAGCATACACGCAAGTAAAGACATTGATGCTGAAATAGATAGAAAAATGGAACTTGCAAAAACCATTATTGCTGCAAAAAAAAGAGGTGAAACTCTTCCAAGTAGTTTAAATCCATCTATAGAAAAAGATAAGTTTGAAAAAGCGAATGCATACATTGCTAATACAACAACTTTAAGAAAAGTCCCATTTGTTCAAAATGAATATATAAATAACAATTATATAGCTGAAAGAAAATATAATAATGTAATAAGAAATATTACAACCAATACTACAACTGGTAGAACTGCTACAACAAATACTACTTCACAAGCTACCGCTCCAGTAATTTCTGCAACTGAAACTAAAATTGTAACAAGAAAAATTCCAGAAAGAAAAAATACACTTTATACAAATTTTGAAAAAAAACTAGATAAAAGCAATGATTTAACTAAACAAAAAATTAAAGCAAGAACAGAATTAAAAAGTATTTTTAAACAAATTGAAGATAAAGAATTATCAAAAGAAGAAATGGAAGATTTAAACTCTAAAATAGAAAGTATAAAAAAGAAATATCCAAATACAATAACTGAAAAAAATTTAAAAAAGCTTTTTGACACTTTTAAAGTGAAATTACCAACCATTGAACAAGAACATACAAACATAGGAGAAGATAATGGTAATGAATTAAACGAACTCAAACATGAATTAAATGAAAGCTTAAAAGACATAAACGAACATTCAGAAATAGATGTAGATGATGATAAACAAAAAAATGATAGATTAAAGGGACAAGGAGAAAAAATTGTTACTTCAATAGAAGAAGTCCAAAAAGAACCAAAAACAACTGAAATTAAAGCTCCTCATAAAACATCACCTAAAAAAAATAGAACAACAGATATTGCATTAGGTGCATTAGCTGTTGGAGAAGCGATAGGAACAACCATAGGAACTATAAAACAAAAAAGTGAAGAAAAAATCGAACATTTGAAGAAAAAAGGCGAAGAAGTTGTTCAAAATATTTCTCAGCAACAAAAAAAAGCTAAAAAAGAAAATACTGTAAGCACAAAATCTAAAAAGGAAGCAAAAAAGAAAAAAGAAAAAGTAGAAAAGACAAAAACAGAGACAGCCCCAGCTGTTCAAACGCCTATAGATAGCGTTAATGATAAGAAAAAGAAAAAAACTGATGGTCAGCCAGTAGTTGAGCCAAAAATTGTTATACCTAAAGCTAAAATGTCAAAAGAAGAATTATTAGAATCATTAAAAAAAGCAGAAACACATAGTAGTGAATATATACATGCAAAAGGAATTAATCTTTTAATTATTAACAAATTAATTTGCTACTTACGAGATAATAATGACCCAGAAATTCAAGAAAGATTAAATAGAGAAATAGAAAAATTACAAACAGATAGACATAATTCAACAGATGAATTATACATTTATAATCCTAAAAAAACAAATATTCAAACTTTGCAGTATATGTATGATAGTTATAAAAATGGTGTTAGATCAACAGATGGAAGTAGAGATATAATATCTGTAGATCCTAATGCAGCCGCATATTATTTATATTTGGCAAACAATGTTGCACAAACTTCAATTTCAAGTAAAAATGAAAAAGAAAAAGAAATTTCAAAAGAAATTAAAAATGAGTTTGAAAGTAAAAAAGAGGATACATGTTATAGATATTTCGAATTTCTTAAAGGAAAATATAATATAGATGGTTTGAACGGAATTGATAGGATAAAAGCTGAATACAGATTTATTAAAGAGTTAGAAC
>ENA-ORSL01001603-ORSL01001603.1-human-gut-metagenome-genome-assembly--contig:-NODE-1603-length-18671-cov-4.520037_pt1 | contig 18671 bp, 17 predicted proteins | sample MGYA00242190_ERZ509157 | MGnify/ENA primary metagenome ERZ509157 (study PRJEB26280, sample SAMEA2338664) | human gut metagenome | biome: human gut; feature: human-associated habitat; material: faeces...
TATAAAGAATATAAAGAAGAGTTAGAAAAATATATTAAAGATAAAGATATAATTTTAATTGATGGCGGTGGAAATCTAGGTACACTTTGGAAAGAGGAAGATGATAAGATTTCTGAGATAATTGAACGTTTTAAAAATAATAAAACTCTTGTTTTCCCACAAACGTGTTATTATGATAAAACGCAATCTGCTGCAAAAAGAATTATAAGAAATAGAAAAATATATTCAAGGAAAAACTTATTTATTTTTTTGCGAGATGAAGCGTCTTATAGTTTTTGCACTGAAAACTTTAGTACCTGTAATGTGCTATTATGTCCAGATATAGTACTGTATTTAAAGACGAATAAGAAAATATTTAAAAATAGAAAAAATAATGAGAACGTGCTACTTTGTTTTAGAGATGATTGTGAGAAAGTAAATAGATTTGAATATATAAGCAGGATTCTTGAAAAGAATAAAATAAGTTACAAAAATACTTCTATGATATTAAAAGAAGAAGTGACAATTGCTAACAGAACGAAAAAGGTTGATAATAAACTAAAAGAATTTGCAAATGCTGAATTAGTAATAACAGATCGTTTGCATGCTATGGTTTTTTCTGCACTTGTTGGTACTCCTTGTATAGCTTTTGATAATATTAGTAAAAAAGTATCTGGTGTAAATAATTGGATAAAAGATTTAAAATATATTAAATGTGTAAGTGAAAATGGAAAAATTGAAGATGAAGAAATGGAAACTGAAATTAATAGTTTAAGAGAAATGAAAAACAATGTTTTTACCATAGATAAAAATTATTTTAAACCATTAGAAGAAGTAATACGAAAAGATTGGAGTGACTATGAATAAATTTTGTAAATATATTTTAAAGAATAAAACAACAATAAATCTAATGTGTGCAATCACTGCACTTGGAATAAATCTAATAACGAATTTCTTCTTATCTCCATATATTGTACAAAAAATTGGCGTTGAAGCAAATGGCTTTGTTCAATTAGCCAATAATTTTATAACAATAGCTTCGCTAATTACTATAACTTTAAATTCCATGGCAGGAAGATTTGTATCTTTAAACTATAATCAAGGAAAAATCGAAGAGGCTAAGAAGTATTATTCTTCTGTGTTTATTGGAAATATTATGATAATTGCACTCTTGATTATTCCAGCTACGATTATAGTGAATCATTTAGAGAATATTCTTAAGATAAGTCCAGAACTTGTTTGTGATGTAAAAGTATTATTTGCATGCATTTTTACAAATTTTTTTATTGGATGTATGGCTAATGCACTTAGTATTGCTGAATTTGTTAAAAATGAAATCTATATAAATCAAATAATAAATATGATTGCAAATATATGCAGAGTTTTGACTCTAGTTGGACTTTTTACATTGTTTTTACCGAAAGTCTTTTTTGTTGGACTAGCTACTTGTATAAGTACTTTTATAATGTTTCCTATGCTGTTAATTGCGAAGAAAAAGATATTTAGTGATGTGAAATTTGATGTAAAATGTTTTGATTGGAAGTGTATAAAAGAATTAATTTCAACAGGTATATGGAATACAATAAATCAATGTGGAATGATTCTTAATACAGGTTTGGATTTACTTTTATCTAATATATTTCTTAATCAATTTGATATGGGGGTTTTAGCTGTATCTAAAACAGCGCCTACCATAATTACAAGTTTGGCTGGTACTATTTGTTCGGCATACACAGCAGAATTAACATTAACGTATGCAAAAGAAAACTTGTCTGTTTTTTTGAAAAGAATAGAATCAGCAATGAAAGTTAGTAGTGTATTAATTTCGGTTCCTGTAATGCTACTTGTAGTGCTAGGAAATCGATTTTATAGTTTATGGCAGCCAACAATGGATGCCCAAAAACTTGCTATATTATCATTTTTAGCATGTGCTCCACTTATTCCAATGTGCGGAACTCAAATATTGAGTAATGTATTTACTGTTACTAATAAATTAAAAGTGAATTCTTTGTCAGTCGTTTTGTGTGGAATTTTAAATATAGTGATGGTTGTTCTATCTTTGGAATATACAAATGCAGGATTGTATGCTGTCGCTGGAATAAGTAGCATTATTCAGATTTTAAGAAATATGATTTATACAGTTCCATATGCTGCAAAATATTTGAATTTAGGTTGGAAGTATTTTTATAAAGATGTTTTAACATCTATATTATGTTGTGTGACATCAGGAGTAATATTTGCTGTTATGCAACTTTTGTTTAAGGTTAATACATGGATAACACTTATAATTATTTCATCTTTGGGTTGTGTAATATCAGTTATATTAAATATGTACTGGGTATTAAATAAAGATGAGCGAAAAATATTAGTGGAGAAAGTAATACATAAAAATAGAATGGGATGAAAATATGGATAAGATTAAAAGAATAATATTATTAAGAGTTCCAATGTCAATTTGTAATTTTAAATGTAATTATTGTTACTTAGCACAACGAGATGTTTCCTTTGAAAATAAGCAAGCAGAATACAAATATTCTTGTGAAGAGGTAAGAAAAGCTTTATCTAAAAAGCGTTTAGGAGGTCCGTGTTATATAAACATTTGTGCAGATGGAGAAACTTTACTTGCAAAAAATATAGTTGATTATATATATCAATTAGCACTAGAAGGACATTATATTGAAATTGTAACTAACTTATCTGCAACGCCAGTTATAAACGAAATAATAAGTTGGGATAAAGAAATATTAAATCATATTTCTTTTAAATGCTCATTTCATTTTTTAGAATTAAAGCGACTTGGTTTATTAGAAGTGTTTTCAAAAAATGTAAATAGTATTTGGAATGCAGGTGGTTCAGCTACCATAGAGATAACACCTTCTGATGAACTTATTCCTTATATTAATGAAGTAATGGAATTTTCATATGCTAATTTTGGTGCTTTACCACATCTTACAATAGCCAGAGATGATAACAACCAAAAGGCGTATCTTACTTCACTAAATGAAGAAGAGTACAATAATGTTTGGTCACAATTTGATTCGGACTTTTGGAAATTTAAAAAAGAAATTTTTGGCGTAAAAAGAAAAGAGTATTGCTATGCAGGAAAATGGTCATTATATGTTGATTTGTGCACTGGCGAAACTATTCAATGTTACTGTTCTAAGTTTACACAAAATATATTTGAACATCCAGAAAAACCGATTAAATTTGTAGCAATTGGTAAGTGTAGTGATGACCATTGTTATAATGGACATGCTTTATTAACGCTTGGAGTCATACCTGGATTTACTTCGTATAAATATGGAGATATAAGAGATAGAAAGACAACCTCTGGTAAGCATTGGCTTTCACAATCAGTATTGGATTTTTTTAATTCAACATTAGAAGAGAGTAATAAAACATCAAATGCTTTAACAAAAACATATGATAGTCTTACTTTAAAATTATACAGATGTTCTATAATTCAAAAACGAATTTGCAATAAGATTATAAGAATCATAAAAAAACCAAACTAATAACAAAAGAAAGGAAATATAAATGAAAGAATTTTTTCAAAAATCAATTTATTTATTACTAACCTTCTTATCTTTTTTTGCGATAAATATCAACGTTAATTATTTTGGAGACGATTTTTCATACTTAAAATGGACAAAGCTAAGTGCCGTGGAATATTTGGAAAGAGTTGGTAAACACTATATATACACTAATGGAAGAACTATAGTACATGTATTAGATTCACTATTTTTAAAGTTAAATCCAATATTTTGGGCGATTTTCAACAGTTTAATGCTTGTAGGCATATGTTACTTTGCTGCCAAAATTATAGTAAGAAAAAATGAAAATAAAATGCCACTTGCTTTTGCTGTTATGTTCTTTTTTGTATCTATATTGGACATATTAGTTACGCGTCAAAGTGTGTATTGGATAACAGGTTCTTTTAACTACGTTTATCCAATTTGTATGTTTTTTATTTATTGGTATTATCTACTTAAAATTGCTGAAAGCAAGAAAAATTTTATTTTTGCTATAATATTTGGAATACTTGGTTCGGCAAGTGTTGAACAGATGGGAATGATGACATTTGGTATTACTGTTTTGACAATGTTATCAAAAGTTAAAAGTATAAAAGAAATAACAAAAAAGAATGGTATAAAAGAATTATTTCAGAAAAATAAAAGGATTGCATGGATGTTAATAATAACATTTGCGGGATTAGCAAGTGTTTTATTGGCACCAGGGCAATTTGTTAGAATTAATCAGGAAAGTAAATATAGTAGATTATATATTTTATTTGCAAGTACAAGATGGCTTATGGAATCATTTACAACAGGTGATAGAGCTTTAATTTATGCTATTGTAATTAATGCGATTGTTGCTTTATATGGTATACATGATGATAAATATAAAAGTAAAAAAGTGTTTTTGAGCATTACATTGAACTTGATAGCAACAATAAGTATAAATTTAAGTGGAATATTTAATTTAGTTGTTTGGAAATTGATTTTCATGTTGGTAATTCTTCTAACATACGTTTATGAAATTATTTACTTAAATTCAAAATTTGAGAACAAACTTTTTAGCATGTTTATAAATGCAATAATACTTATGGTTGGTTCTCAGTTTATGATGGTTGTTTCAAATGTTATAGGAGAAAGGAACCTATTACCTGGTTATGTGATGTATGCATTTGTTATATCGTATGCATTAGCAAACCTTGTATTACCTAAGTACTTGAATGAAAAAGCACTCGTAATTTGTTTGGTTGTAGTAGGAATGCTATTTAATGTAAGAACTGCGTGTGGTTATTATGTTTCTAAAACTATATGGGATGAAAATATGCAAATAATAGAACAGCATAAAGATGATAAGGTAATAACATTAAGAAAATTTGAAGACACTAATTATTCTTGGTCCGCTTTGTATGAGAGTGAGGATCATGAAAAGTACTTTAAAAGTTTCTATAATATAGATGCAGAATTTAATTGGATTGATTAGTTTTAATAGATAAGTTAAGAAAAAATAAGAACAAGCAAATGTAAGAGATATTTTAATATTATGTTGACCATTTGCTTGTTTTATTATATACTATTCCTGTACATATGAGTTGAGAAAAGAGGTCCTTTAAAAGTTTAAAGGAGGGAAATAGTATGAAAAAGATTTTCAAGTGGTTGAAACGGCTTCTAAAGATAAGCTTGCTAAGTGCAATTGTCTTCGCGGTCTTTTGGTGTCTTGGAGTACTGAATTGGTTTGGTTCGTTGTTTGATTTTTTGCCACCATTTCCCATTGATTTGGGGTTTGGGATTGGGCGAGAGAATAGAATGATGAACGGACAGAATTTAAAAGGAGAGTTTTCGGAACAAACTCAAGCACATAGTAACACAGATGCTGTTGATAACATTTTCGCTGATACTTATAAGGAACTTAATCAAGAAGATGCTAAAGATAGTGAAAATGTTGGTGAACAACAAAATGTAGCTGTTGTGCCAACTGGAATCCCGCTTACAGAAGCTTCTGAGAAGTTTAATGATGAGCCTATGATGACAGTATGGAATATCACAACTCCTGGAATGACAGTTACATCAACTGTAGTGCCTGCTGCTGTCTTAACAGCGACACCGACAGCGACGCCAACAGCGACACCAACAGCAACACCGACTGCAACACCAACAGCGACACCGACAGCAACACCAACAGCGACACCGACAGCGACGCCAACAGCAACACCAACAGCAGCACCAACAGAAACACCGACTGCAACGTCAACAGCAACACCAACAGCAGCACCAACAGTAACGCCTACAGTAATCCTGACAGTAACGCCTACTGTGACGTCAATAGTCACTGTGGCACCAACTGTGAAGCCCACAATCACTAGTGACTATGATTGGAATGAGGACCACGCCGAACCTACTGTCAACAGCACAGAAAAAGAAAGACCAACATATTTTCCTATTGCAACACTTAAGCCAACCCCAGAACCAATTGTTATAACAGAAGCTGGAAAGATAGTTACTTTTTCTTTTGATGATTCGATAATAGATGATCTTCTAGAAGGCGGAGTCGCATATCTAAGTGATGTGACTATTGAAATTGACAGACGTAATATTGTTGTAACATCTTCCAATGATACGGATTTCGTTGAATTTACATTGACTGCTAATGGATTTGATAGACTGACAAAAGCAGGTCTTTATACGATTACAGTTCCATATAAGACCATCTCGCTATATCAGATTTACCAACAAATACAGGAAACCAATACTGATAAGGCAGAGTTTAAGTGGTTCTTTGATGGTAGTCAGTATAAGTACAAGGCTGTTATTAAAAACAATTTTCTAGATTGGCTAAGACGTTTCCCACATGACGAAAGATTTCTCATAATTGAGTAAATAACATAAAAAAGAGGAGTAGAAAGTTTTCTAATTTTCTACTTCTCTTTTATTTTAGTTAAATATGCTATTTATATTATGCATTACAAGAATTAGTTTATTATTTTGTTCCAAATATTCTATCTCCAGCATCTCCCAAACCAGGCACAATATAACCATTTTCGTTTAAATGGTCATCAACAGATGTTGTATATATCTGAACATCTGGATGTTCTTGTTGCACTCTTTTTAATCCCTCTGGTGCAGCTATTATTGATAAAAATTTAATTTTATTTACACCTTCTTCTTTTATCATACTGATTGCATCAACTGCACTTCCACCAGTTGCTAGCATTGGGTCAAGTAAAAGTACGGTTCTGTTTTTTATATCTTTTGGAACTTTGTAATAGTATTTAACTGGCTTTAATGTTTCTTCGTTTCTATACAAGCCAATATGTCCTATTTTTGCATTTGGAATTACTCTTAAAACACCGTCTACCATGATTATACCAGCTCTTAATATTGGAATGAATGCATAATCATCTTCGTTTAATTTACCTGAAACGGTTTTAGTAATTGGAGTTTCAATTTCGACTTTTTCAAGTTTTGCATCTTTCATTGCTTCATAACATAGAATCATAGCAAGTTCAGTTGCAATTTCTCTAAATTCTTTCGTTCCTGTGTTTTTGTTTCTCAATATTGTGAGTTTGTGTTCAACAAGTGGGTGATTTAATATAATTGGTTCCATAAAATACCTCCTTGAAATTTTGAGTTAACTTGAAAGCAAAAAAAATGAGAATAAAAACAAATCAAATGATTGTTTTATTCTCATCACTAAAGCATATTAATTTTAGATAAATAATAAGCTTATTCATCACTACCTCCAAAGAAACTCTTTATATAGAGTATAATCTTTGAAGGTAAAATATGCAAGAAAAATTTTATATTTCTATACTTACAGCATGTGCAATACCAAGAATACTTTCATTTTGTTGGGCTGTTGTTGGACTCATTAAAGCTCCTGTTGCACACAATAATACTTTTTTGAATTTCTTTGCTTTTAATTGATTGTATACATATCCACAGAATGTTGTTGCACAGCAACCACAACCACTTCCACCAGAATGTACATCTTGTTTTTCTTTGTCAAATATTAAACATCCACAATCATTATAATAATTTTTCATATCATATCCGCGTGATGTCATTAAATCTAAACAAATATCTCTTCCTATAAAGCCTAAATCTCCAGTTAGTATAATATCATAATAACTTGGTGCTCGTTTTGTATCTTTAAAGTGCGTATATAAAGTATCCGCTGCAGCTGGTGCCATTGCAGCTCCCATATTGTTAGCATCCTTGATTCCCATATCCACAATTTTTCCTGTTGTTATATAGGTTATTTTAGGCCCTTCACCATTTGAGTTTAAAAAGGCTGTTCCTGAACCTGTTACAGTCCATTGTGCAGAAGGTGGACGTTGCGTTCCTAATTCTAGTGGAAATCTAAATTGTTTTTCTGCACTACAAAAGTGACTTGAAGTAGAGCAAACCACTTTATCTGCCATTCCACCATCTATTAACATAGCACCAAGACTTAAACTTTCACAAAACGTTGAACATGCACCAAAAAGCCCAAAGTATGGTATTTCACGTTCTCTTATACCAAATGATGATGATACACATTGATTTAGTAAATCGCCAGATAGCAGGTAATCAACATCGCTATTACTTACTTTTTCTTTCCCAAGACAGCCTCCAACACATTCTTTTACTATTTTTGACTCTGTTTTTTCCCATGTTTTTTCTCCCCAGAATTCATCTTCGACTATTATATCAAAGTATTTTCCTAATGGACCTTCACCTTCTTTAGGACCTACTATAGAATAAGTTGAGGAAATAGTTGGTGGGTTTGCTAATTTTACAGTTTGCATTCCGATTTTTTTATCTGCCATGTTCTTCCTCCTTACTTTCCAAAAATATAATATAAAAGACCTATTGCTATTGATGTGCTTATTCCATACACTAAAACGGGCCCTGCTATTTGAAATAGTTTTGCACCAACGCCAAGAACCAAACCTTCACTTTTAAATTCAATTGCAGGTGAAGATATTGAATTTGCAAAACCTGTTATAGGGACTATTGAACCAGCGCCTGCAAATTTACCAATTTTATTGTAAACATTTATTGCAGTTAAAAATATTCCAATGAATATAAGAGAAATACTTGTTGCAGATGATACAGCATCTTGGTCAAGACCTTTACTTGCCCAAAAATCTGATATAAATTGTCCAATCAAGCATATTATGCCACCAACCAAAAACGCTTTTACGATATTAATCCATATTGGAGAGTTAGGAGTTTTTGCATCAACATAAGCTTGATAGTCTTTTTTTGTTTCGATAGGTTTCATTAATTTTTCGCCCTTTCTGTATCAACTTTAAAACATATTTTTGTATCTGCTATATATTCATGAATCTTATTGTCTCTAATAGTGCAGTTTAATCCCAATACTTTAATATCAAAAATATGGTCTACACTTTGAGAAACTTCTTCAAATGCTACTTTTACAGCATCTTCAAAAGATACATTTGAAATACCTTGTATGTTTAAACTTTTTGTAACGCTCAAATAAAACACCTCCAATTAATAAATATTTTGAACAAATTTTCAAAAAATATACAAAAAATTAATGTAGATATTTGTTGAAATATAATGCTTTTTTATATATAATGAGGATGGCAATTGAAGGAAGAACATTATTATTTTATATTTAAAAAAGAGAAAGGAATGAAAAGAATGATATATTCAAAAGAAGTTGAAAATATGTGTCCAGTAGCAAAAGGCGTTGATCATGGACCAGCACCAATACCAGAAGAAGGTAAATGGGTGAAATCAAAAGAAATTAAAGATATATCAGGTTTAACACATGGTATAGGTTGGTGTGCACCACAACAAGGAGCTTGTAAATTAACATTAAATGTTAAAGAGGGAATAATCCAAGAAGCTCTTATTGAGACTATTGGTTGTTCTGGCATGACACACTCAGCAGCTATGGCAGGGGAAATATTAGTTGGAAAAACAATATTAGAAGCATTAAACACAGACTTAGTTTGTGACGCTATAAATACAGCAATGAGAGAGTTATTTTTACAAATTGTTTATGGTAGAACACAATCTGCTTTCTCTGAAAATGGTCTTCCAATAGGTGCAGGTCTTGAAGATTTAGGAAAAGGTCATAGAAGCCAAGTTGGTACAATTTACAGCACAAGCTTGAAAGGACCTAGATATCTTGAACTTGCAGAAGGATACATAACTGAAATAGGCTTAGATGCAGATAACCAAATAATTGGATATAAGTACGTTAACCTAGGAAAAATGATGGAAAATATCAAAAAAGGTATTGAACCAAAAGAAGCAATTGAAAAAGCAAGTGGTCAATATGGTAGATTTGATGAAGCTGTTAAGAAGATTGATCCTAGAGCTGAATAGTATAGATATTTAAATTAAAATAGAAGGGAATGAATATAATGAGTTTATTTGAAAGTTATGAAAGAAGAATAGATCAAATAATACCAGTACTTAACAAATATGGTATTAAAGACTTAGATGAAGCTAAAGCTATCTGTGAGGGAAAAGGTTTTAGCCCTTACGATATAGTTAAAGGTATTCAACCAATTTGCTTTGAAAACGCCTGTTGGGCATATACAGTTGGTGCTGCAATAGCAATTAAAAAGGGTTGCACAAAGGCTGCAGATGCTGCTAAAGCAATTGGTGAAGGTTTACAATCATTCTGTATTCCTGGAAGTGTTGCTGATGATAGAAAAGTTGGTTTAGGTCATGGTAACTTAGCATCAATGCTATTATCTGAAGATACAAAATGTTTTGCCTTCTTAGCTGGTCATGAAAGCTTTGCTGCTGCTGAAGGTGCTATTGGTATTGCAAAATCAGCAAACAAAGTTAGAAAAGAGCCACTAAGAGTTATATTAAATGGTTTAGGTAAAGATGCTGCACAAATCATTTCAAGAATTAATGGTTTCACTTATGTTAAAACAGATTTCGATTTCTTTACTGGTAAAGTTAATGTTATCGAAGAGATTGCATATTCAAAAGGTGAAAGAGCTGCTGTTAGATGTTATGGTGCAAATGATGTTAGAGAAGGTGTTGCAATAATGCACTTAGAGGGCGTTGATGTATCAATTACTGGTAACTCAACGAACCCAACAAGATTCCAACATCCAGTTGCAGGAACATATAAGAAAGAATGTATTGAACTTGGAAAGAAATATTTCTCAGTTGCTTCAGGTGGTGGAACAGGTAGAACATTACATCCAGATAATATGGCTGCAGGACCTGCTTCTTATGGTATGACAGATACAATGGGAAGAATGCATTCGGATGCACAATTCGCAGGTTCATCTTCTGTACCTGCTCACGTTGAAATGATGGGGCTAATTGGTATGGGTAACAACCCTATGGTTGGTGCTACAGTTGCAGTAGCTGTTGCGGTAGAAGAGGCTATGAAATAGATTATAAGATATAAAAAAACCGTTTCTAATTTATGAGAAACGGTTTTTTGTGTAATAGGAAAGTAACAGATTTGCAACCTTTTATGTAATAATTTTCTTTCCTATTACACAAAAAAACTTTAATTTATGCGAGAGATTTTCTTCCTTTCGGTCGAAAACTCTCGAGGGACGAAAGAATGAAAATCGAAGATTTTCATCTTTCTTGCTGTTATTTGCATTTCCAAGCTACAAATCTTTCAAATTTAGAATTTTCATCAAAGTCTCGTTCAAAAATTGTGCAGTATTGAATTTTCTGTTTTTGGTAGCCCATGGTACGCATCAGCATAGCGTGGGTAGTTACAATAATTTTACTGTAACCCATTTCGAGGTATTTCATCATGGCAGGATATGCACGAGCTACGATTTGATTTACAGATTCAAAGCGTAGATTACTTGACGGTGCCAATTCAAAATTATTTTCACAAAATTCCTTGTATGCTAATTTTGAATATTCGTTATCAAGCGTTTGTGTATGTGCGCAATCTTTGAGCCATTCATGAAAAGCAGGTTCCACAGTAAGCGGAATACCGGTGTTTTTCGAAATTATTGCTCCAGTTTGAAGTGCACGAGTAAACGGAGAAGATACAATGAGTTCTGCACCTTTAAGCCTATCATCATGAGATACTTTTTCTGCTTGCATTACACCTTCTTTTGTGAGTTCTCCTAGGTATGAAACTAATCCAAGACGAGTGACGTTTTCGTAATTAGGTTCGCCGTGCCGAATAAAGAGAATTTTCACATCAAATCTCTCCTTTCAATAAATGAACATGTGAGTAAACAAAGTCTATTTAGGTTACATAAATATATCACCAGTTTGTTATTATGTCAAGTAAAAATGATTAGAATATTTGTTTCAGTATTTGGAATAATATGTATAGAAAATGTAACTGGAGGTGTTTATTATAAAAAGATTTGTTAGTATTGAAAGTATAAAAGCTCGTGAAGTGCTTGATTCTAGAGGAAAACCTACTGTAGAGGTTGAAGTGCTTACAGAGTATGGTGATTTTGGTAGAGCTATAGTACCATCTGGAGCATCAACTGGAGAGGCTGAGGCTGTAGAGCTTAGGGATAAAGATGAGACTAGATACAATGGAAATGGAGTAAAGAAGGCTGTAAATAATGTAAATGAAATAATTGCAAAAAAGATAATTAATGAAAATGTATTTGAGCAAGAAAAGATTGATAATATCATGATTAAACTTGATGGAACTAAAAATAAGTCTAGATTAGGAGCTAATGCGATATTACGGAGTTTCAATGGCTATTGCAAGTGCAGCTGCAGATAATCTAGGTATTCCTCTAGCAACGTATTTAGGGGGAATTTCTGGTTCTAATATACCATGTCCGATGATGAATATTTTAAATGGTGGTCAGCATGCAGATAATAATATTAACATTCAGGAATTTATGGTAGTTCCGATAGATATAAAAGAATTTCCGGAAAAAATTAGAGCGTGTAGTGAAATTTATTATTCATTGAAAAATATTTTAAAAGAAGAAGAATTATTATCAGGAATTGGTGATGAAGGCGGTTTTGCCCCTAATCTAAAAAATGATGAAGAGGCGTTAGAATTTATAAATAGAGCGATAAATAAAGCAGGGTATCAAGGCAAAGTAAAGATAGCACTTGATGTTGCAGCTAGTGAAATGTATGACAAGAAAGAAAATATTTATGAATTTTGGAAAACAGGAGAGCGAAGAACAGCAAGAGAAATGATAACATATTATAAAGAACTTATTAAAAAGTATCCAATATTTTCTATCGAAGATGGTTTGGCAGAAGAGGATTGGGATGGATGGAAACGTATGACAGAAGAGCTTTCAAAAGAAATTTATCTTGTTGGAGATGATTTGTTTGTCACAAATGTTGATAGGCTTTGGTATGGAATTGATAATGGTATAGGAAATAGCATTTTAATTAAACCGAACCAGATTGGTACAGTTTCGGAAACTATAGATACTATAAAAACGGCTAAGGCGCATGGATATATGCCTATCATGTCACATCGTTCTGGGGAAACTGAAGATACATTTATTGCTGACTTTAGTGTTGGGCTAAATGTTAAATTTATAAAAACAGGTGCTCCTGTTAGAGGCGAGAGAACCGCAAAATACAATCAACTTTTGAGATTAAATGAGATGTTTAACTCTTAATCTTACAGAAACAAGAATTTGCTGTAATGTATTTGTAACATAAACTTAATCATATTGTAATTGTAAAAATATATCGAAAATTGTACAATTGTAATGAAAAGTAATACAAAAGAGAAGAGGAGGGCAAGCGATAATCTAAAATCGCTTAGTATAGGCTATGGAGAATAACGAAATTAATGTACATTCAGTAGAGTTACAAAAGCAGATTCAAAAGCTAGAGAAACTTGAAAAAATGATAAATCCAAACAGCAAAAAGTCGTTGATACTTTGGGAAGAAGATGATGCTTTTAAAAAGCTAATTGCTGATTTGAAAGATTACGCACTTACTTGCAATACAGATGAGTTCCCTGTTGAACTTTTAGATAAATTAAAGGCATTACAAGCAGATGCTATAAAGCAAATTGTAGATGGTACAAATAGAATAGTTGAGTTAAAAGAACAAGCTAAGACAAATCTTGATTTGAGTAGAAAGCTATCAGCAATGTATATATCTGCAATGGGTGCAAATTCACTTTCTGAATATGATGAAGATTTACAAAAAGAAGAACTAGCACCAATGAAAGAATATTTAGATACTATTAGTACTGCAGTTCCAGAATCAGAAGAATATATAAAGGCTGAAAAGATAATAAAATCAAAGATAAGTAATTTAGAAAATAGTGTTCATGTAACTATAGATTTAGAAAGAACAACTAGCAAAAATAGTGCACTAGAATATATAAAGACAGAGATTGAGCCAGCAGTAGAAAGATTACAAACAGAATATGATGCTAAGTATACTCTTGCAAATGAAACACAAGATGAAGAGATGTCTCTTGCTATTAGAAAGACGTTTAAAGAAAAAATGTATGATACCTTTGTTAGACCTATTGCTAACTTGTTTAAGAGAAAGGCTAAAATTAGATAAATATAGCGTAAGCTAATTGATAAAAGACTAGGTGCCGTGGTATAATAACCATGGTATCTAGTCTTTTTTATGTAATAGGAAAGTAACAGATTTGCAACCTTTTATGTATTAATTTTCTTTCCTATTACACAAAAAAACTTTAATTTATGCGAGAGATTTTCTTCCTTTCGGTCGAAAACTCTCGAGGGTAAAATGTGTGAAAATGTAAAAGTTTTTCTATGTATTTAAGCCGTGTTTTGAAGGAGAAATATTTATGAATGAAAAAACATTAAGAATGTTAGAATACAATAAAATAATCGAGAAATTAGTTAATAATGCAATAACTTTTAAAGGAAAAGAATATGCAACCAGCTTGTTACCGTCTAGCATTTTGAATAAAGTAGAAAAAAAGCAAAAAGAAACAACAGAAGCAGTGTCGATGCTTTTAAGATATGGAACACCACCAATCGCACCTGTTGTTGATGATAAAGAAATTATAAATAAGGTAAGAATAGGTGGAGTGTTATCTATAAAGTCATTGCTTGAAATGGCTTCAGCATTAAAGAATATGAGAGAAGTTAAAGAGTATGGCAAGGAGCACATAAGTGATGACAATATTATACTAAGTGAATACTTTGACTCATTATATTCAAATCAGAATGTTGAAAAAGAAATATTTAGATGTATAAAAAGTGAAGAAGAATTGGATGATAGAGCGAGTACAGAATTATATAGTATCAGAAGGCATATCGCAGATGCTGAAGGAAAAATAAAAGAAAAACTAAATGATATCGTGCATTCATCTGATTTATCTAAGTATTTACAAGATCAAGTTGTTACTTTTAGAAATGATAGATATGTTATTCCTGTAAAGCAAGAGTACAAAAATGAAATTAAAGGTTTTATACATGATTCGTCAGCATCGGGAAGCACAATTTTTATAGAGCCAACGAGTGTATTTAATATAAATAATGAAATCAAAGAGTTAAAAATTAAGGAACAACTTGAGATTGAAAGGATACTTGCTTTATTAACGCAAATGCTTGATCCGATATTAGAAGATATAGAAAACTCTATAGAAACATTAGGATATATTGACTTTGCTTTTGCCAAAGCAAAGTTGTCACTTAGCATGAAAGCTTTTGAACCGATTTTAAATAATAAAAATTATATTAATTTGAAAAGGGCAAGGCATCCTTTAATATCTGAAAAAGAAGTTGTGCCGATTGATGTATGGATTGGAGAAAAATATAGAATTTTAGTGATTACTGGACCAAATACAGGTGGTAAAACAGTAACATTAAAGACTGTTGGTTTACTTTCACTTATGGCACAAAGTGGCCTTCATATACCAGCTTCTGAATCATCTGAAATTTGTGTATTCGACAATGTGTATGCAGATATTGGTGATGAACAGAGCATTGAGCAATCTTTGAGTACTTTTTCATCACATATGAAAAATGTAATAAATATAACAAATAATGCAACAAACAATGATTTAGTTTTAGTTGATGAGCTTGGCTCTGGAACAGATCCAGTTGAAGGGGCAGCGATTGCTATGTCTGTTTTAGAATATTTGCGAGAAAATAAAATTACAACAATAGCAACTACTCATTACAGCGAATTAAAAACATATGCAATGCAAACTAATGATGTAGAAAATGCATCATGTGAATTTAATGTTGAGACTTTGAAACCAACATATAAGCTTTTAATTGGAATTCCAGGCAGAAGTAATGCTTTTGCAATATCAAAAAAACTTGGACTATCTGAAAAAATATTAAATAAAGCTAATTCTTACTTAAGTGCTGAAACGATTAGATTTGAAGATGTATTAAACAAAATGGAGCTAGATAGAATAAAAGCAAAAGAGCAAAAAGAATATGCGGATAAATTACTAGTTGAAGCAAAAGAAGAAAAAGAAAAAGCAGAGTCTGAAATGAAGAAGTTAGAAGATAAGAAAAATGAAATACTTCAAAAAGCAAAGAAGGAAGCAAGAGACTTATTACTAGATGCAGAAACAGAGGCTAATGAAATTATAAAAGAATTGACTAATTTAAAGAAGAGTAAGAGCAAAAATGTTGGCCAGTCTGTTCAAGAGGCTAGAGTTAAAATAAAGAAAAGTATTTCAGAGATTCAAAAAGATTTAACCAAACCAAAGATAGCAGTCAAGAATGCGTTAAAATCAGAAGATATTATTGTTGGAATGAAAGTGTATGTTCCTTCACTTGATCAAGAAGCAAGTATAGTAACACTTCCTGATAAGAAAGGAAATGTTATGATTCAATCTGGATTAATAAAATTGAATATTCACACTTCCCAACTAGAAAAATCAAAAGAGGAGAATAAAAAGGCAGAGGTTAAGATTAATATGCTAGTTAAAAATAAAGCGAGAGATATATCAACAGAAATTAATCTATTAGGTATGACAGTAGATGAAGCTGTAAATGTTCTTGAAAAATATCTTGATGATGCGTATTTATCTGGACTAAAGCAAGTAAGAGTTGTTCATGGAAAGGGTAGCGGAGCTTTAAGAAAAGGTGTTCAAGATTATTTAAGAACCAATTCACATGTGAGTTCTTTTAGACTTGGAATGTATGGTGAAGGAGATAGTGGAGTAACAATAGTTGAAATAAAATAAAAATATAGTATTCAAGCACATTCAATTATAGAATGTGCTTGCTGAATTTATGCAAAAGATTTTTCTTTTGTTCGCTATATATTAGGATTTGATTTTAGGTTTTGATAGTACAGCTGCAATAAATCCAAATAATATTGCGGCAGCCACGCCTCCTGCGGTTGCAGTAATTCCGCCAGTAAAAACTCCAAGCAAGCCTTTTTCATCAACAGCTTTCATCGTTCCTTTAGCTAATGCATAACCGAAACCTGTTAAAGGAACAGTAGCACCAGCACCGCCTAAATCGACAATGTATTGATATAAGTTTAATCCTGTTAATATTGCTCCTGCAGTAACAAAAAGAACAAGAATTCTTGCAGAAGTAAGTTTCGTTTTATCTATTAATATTTGACCCACAACACATATTAATCCCCCAATAACAAAGCACCAAATATACTTAGAAATGTCCATAAAAACCTCCAATAAAAATATTCTACTCTAAATGTATATTAACCACTTTTTGTCTTTTTATGTAATTTTTTTGCTTTACTAACATATATCTTGAACTTTAAATTTCATATTGTTTCAATAAAAATTGACTTAAATCGACATTTATTGTATAATTTGCTTGGTTTCAATTTTGGCAAAACCTACTACAATTAAAGGGGGATTAAAAATGTCTGTTGAACGGAATCAGGAGTCTGCTGCAATGTTTGCTTGCTGTATTGATGAAGTATTAACTTCAGATAAGTATGACTTCAATGAAAAAGCTAAAATTTTTGTTAAGGTTTTAGATGATTTTTTGGCTAAATGTCCAATTGAAGGAAAAGATAGTTCTGAAGTCAAGCATTTTAAGGAAAACGTAATCGCGGATTTTGCCATCCAATGGTTCCAAAGAGTTAGTGAACAAATTGAAAAAGCACCATTTAAAGAAAGATATTTGAAAACTATAGAACTTGTTAATTTGATTTTTGCTGTTTGTGTGATTGAAAATAACGTAAATTTAACTCGCATATTTAATAGAATTATTCAAGAAACGAAGCATCTCTATAAATGGTCCTTTGGTAGTTTTTCAAATGTTTCAACAGTGCATGAATGTTACAAGAATTCAGATACACAATATGGTCAGGTGGATAGTGTAATTAGCAAAAACTTCATTATGTTTTTGAATAATGCACAAGAATATGATTTAACTTTATTGCTTTACTCAGTGGATGCCGGAGTAAGGCAAAAGTTTTGGAGAGATAAGTTGACGTCGTACATCAAAGATGGCGACTTTTCGGAAATAACTAATCCATATCATACACTGGAAGAAATTGTTATTAATGTTTGCCCAGAGCTTGCAGTAGAAGTGTTTGATGGGATTCTTAACACAACTTTGTGTTTGGGTGGTTCGTATTATCCATTAAAAAAGATTCTTAAGGAAATGAATGCATATAGCAAGCGTTATTGTGTGGAAATTAATATTAGAGAAAAAATGCCTAATATTATCTTTTTTACTTTATCATCTGGTAATGGAGACGACTTGAACGAAATTATGAAACTTTTGATAGAAGATTTTGAATGTGACACGGAAGTAGAAGATTTTCCGACTGCTACAAATTATCTTAAATCGTTGTGCTATAAATTTGCACCGGCGTTGTGTTCTTATTTTGAAAAAGAAAAGATACAATCTCTTATGAAAAATGAAGTATTTCGCAATGTTATAAAATCCCAAGAAGAATATTTTAAATTGTTAGATGTGTAAATTTTATAAAGTGGTTAGTCTTATTTGACTAGCCACTTTTACTTTATATAGCATTAAAATAAATACAATCGAAAATTGTTGTAAATTTTACAAAAAAATGTTGACAATTTTTAATGTCAATGTTAATATAATTCTTGCAAGTTATTTTATAGATGACTTGCACATCGTATGAGTATGCACGAGTGGCGGAACAGGCAGACGCACAGGACTTAAAATCCTGCGCCCGATGAGGGCGTACCGGTTCGATTCCGGTTTCGTGCACCATTAGTACCACGGCTTTGAAATCGTCATTGTCGTGGTGCTTTTTTTATGTAATAGGAAAGTAACAGATTTGCAACCTTTTATGTATTAATTT